>Ga0307471_100000617_pt1 | contig 18295 bp, 14 predicted proteins | sample atmos_gasesAM3C__2_FD_204566 | JGI IMG/M metagenome (GOLD analysis project Ga0307471, IMG submission 204566) | Hardwood forest soil microbial communities from Morgan-Monroe State Forest, Indiana, United States - atmos_gasesAM3C_515 | ecosystem: Environmental > Terrestrial > Soil > Temperate...
GGAAGATCAAGTGCCGGCAAGGCAAGTTTGAACTGTCCCTTGTCGTTCCAGGCGGAGCCGCGACTCATATAGACAATTTCGACGGCAAATTCCGGGGCTTCTTCGCCGGTCCGCGCTTTGTCGAGTGGCAGCAGCAGGCTGCCATCCGGCGACTGTCCCGGACGAATCGCTTTGCCAGCCAAGGACGCACTCCAGAGAGTCGCGCCTGCCGGTAAAGTGATCTTGAGGAAGTTTCGCTGGTTGTTGCGCACGGCGTAGCGCGCCTGCACGATGGACTTTCCTTCGCTGCTGAGGAGAACTTGATAGCGCGCCTCCTCGACGTTGGCCATCAGCACCGCCTGCGGCGTATAGCGCGCCACATCCACGGTGAGCGACCTTGTCAATTTCGCGGTGCCGGAGCGGAAGCGAAACGCGGCAAGCGAGGGAGACTGGCGGCTGGAAATCATTTCGCCGAGATCGGTGGCGTCGGCGGTTTCCAGTCCTTCGGATTTGAGATCCTTGATTTCGCTGGCGCCAAGGACTTCCACGGCGACGCCGCCGGTTTCGCGCTCTGCGTTGAGAAGTCGCAGGACCGGGATTGCGATCTGCCCTTCGCGCGGCGTACGAGTTTCACCGGTGATCACGAATCGCGCCGATTGTTCGACAGGCTCGAGAAACGTCACGGAAAGTTCGCCGGCTTGCACTTCCCAATCCGCCACCATGGCGCCGAGAACCTGGTTGATGTTGACTTTGTCGGGGATTTGGATTCTGGCTTCGCGCGCCGCGCCTTGCGTGACTTCAAGATTGATTTCTGCGTTGATCGAAGTGGAGTCTTCGCCGAGGCCCAACAGTTGCGTCAGCGAACCGCGCAAGCGCAGCGGCTGGGTGAGGCGGTGATCCTCAGTTTTTCTTTTCCAGGCAAAGCTCAACGGTTCGTTTCCGCGCGCGTAGGCAATCCATTTGCTTTCCGCGCCGGTTTCTGATTTTTCAGACAAGAGGCCGCCGGCGAGGCGCACGTCCACTCCTTGCCGTGGAAGTTGTACGACCGCTCGCGTGACGCCGGAAACCGTCGAGGGCAAGGAGATGCTTTCCTCACCAGCAGAAGAAACGATGGGAAGCGCGATCTCCAGGAGCAGAACAGCGCGTCCGGGACGAGAAAGAAGAGCGGAAAGCTGGCTGCCGGCTTTGCCGTTCGGACCAGGCACAAGAGAAACGAGCTTGCCGTCGAGTCTCGCTTCGCGCACCAGCAATCCCGCCGGGATGGGAACGCGCACCCAGCCATCTTTCAACACATCCACGGTCAAGCTGGCGCGGCCCGAAGCGAGAACGCCATTGATGCGCAAATCATAGTCCACACGGGTGAGCGTCGCTTCGACGGGAGACGGTTCCGGCTCACGCTCCGTGGGATAAGCCCGCTCGTGCAGTGTTCGATACTCTTCCACTGGCAGAACGACCCAGCCGGGAGAATGCGAGGCGGTATCCGCGGAAGTGTGCGCCGCAAAAAGAAACAGAGTAGCGAGCAAGCCAGCGCAAAACATTTGCAGTCCGATTCGTGCCTTTAGTTTCAAAGTTGCATCAATGCGTTTAGACATAGTGGTAGCTCCCTCATTTTTCAGAGTATCGAGCGAATAAGATCTGCGAGCGACCCGGGAGTGGAATGCCCTGTTAGCGAAATGGGATGTCGCGGTGGCGCAGGATGGTTGTTCCATAAAGTTATTTTTCTAAGAAAACAACGAGCAGCTAAGACATACGACTGCCGGTACTCAGCTATTAGAACGGCGGAAGGAGGTTTTCTTGCAGGGCTCGATTGGGAAGCGGGTCTTGCCTTTGGGATGGCACAAAACATTGGCGGCGAGGCGAACGTCACAAAAATTCAGCTATTCGCTATGCTTGGTAAAGCGCCCGCCTGCCGGGTAGGGAATACTCGGTCGCGCGGTTTCAGAATTGGAAATTCAATGAGTTTGGAAACGATGTAGAGAAGACGCTTCCTTGGCGAATCGAACAACCTATCTATGGGCTTGCATGAGGAACGACGCTTAGGGCGAGCCGCTCGCTCAACGCGTGGGCGGTGCAACCTTCGCAATGGCAGCTTGGAAACACGGATCGGTGCGCAGCGAGGCAAACCCGGGATCGGCGATGGCGTAAACGGTGTGGGCGGACGTGATCGGAGGCTTGGACGGCGGCTCACTCAGGATTTGGCAAGCACGCTCCTTTTGGCCCAACGCAACGTAGATCAAGGCCCGGTTGCTGGGCAAAATGGTGGGACCGCTTTCCAGTCGGCGCAAGATCTCTCGGGTCTTTTGGGGCTGACCCATCTTCGCGTAGAGACACGCCTTGGCGACGTCTTTGTTCATAACGCTAAGCGGGCGGTCGTCCCCCAGCAAATATTGGGAAAAAGCCTGTTGAAATTGCCCCTGCTCTTCAAAGGTGCGACCCAGCCAGTAGTGGGGCCACGGAAACTTTGGATCGAGGCTGACAGCTTTGAGCAAGGGCTCCTTTGCGCGATCGTACTGTCGCGCGAAAAAGAATGCGCGCCCCAGATCGGTCAGGATGACAATGTTGAGGGGGTCTGTCTCCCGCGCGCGCTCAAGTTGCTCGATGGCCTCGGTCTCACGGCCCCAGTACGCAAGCATGAACCCATACCAGTGACGCGCCGTGACATAGTACGGGTCGATTTCCAGGCTCCGGCGGAAGTGGGCTTCTGCGGTGACCCAATCCACATCCATAGTAAATACCGCCATGGCCAGCGAGGCGTGCGCTTCGGCGAGCGTGTCGTCGAGCTCAACCGCTTTGCGCGCATAGACTCGAGGATCCCCGGCACGCAGGCCGTAGACCACGCTAGTATCCGCCAAGCCGCTATACGCGCGGGCGAAGTTGGGGTCAATGCGCAATGCTTCTTCAAAATAAGCACGCGCCCGCTGATAGCCAGCCTCGGTTCGCATCCACCAGTAAACGCGGCCTGCGAGGTAGGCGTCGTACGCTTGCGGGGAAACTGCCTTGGCCAGCCCCTGCCGCCTTTGTGTCTCGGGCGTAAAGTGAACAAACGTCTCGCGAGCCACGGCACGGGCTATTTCGCTCTGCACCTCGATAATGTCGCTGAAATCGCGGTCATACTCGCTGGCCCATAGTTGCGACTGGTCACTGGCCTGGATAAGCTTGATGGTGACGCGCAGTCGGGGGCCGACGCGCACCACGCCACCCTCCAGGACATAGCGAAGGCCGAGCTCCTGGGCAATCTCGCGCACCGGCTTGTTGGTGCCTCGGTACGGCATCATAGACGTCCGCGCAATCACGCCCAGTTGCCTTGGGTTCAGGCGACCCAACTCGGTGATGAGCTCCTCGGTGAAGCCGTCAGCGAGGTAGTCCTGGACTGCGTCGCCGCTCAAATTGGCAAATGGCAACACGCCGATGAGAAAACGGCCATTCGAAGCACCATTGACCTGCTGCACAGGACGCGGCCAGTAGTTGATGGCCAAGACTGCGGCAATCACTAGTAGAGCGCTCAGGGCCAGAATCCTGGAGTTGAGCCTTCGCCCGGGCCAGGCAGCAGGTGCGAACTCGCCGGGCCGCACAAAAGCCCTCTCCTGGATCTCCGACGAAGTTAGATCCTGGCCATCGCCAGCCACGTGGATTGCACGCAGGTGAATGTGCGGTTCGGCAGGCCTTTCGCACAACTCTTGCACTTCGGCACGGAATCGGTATCCCCTTCGGGGGATCGTTTCGATGTACATCTGGTTGCTATCAGCTTCAGCGAGCACCTTGCGCAGCGCAAAAACATGGACGTTCAGGTTGCCTTCTTCCACAAAGGTACTGGGCCAGACCTGCTGCATCAGGTCTTCCTTGCTGACGATATGACCGGCGTGACGAATGAGGGCCAAAAGCATATCGAAGGCCTTGGGAGTGAGTGCAATCAGTTGGTTTTGCCGGTAGAGCGCGCGTTCAGCGGCGTCCAGGCGAAAGTCCCCAAAGGCGTATATCTTGCTGCCGGGCTGAGACATAGATGCTTTAAGGAATTACTAACAGCTTCTTAAGGACTCGGGACCGCGCAACCCTGTACGGTCGCCTACATTATCTGACCCGTGGAGTAGCGGTGACGGTTCCGGGGGACGGCTTCCTGGCCAACATCGTAGCTCCAATCCTAGCTTTGGACAAGGAACAAGACGCGTGAAAGACAACCGGCAGGGACTATCAGGCAAAGAACGGAAGTCCTGATCGAGAAGCCGGGAGCCTTGGCGCGAGGAGAAGACATGAAAACTAACAAATCGATCTGGGCACTATTCGTGGCGTTAATGGCGGCAAGCGCGATGTACGCGGAGAAGGACGATTCGCAGTTCGTCCCGGGAAAGCTCGTCTATTTGCAGCACAAGAGGACGACAGTGTACACGACCGTTGATTCGAGCAATGTGCCTCTTTACGCGATGAAGTCAAAGACTTATGCCTTTGTCGTGAAGGTTGGCGAAACCTACTACACTGGGGAAGGGGAGAAGGGCGGCAGGCTGTCGGACCGGCTAGCGAGGGGAATCTCTGGCGTGGGAAGTTTCAATGAAAAAGATTGGACGAAAATGGACACGGACGACGTGTTGGTAAGCTTCGAGAAGAAAGGCATTGGATGGCAGGCCATTGCGATGACCGTGAAGCAGACGAACGGGAAACAGATCAAAATCTACCTCATGAGTATTGTTGGGCCTGATGGGAAAGAGCAATGCGGCAAGAAGACGGGCTGCACGGCCCACAACTGGGACCACGTGCCGCACCCGAACGCTACGGTAAGCGCAGCCCCGGCGCAGTAGATCCGCGGCCGTCAGTCGGTGGGGCGCGCCGACACTAGTCCATCTACCTGAGGTGGCTTTTGCTTGTGCCCACCAGTGTTTGGCATGAGCCCATGTCCGAGTCTTGGGCAGCTTCGAATCGAAGGCAAGTCGTTTGTTGAGCGCGGAGAATCCCTCAGCGAGAGCCTTCAAATTGCCATTCATCTTTGGTTGTGGGCGCCTGCAATCCAGAATGACGGATGCTCAAACGGGATTGTCCCAAAAGAGCGAACATGGCCCACCGCGGGAGTGACAGGATTTCACCTCTACGAGTAGCGCGTTTTTCGGCCGAGTAAATCATCGTCTCACCTCGTTCTTCAGCTTTCTCCCTAGCCGGCTCGTGGGTTTTGTGAGCCAGTTGAACAAGCAGCTCTCTCCGACCAGCTTGCAATTCGCGAGTGGTTGATTTCCTGACTTTGATAGGAAATTCGAATGTCAGTCGATTGGACATTTTCGACTTTTCCGACTTCTTCGACTTCCAAGCCGATGTTCCACCAAAAATCAACGACTTACGCCATGCAGGATTTGGACTGTGGTTTGCCCTTAGTTTGAGCAAGGGCAAACGCACAGATTCAAGAGCGTGGCCCATTGGAGAGGTGAAGCATCATGCTGGGTCAACTTCGAAACGAGATTGGCAAACGAGGCGTTACTTCCTCTTCTGACGCCGCCGCGGACGAGGAACTCGTGGCCGCCGCCAAGAATGGAGATGGACTGGGTTTTGAAAGTCTCGCTAAGCGTCACCAGCGAAGGATTTTTGCACTCGCGTTCCGTTACACACGAGTTCGGGAAGATGCCGAAGACATTGTCCAGGAAACTTTTCGGAAAGCATTCGTCCACTTGCAGAAGTTCGAAGGGAAATCCTCCTTCTCCACATGGTTAACGCGTATCGCCATCAACGAAGCCCTGATGTCGCTGCGCAGGCGACGCACACTGCACGGGGTGCCGGCCGATTGGAATCTACGCGAAGCTGTATTCCTGAAAAGTGTCTGCGCTGCTCCCGGGGCGCCTCTTCGTTAGATCGTCTTCGTGAAAATCTCGCTGCCACGGCCGGTGGCGGAGGAGCGCCCGCCACGATCATCTCAGGATATTTGGCATCGAGACATTGGTTCCTATGGAAGGCCCCTCAACGATTCGGCCGAGCAGCGACCGTCCAACTACCGTCCAAAATGCGCCGTTTTTTGATCGAATTCAACGAACTTAGCCGTGTAAGGTCAACTGAGTCATCAGGGTTTCTGGAGCGGGCGATGGGAATCGAACCCACGTCCGAAGCTTGGGAAGCTTCTATACTGCCATTGTACGACGCCCGCTCGGTTCGCTAGCTTGCTGATTATACACAACCAAGCGACTGCTCGTACAGACCGGACGAAACCTGCTCAACGTTGCGAGACCACTATTTTGTGACTCTGCTCGCGATTGGCCACAAAATCCTCATGGCACGCGATACCAGCGGCGCGAACCTTGGCGAACTCAGGCACGGTCCGCATCTTAGCGAAGAACGGGTCCAAATCCATGGCCGGATACGAGCAGTAATTTCCATCAATGGCAAGCTTCAGGAGACGAAGCGACTCATTGGTTTGGCCGCAATAGGCAAGATGCGCGGCGAAGAAGTAGTTGACCTCCGGATCGTCGTCAATTTCCACACCAGCAGCGAGTGACTTGATCTGAGAGTCAGGTTCATGCCGCGCGCACGCCAGAAGCATTTTGTAACTGTCCCAGTGAGGGATTTGCGGTGGTCCGATCTTGATGGCTTCCTGGGTCTTGCCCTCACGGAGAAGGACTTCCACCGCGTGGGCCTTCGACCATTCCGAACTGAGGTCTTTGCGAAGAAATTCCTTGGCGCGCTGATAGTTGCCGAGCTCCATGAAGGTAGTTGAACAAGAGCCCCAAACGATTTTAGAGGCGAGCAGAACGACCATGTCACACTCGCGGCCGGCCTGTTCGAGAGAACCGCCATAGCGAAGCACGTAGCTCAATACGTGATGGTTATTCGCGTTATCAGGGCGGCGGCGAAGCAATTCGAGCGCCTGCTGGTGGGCTTTGACGAGCTCTCCGCGTTCTGTGCGATGGATAGCGAGTTCTGCCACGGGCGTGGGAGAGTCCGGATCAAGGGCGAACTGTTTTTCCGCAGCAGCGTCCGAAAGCCGCAGCATTGCGGGTCCTCCGCCTGCGAAACGAGAAGCGGCGTAATAACGCAGGGAGAGAGCGCCCCAGGCGGGAGCGTACGACGGATCGAGAACGACCGAGCGCTTGAGCAAGTCGAGAGCCTGTTGATTCGGCGCCGGATCCGAATCCAGGGCAGTGCTGCGCAGATAAAGATCGTAGGCCTCCTGGTTGGTCGGAGGCGACGCGATCTCCGTAACGAAGTCTGTTATGCCGAGCGCCCTGGCCAGTTTCCCCCTGGACATGGCGGCAACCTGCGCTTGCAACACCAGCAGATCATTCGCGGGCACGTTGACCGTGTCATGCCACAAAACGCGATTCTCTTCCGTGTCCACTGCTTCCATCGTGACTTGAAGTTGTTCCCCAGCCAGGACATACCGGCCTGTCACGAGCCTGCTCACATTCAGTTCGCGGCCGATCTTTCTCAGGTCCATGCGAGGCTCGGAGTACCTGCTAGTAGCAGCCACTGGGCGGATGGAAAGTGAACGGGCCGCGCTCAAAGTCGTGGCGACCTGGTCTGGAAGGGCTGAGCGAAGGTAATCCAGACTCGCGGCGGAACTAGCGTTCTCGAACGGGAGAATGGCAACCGGACCTGGGACCGGGTTTGGTTTGTAGATTCTCCGAAATGCGGCCAGGCTGACAGAGAAGCCGATCAGCAGGACCGCTGCAACTACCCAACCAATAACGCGCCGTCTGATAGCAAAGCGCGAACCGATTGCCTTGGGCGTCCGGTCGCCTGGCCGTGGCATAGCAACACGGGATGGTTGGGCTTCGAGCGTCGCTAGCAAGGCTGGTTGTTTGCTAAAGCCGCACCGCACCGGAACAGAGAGCCGATATCCAACTTTCGGGACCGTCTTGATTATTGCGTCGTCGTCACCCAGCACTTTTCTCAGCTTTGAGACTGCGTTCGCGAGCGAGGCGTCGACGACCAAAACTCCGGGCCAGACAGAATCGAGCAAATCCTCTTTGCGAACCACGTCCCCTGGCCGCATTAACAGTTGATGTAGCACTTCCAGGGGCTTTGCTTCGAGCTCGACGACTCTGCCGCCCACGCGCAGTTCGTAACGAAGCTCATCGAATGAGCATTCGCCAAACTCCCACACGCGTCCACGAAACTCGTCAGGTGTCGGTTTGAAAGCGGCGGACGTCATCCAGGGGCCTTTCTTTAGAAAACTTGACAATTCCGTTAGGACATCATCGGGGGACTCGATGCAGGCTCAAAGCCAACCGCTTTCGGCCTGCTGTGGGACAAGATTCTCTCACAAAATGTCCAGCCGCAGGAGTGCGATTGTTATGCGCGCCGACCTACGCCCGAAGTCGGCCGCATTAGGGAAACGCCTTGGAGGGACTATGCAGATGACCGCCAGCCGTAAGCTCTTTTCGATCCTCATCTTAATTAGCTCGTCTCAAACACGCGGGTTGGCGCAAACGCCGGCAAGCGCCTGTGGGTCGCAGCCGTTTTGTGTTGAAACGAACGACTTCGTAGCGACGGTGACCAACTTCCGCCTCAGCACGAATAACGTCTACCAGCAGAAAATTATTGATGCGACGGTTCGCTTCCAAAACCAGACCGACCGGCCGCTGATCCTGGGCTATGTAGATCACTCGGGCTTTGCGATGGATGACCGTGGCAATCGCTCGATTCCTTGGGGCCCCAACGCGTACCGTGGCATTGGGCTTGTGACGGGCAATAGCTTCGAACCGAAGCTCGTGCTCCGGCCCGGCGGCTGGGGCGAGGCTCAATTTGAGCTGGTGCAGCAAGGAACACCGAAAGAGATCGGATTCACTTACGCGCTAGATTTGACCATTGACGAGATCAATTCCACAGGCAATCAGCACACTCTAGGCGGAGAGTTTCCATTACATTTCCAGGGCCTATCCAACGGCTCCGCCGGCGCCGCTTTGACTTCTGCCACTGCTGGCGGCCCGTGCGGAGTAGCGGGGGCACAAGGCGCAGCAGGAAAAGCGAGCTCTGCCGCCTCGACTGCCGCAAATACACTCTCCAATATAGGGTCAATCTTCGGGAAGAAGAAGACCGCACAAAATGCTGGACAAGTTGCCAATGCGGCGGCAGGTTGCGACCCGCGTGCGAATAGCGTCGCCACCGTTGCGGGGACCGTGGCTGGCGCAGCGGCCGCGACGAACGAGCAGCAAACACCAACCACGCAGACAAGTACGGAACTGGCCGGAGCCTCGGGCAGCACTCCGGCCAATCTAGCCGTCGATGCTTACTCCAAGACGAAACAAGCGCAATCCCGTCCTCAGCAGCAACAACAAAAACCGCCACAACCAGCACCAGCTTCGGCGCAGAGCGCCCCCCAGCAGCTTGTGAGTGCGCAGCCGGCTACGGGAACTCCAAACGGGCAGACGGCGGGTGCGGCGGAGCCATGGACACCACCGGCCGACAACGCAGCCAAACCAGCCGATCTTGTTGACCCCTTGAAATTGCCCGAAGTGACGAAGATGCCCGACGTGGTCGGCGTCCGCTTGGGAATGAGCGAACAACAAGCGCTGCAGATTCTCCATGGCCAATATCCACGGGGCCGGTTCCAAGAGATTCCCGCGGGTGGCATTTTTCCCACGAATCCCAAAGCGGACTACGGCTTTAATATCCTGCCGACGGACGTCATTGCGACCGACGTCGTTGTTTCCCTGACTGCACCACCTAGCCAGCAAGTGGCCTGGCGGATTGTGCGGTATACGCGGCGAATTCATACCAGTCACGCCAACGTCCTCGCAGCGCTGCGCGAAAAATACGGCAAGGAGTCGCTCGCCGGTGTGGCGAATGGCACGATCACGGCCGATGACCGCAGCATCGGAACCCTCTTCTGGGCATTCGACGAACATGGCAATCGTGCTTCGCTGCCATCGCCCCAAGCCTTCGGCTCTAGCAACTTGGTAGTGATTCCTTGCAGTGGCCCGTTTTCCGACGTTGGACCCCGTATTCCCATGGAAGAAAATAAGAATCAGGACTGGTGCTCCTCCCTTGTGGGAATCCTCGTCACAATCGACCCAACGGAAATTGTCGAGAATACCGTCACAAATATGGTGGATATGAGGCTCGCGGCGCGGACAGCCAACGCCTACCTGGCTTGGAAGCACGACGCCGATGCCAAGGCTCGCACGGCGGAGCTCGAGAAATCAAAAAAGAACAAACCAGTATTTTGATTCACGCACAGGAGGACGCCGCTGGCGCGGAACACGAAATGACGAATCGGACAACGACTTTATCAGCAGGGCTTGTCGTTCTCGCACTATCGTTCTGTTCGCTTGTTGCGCAGGCGCAAACGAAGCAAGGTGTGGCTTCAGTGGCTTCAGCGTCTTCCGCTCTGCCCGACCTCGTCGGCATCCGGCCCGGTATGCCGGCCCAGGAGGCCTACACCATCCTGAAAGGTCGGAACGCCAACATCAAAATCGGCATGGGACAGGCGCCCATCCCCGGTTTCGGTGACAAACCAGTTGTTACGGAGATGCGCGCTCAGGTGACCGATCCCTCCGCACCCGAAACGATCACCATTTGGCTGACCATTCCGCCCACCAAACAGGTCGTATTCGCGGTGGGCCGCCTGCTGGAATACGACCCCAATCAGCCGCTCCTGCGCAGCAAAATCATGGCGAGCCTGCGAGAAAAGTATGGGACCGAGACCGACGCTGGTAACTGGCAGGCGTTTTGGGGGTTCGATGAGCATGGCGGGCGGCCGGACGCGGCACGCCTCAAACAACTCAACTGTGGAAGTCGTGGACATGGCAACCTTGTGGTCAGCGCGCCGCAGACTGCCACCTTTCCTGCTCCCAGCATCTTGGTCTATTCCCCCGAAGCGGACAATGGCTGCGAGTGGCTGGTTAAGCTCAACGCATCCTTCTCAGGTCCTGGCGGAGTGGACTCGACCTATGTCTATAACGTTAGCGTCATGCTGTGGGATGTGCGCTTGCAGCGCCAGACGCAGCAAGCTTATCAAGCTTATTTAGCAAATGCCGGGGCAGCAAAGAGCAAAGAAGAACTGGAAAAGGCCAAGCAGCGAAAGGTGCCGAAATTTTAGCTAGCGGATATCATTAGTCCGCACAGACAACCAAATCATTACGCACGACTTTACCTACCTGTTGCGATCGCTACGTTTCTGGGCATCGCAGAGCCCGGTCCGCCTGACTTCCATTCGGCACCTAGTGATCTGAGTTGGGCTGACGATTCCGTGCAAAAATGGAGTTCTGTTTCTGCCGTATGCGATACTTGACGGCAGTACTTGTCCTGTTTGGCGTGCATTCAAGCCGGTGAGGATTGGCGATGAAATTGGTCACATTCAATTGCCGCAGGCGTGAGAACCGCATTGGCGCGCTGGCTTCGGATGGAACGATTGTTGACTTGAATGCGGCCTACGCGCTCTATCTGCGAAACATGCAACATGAAGGTGCGTTTTACGCGCTGGCGGATGCGCGCGTTCCCGCCAACATGCGGGGATTGTTTGAAAATGGCGACCGCGGACTGGACGCCGCGCGTACCGCTCTTGAATATGTCGTGAAAGAAGGCGCGGAAGCCGGACCGTCGGGCGAGCCGGTGCGATTTCAGGCGAAGGATGTGCGCATCAAGGCGCCCATCAGCCCGAAAAAGTTTTTCCACACCGCGGGAAATTTTCGCGAGCACCACGAAGAAGCGCAAAAGTCCGGTTTTTCTCACCCCGTGCTGCCCTGGATTGTTTTTTTTCAGAACGTGGATGCCATCATCGGCCCGGATGAGGCCATCGTCTATCCGGAACATCTCACGCAAGAACTGGACTATGAACTCGAACTCGCGCTGGTGGTCAAGAAATCGGGCAAGCATTTCAACGCCGAAGAGGCTCGCGATTACATCGGCGGCTACGTGATTTTCAACGACGTGACCGCGCGGGACATCCAGCGCGTGGAAATGAAGTCCGGCGTGTTCAGTTTCTGCAAAGGGATCGATACTTTCTGCCCGCTCGGGCCGCACATCGTCACGGCGGACGAAATTCCGAATCCCAATAATCTTTCCATGCAATTGCGCGTCAACGGCAAGACGCGCCAGCAATCGCATTCAAGCAAAATGTCTGTGACTGTTCCCGAAATCATCGCGCACTATTCTTCGATGGGATATTCCGCGGGCGACGTGCTCTCCACGGGAACGGTTTCGGGCGTGGCGGCTTTCAGTGATGATCCGAAATCGCTGTATCTGAAGCCGGGCGACGTGGTGGAATGCGAAATAGAGAAAATCGGAATTCTCAGGAACCCCGTGGTTTCTTACAAAGAACTGCACGGCGGCAAAGCCGCGAAAGCGTGAGCGGGGCAATGGCGGAGACTCCACCGCAATCGCAAGATGGAATCTGGATTAGCGAGCTGAATCGTCGCCCCGGCGTGCAAAAAGAATTTCCCGCAGGCCGCTCCGTGAAGTTTTACGACACCACCCTGCGCGACGGCGAGCAAAGTGTGGGCGTGGTGCTGTCGCCGCCGCAAAAATTGGAGATTGCGCGCGCGTTGGATGCGCTCGGCGTCGGCCGCATCGAAGCAGGCTTTCCGCGCGTCTCCACCGAAGATGCGGAAGCCTTCAAAGCAATCGCCAATGCCGGGCTCAAAGCGGAAATCTGGGGATTTGGCCGCGCGCTCAAAGCGGATATTGATGAACTGCTGCGGTTGGGATCGCGTGCTACGGTCATTGAAACACCGACCAGCGCAATCAAACTGAAGGCCTATGGGCTGACCGTGGATGAAGCCAAGCGGCGCGCGGCGGAAGCGATCACTTACGCGCGCGAACATGGCGTGAAAGTCGCCTTCTTCACGGTTGACGGCACGCGCACGGACTTGGAAACGCTGCGCGATTTTTACAAGAACGCACTCGACGCAGGCGCCGAGGAACTTGTTGTCGTGGACACCATCGGCGCTTGCGGACCAGAAGCCGTGGAATTCCTGGTGCGGCAAGTGCGCGAATGGGTCGGCTCTCAGGTGCCGCTTCATTTTCATGGGCACAATGATTTCGGAATGGCTACCGCGTGCGCAGTGGCCGCGGTGCGCGCAGGCGCGGAATGGATTCAGGGCACGATTAACGGAATGGGCGAGCGCGCCGGGAACGGCGACATCGGCGAAATCGCCATGGCCTTGCGCGGACTCTATGGCGTTCCGGTCGAGTTGAATCTGAAAAATATTCGCAAGGTCTCCGCGCTGGTGCGGAAAGCCGCCGGCCACCAACTCGAACCCTGGAAGCCGGTAGTTGGCGAGAACCTCTTCATGCGAGAAAGCGGCGCCGTCGCCAGCCAATTCCATATCCCCGAAGCCATCGAGCCATTCTCCGCGGACCTGGTAGGAGCGAAGCGCGAAATTGTGCTCGGGAAAAAGAGCGGCCTGGACAGTATCGCCATCAAAGCTAAAGAACTAGGGATTTCTCTGACGACCGAGCAACAGCAGACGGTCTTGGCGGCCGTGAAACGCGCAGGAGTAGAGAAGCGTGGCTTGGTTACGGACGCGGAGTTCCAATTCATCGTGCATCAGGCACAGAACAAAGCCTGAAAAACAAAATGCGCCAACGGGCCGCATGCCGAATCTTGCGGTATTTCCTGCCAAATCTTGCTCCATTCGCTGAAAAACCAAGACCAATTTTTTACTGTGACTGGAGATGACTGATTCACATCGGTGGGCGCGGGGTTCCATTGACGGGGGCAGAAGGCATTGCAAGGCTAGATGAGAGCCACCCTAGCCGAATTTCCTTGAGGTGAACCATGCCTACGCCGACTGACACGATTGCACCACCGCAGAACAAAGTTGCGCTCCGTGGCCCGGCGATGTCGGATGCCGTTGCGGCCCCAGTGCCGAACCGCAGCAAACCGCTGCGGAAGCCAACCCATGCCGAGGCAAACAGCAAGCTGAAGTCAGGACTTGGCGGACTTATAGTCGGCGCGCTGATCGGTGGGCCGCTTCTCTATTTTGGGTTCTACTTCTGGGGCAGCGTAGCGGTGCTGCTGCTGTGCGGCGGAAGCCTGCTGATCCTGTCTGGTCACAAAGACGAAGTGTCGGATTGTCCGTTCTGCGGGGCGGCGCTGCACAATCTTCCGCAGCCGGATCCGAATGGTGTGCCCAAGCCGGTGCAATGCAGGAAGTGCTGGGAGTATTCGGGGTTACAGAAGGGTTTTGTTTCGCCGTACAACCCGAACGCAGTCGAGGAACAGCCGACGTTCCGCTCGCCGCTAGCACAGAGCGTGGTATGGCCGAACGGATGCGTGCAGTGTGGGGCCGCGCCGACGCGATTCGATGAAGTAGGCACGTTTGCGGTAAACAAGGGCCTCCTGGTCGTGGGCGCGGTGCGCGTGAAGACGTTCAAATTGGGTGGAGTTCCCTACTGCGACGCGCACAAAAAGGCCGTGGAGATGAAAACGGAAATCGGCAACAAATTGTTTTTGGATTGGCGATCGCTGCCGATGATGCGGCGGTATATTGCGGCGAACCGCAGTCGTTTCGTGGAGTAGAATCCGAAGCAGGCTGGACTAGGGTACCGCACCCGTTCAGCTAGGTACGCGCTGCCAACTCAAGAATTCGTCAAGACTGTCCGCGACTCTCGTTCCGTGGGACCGACCGCCGTCGTAGTCGAGGAAGATAACAGGCGAGTCTGCTGTCCTTTGATCTGACGCAGCAATCCAGTACCAACATCCATTGCCGGTCGTCGCAAAGCAAATCCCAGGACCGAACTCATGGTCGTTTGGCCACTCTGTGAGCGCTTCCGCGTCCAGAGGCTCGAAACAATAGATCGGCCATCGTTCCGGCCTCCAGCGTTTTTTGCCCGGTTTCTCAAGGCTGAAACCGCCGGACTGGATTGTTGATTTGTCCTCATACAACCTGAGAAGTCTTTCCGGGAGCAGTTTGTCTAATTGGCGCTCGACGGCCGCCGCTTGCGGATTCAGCAAACGCTCCAAGAACGCTTTGCGTGCCGCCTTCAACTGCTCGGCAGTTGGCCGCGACCTTATGGTTCTGATGACATTCCGAATCCCTGTGACAATGACAAGAAGCGCAGCCGCAACCACTAGCGGTCCGAAAGCCAGGAGTAGGAGCCTTTCCACTCCCTCATGTTACTGCAGAGGAGAACGCTTCGTTAGGCGAGCGATTCGAGGAAGAAGGAGAGCATGCGGTAGCCGGCGATATAGGAGAAGGGCGCAAGCTCGAGTGAGTAATGCCCGCAAGCGAGTTCGAGGACGCGCGGGTCAGAGCCGTGACGGCGGAGTGAATCCAGCATCTGCCTCGTCAACTCCGGAAGCATGGTGGGGTCGTACTTGCCGTAAACCATGAAACATGTGCGTCCAGCCCCCATACCGCGTTCGACGTAGGGCATGGGGCTGATGGGGGCCCAATAATCGCGGAGTTCGTCCACAGTGACGTGCTGGCGAAGCCCTTCCCAGACGTGGTTGGTGGTCATCCCCTGGCTGACGACATCGGCGTAGTAGGTGGAAACGTGGAAGAAGCCTCCCGCGCGGATCGCTTTGTCATGGACAAGGGTAATGTACCCGACCGAGGAGCCGAGGCTGGTGCCGAGAATTCCGATCTTGGAGTGGCCCTGCTGTTCCAGCCAACGTAAGCAGCGCCGAGCGTCATGAACAGCCTGGCGATTGGCCTGAAGAGTAAGGCCGATGTTAGGACCGCAAATCTGGTCCGCGCGCTCGTGCCCTTTGGCCATGCGCCGGTCGTGGTAGGGCATGCTCATTTTCAGCACCGTGATTCCGAGGCGCTGAATCCAGTGGCAGAGGCCGTTCTGCCCGTGCCATTTGGCGTTCCAGTTGGGAAGCACAAGGACGGCAGGGCCGGGGCCGGAGGATCGCGAGCTGAACCGCGAAGGGATCGAATTGCGGGCAGGAAAGAGTTGAGCGTGCACCAAGTTGTTTTCCGGCCAGGGAGACACGATGGAACTTGTGAACGTAAGGACGTTTTCCCGATCCAAGCCGTAGTCAGTGGCGGGAGTCGTAGCGTACCAGTCCGCGCTGGTCACAATCGCGTTCCGGGCGTATTGACGCACAAATTCGCCCGGATTGGGATCATCGGGCGAGCCGCCGATATGCTCAAGGCCCCAATGAAAGGGCTGGACGCGGCGATTGTCGTCGGTGGTCCAGCGGCGATGCTCGTAGCGCCGGATTTTGCGTTCGAACCAATGCATAAATGCAGTTGTCAATTGTTAGTTTACAGTTGTTAGTTGAAGAGGGAAAGATAAGCACAAGAAAAGACAAAGAATAACGCAGAGACACAGAGAACGCAGAGGAACACAGAGAAGAAAGCGTTAAGGATGAGGCACGCGGGAAAAGGGGTTGGTTGAGAGGGCTGAGTGAGTGTGAGAAAGTCAAATTGTGGTCCTAATCTCCATATTCTTTTTCCTGTTTGGGCTGGTCTTTGGAAGCTTCCTGAACGTCTGCATCACGCGGATTCCGGAAGGCATTTCCATAATTTCGCCGGCCTCCCGCTGCCCGAGTTGCGAGACGCCCATCAGGCCGTACGACAACGTGCCGGTGTTTGCGTGGCTGTGGTTGCACGGCAAGTGCCGGGCGTGCGGCGTGGCGATTTCCCCGATGTATCCATTGATCGAATTGAGCACGGGTTTGCTCTTCGTGGCAGCGTTTCTTGAGTTCGGAATTACCCAAGCCACGGTGAAGTGGCTGGCTTTCACTTGCCTGATCCTCATTCTGACGGTGACGGATTTGCGCGTGCGGCTACTTCCAGACGTAGTGAATTGGCCGGGGTTTGCGATGGGGTTGATGTTTTCCGCGTTTGTGCCGCCAAACGATGGCTTCGCACGCATGATCGTCTGGCGGTTATTGAACTTGCATCTGACCGGATACGTGTCGGGAATTCTGGATGGACTGCTTGGGGCCGCCTTTGGGAGCTTTTTGTTGTGGGGATTGGCGTCGCTCTACAAAGCGGTGCGCGGTCGCGAAGGCATGGGCATGGGCGACGTGAAAATGATGGCCATGGTGGGAGCGTTTCTTGGCTTGCGCGGAACATTCTTGACGATCCTCGTGGGAAGTCTGCTCGGTAGTGTATTGGGACTAAGCGTGGTCGGAACCCTGTACCTTGGGGGTTGGAAAAGTGCACTGGCGAAACGCGCAAGCCGGCGTGGAATGGGAGCAGAAAGTGCGCTTAGGTGGGCGCTTGCGAGCAGGTATCAACTCCCGCTGGGAACATTTCTGGGGATCGGGGCACTGGTAATTGTGTATGGGATGCCGCTGGTGGCGGCTCGGTGGCCAATCTTTAGAGGATTCGTACTTTAGAGGAGTGGGAAGACGAAAGCGATGTTGGTAGCTCTGCAAAACGGAAGTAATACCCAGCATCTTTGGATGATTGCCGCGGAACTGGCGGTCGGTTTCCTAGCCGTGTCCGCGCTGATGATCTTCCTGTTGCGAAAGTTTTTTCGCAGCTCGCGCGAAGGGCAAAGAGATGAAATTGGAACGAGCGCGCCTCGCACGGAGAACGCGTCGGCCTTCATGACCGCCTCCATGCAAGGCGTGATCCAACAATTGCGCGAGCAAGAAAAAGAGCTGGAGCGCCTGCACCGTATCGAAAAAGAACGCGCCGAACAAACCGAGCGTTTGAGTGAAGAAGTAACGCGCAATATGCCCGCTGGCCTGCTGGTTGTAAATGCCACGGGAATCATTTCCAGCTCCAATCCGGCCGCGGAGCAGGTTTTGGGAATCCGCGGACTGGGTTTCCGGCGGTACAGCGAAGCGCTGGGCGCATCCTCGGGGCTGACCAAACTGATCGCGGAATGCCTGACGACAGGAAAGATTTTCCGCCGCGAAGAGGTAGAACACATTCCTCCTGCCGGGGACACGCGCCACCTGGGGGTAACCATCTCCCCCATCCGTCGCGAAGCGGGCAAAATCAGCGGCGCCATCTGCCTGCTGACCGACTTGACGGAGCTTGCCGGGCTGCAGCAGCGCATGCAATTAAAGGAAAACCTCGCAGCGCTGGGGGAACTCTCCGCGGGAATCGCGCACGAGTTCAAGAATGCTCTGGCGACGATATCCGGATACGCTCAGATGATTCCCGACGCCTCCCCGGCGGAATCTGCAGACTACGCGAAGCGCATTGTGGAGCAGACGCGGAACATCACGCAGGTGGTGGCGGAGTTCCTAAAGTATGCGAGACCGCTCGAAATCCCGGACGAGACGGTGGAGCTGCAAACGGTGGTGGACCGTGCGCTGATGGAAGTGGCCCAGGCCCTTCCGCAGGTGAAAATCAGATGTGACGGAGAATTTGGAGACGTTGCCGGGGACGAAGGTCTGTTGAGACAAGCGTTGCTAAATCTGATGCGAAACGCCGCCGAAGCTTGCGCTATATCGGCTGGCGGAGGGCGCGTGGTGGTTCACGGCGAAGTC
>Ga0307471_100000618_pt1 | contig 18292 bp, 19 predicted proteins | sample atmos_gasesAM3C__2_FD_204566 | JGI IMG/M metagenome (GOLD analysis project Ga0307471, IMG submission 204566) | Hardwood forest soil microbial communities from Morgan-Monroe State Forest, Indiana, United States - atmos_gasesAM3C_515 | ecosystem: Environmental > Terrestrial > Soil > Temperate...
GGGTCTGTTCATCGTCGTACCGTTGGTGATCACGAACGTGCTGCGCCACAGCAGCTCGCGTTCGGTGACGTCTGTTCTCATCGAGGGTGGTATCCGAGCGGCGGTGCTCATCCTCTATCTCCTGCTGATCGGCACGCTCGGGAACATCAAGCGCGTGTTCCAGTATCACGGCGCAGAGCACCAGGCGATCAACTGCCTGGAGTCCGGCAAGGAGGTGGACGTCGCCAACGTGCGCCGATCGAGCCGCCTGCACCCGCGCTGCGGCACCGGATTCATCGTCGTCGTCGCGCTGGTGAGCGTCATTGTCTTCGCGCCGCTCGGACTCCTGCCCGTCGCGGTGCGCATCGCGTGTCAGATCGTGCTCATCCCCGTCGTCGCCGGCATCTCCTATGAGGCGATCCGCGGGCTCGCCCGCATCCGCTACACGCGCATCGGCAAGATCTTGCTCGGCCCCGTGCTCGCGACGCAGCTGCTGAGCACGCGCCGCCCCGACGATCAGCAGATCGAGGTCGCGATCCGAGCGCTCGACGCAGCCCGCGCCGAAGAGGAGAGCGTCGGCGAGCTAGCCGGAGCGAACTGATGGGCGTCCCCACGGCCTGTGCGACGGCACCGGGACGTGTGCTGGCGCTTCAAACAGGCTTCGACACAGCGGAGCGCATGTACCTTGCGCTCCGGTGTCTGCAGAACTCGCGCTGCGCACACGTCCCGGTGCCGTCGCACAGCCTTCGTGCACGACATCAGTGAGCGCGTTCGACGAGCGCCTCCTGGCTCTTGAGGCGCGCTACGCGGAGCTCGAGCGCGAGCTCGCTGCGCCGGATGCGTATCAGGACATCGACCGGCTGCAGCGGCTGTCTCAGGAGCAGGCGAGGCTGCGCGAGGTGGTCGAGACCGCGCGTCGATGGCGCGAGGCGCAGCGTGCGGCGAGCGACGCAGACGAGATGGTGCGCAGCGAGCGCGACGAGGAGCTCGTAGCGCTCGCGGAGCACGAGGCGAACGCGCAACGAGCAGCCGCCGATGAGGAGCAGGACAAGCTCCGTGCGCTGCTCGTGCCCACCGATCCCAACGACTTGCGCGACGTCGTCGTCGAGGTGCGCGCGGGGACCGGTGGCGACGAAGCCGCCCTGTTCGCGGCCGATCTCTTCCGGATGTACGCGCGCTATGCGGAGCGCCGCAGGTGGAAGGTGGAGGTTTTGGAACAGAACGAGACCAGTGGCCACGGGTTCAAGGAGATCATCTTCGAGGTGCAGGGCGCCGGCGCGTACTCGCGGCTCAAGTACGAGTCGGGCGTGCACCGCGTGCAGCGCGTGCCGCAGACGGAGTCGCAGGGTCGCATCCACACCTCGGCCGCGTCGGTGGTGGTGCTGCCGGAGGCGGAAGACGTCGAGGTGGAGATAAACGAAGAAGACCTCAAGATCGACGTGTACCGCAGCACGGGGCCAGGCGGACAGAGCGTCAACACCACGGACTCTGCGGTGCGGATCACGCACATGCCGAGCGGCCTGGTGGTGAGCATTCAGGACGAGAAGTCACAGCACAAGAATCGTGCCAAGGCACTCCGTGTGCTGCGCGCGCGCCTGTACGACCTCGAGCAGTCTCGCCGCGACGCGGAGCTCAAGGAGACGCGGCGCTCGATGGTGGGGAGCGGCGATCGAAGCGAGAAGATCCGCACCTACAACTTCCCGCAGTCGCGCGTCACGGACCACCGCATCGACCTGACCACGCACCAGTTGCAGAAGGTGCTCGACGGCGACCTCGACATCCTCATCGACCCCCTGGCGCAGGAAGACCAGGCTCGGCGGCTCCTTGAGGAGACCGATACGCCTACGGTGTCAGCGCTCAGCCGTTCCTGACGTGGCGACCATCGCGCAGCGGTCGGTGCTCGAGGTGCTGCGGCTGTCGGCCGCATACCTGTCGGACCACGGAAGCGACAGCGCACGGCTCGATGCCGAGATGCTGATGGCGCACGCACTTGCGATCCGCCGCCTCGACGTGTATCTGCAGTTCGACCGCCCGCTCGATGCGGAGAAGCTCGGGCTCGTGCGCGAGCTGGTCCGCCGTCGTGGTCGCGGCGAGCCGATCGCCTACATCATCGGCACCCGCGAGTTCTTCTCGCGCACCTTCATGGTCACACCGGACGTGCTCATTCCGCGCCCGGAGACGGAGACGCTCGTGGAGGCTGTCCTCGACCGCGCGAGAACAAACCCCGCTCCCCGCATCGCCGACTTCGGAACCGGCAGCGGTTGTATTGGCGTCACGCTCGCGGCCGAGATTCCTGGCGCGCACATCGTCGCTGTCGACGCCAGCGAGGAGGCACTCGTGGTGGCACGTCACAACGCCCTGCTCCACGAGGTGGGCGAACGCGTTGCATTCGCACACGGTGACTGGGCAACCGCGGTCGACGGTCGCTTCGACGTCGCAGTCAGCAATCCGCCCTACGTGACAAGCGCAGAGCTCGCCGCCCTCGAGCGAAACGTGCGTGACTTCGAGCCGGCTCACGCGCTCCACGGCGGCGGCGACGGTCTCGACGCGTATCGGGCGCTGCTGGCGACGCTTCCGGAGCACGTCGGACCCGGCGCACTGATCGCCCTCGAGGTGGACCCTCGCCGCGCGCAGGCCGTCGCAGCGCTCGTGAAGGCGCGTCTCCTTGCTGTGGATGTCGAGGTCGTTGATGACCTCGCGCGGCGTCCCCGCGTTGTGCTCGCCGAGGTTCGGTGACGCCACCCGCGGACATTCGGTCCGGCACCGCCGGACTGGCAGCCGCGCTGGCGGCCGGCTCGGTGATCGCCATTCCCACCGATACGGTCTACGGGCTCGTCTGCGACCCGGGCAATCTGCGCGCCGTGCGTCGCGTCTACGACGTGAAGGGACGCCCGGACGCCCTCGAGCTCACCCTGCTGGCCGCGAGCGCCGCCGATCTCGAGGGCCTCGTCGAGTTCAACGAGCCCGCGCGGCGCGTCGCCGCGGCGTACTGGCCCGGCGGCGTGTCGATCATCCTGCCGGTCGGGACGCGACGCCTCGCGATCCCGCTCCGGGGCGGCACGCTGTCCTGCCGGGTCCCCGGCCATGCCCTTGCCCTGAAGCTGTTGCGGCAGACCGGTCCGCTGGCGTCCACCAGTGCCAATCGACACGGAATGCCAGCCGCGATCACGGCCGGGGATGCGGTCGAGCGGCTGCGCGGGCAGGTCGACACAATCCTCGATGGGGGTCCCGCGGCCGGCCGAGCCTCAACTATCATCGACTGCACGACGACGCCCCCGCGCGTGCTGCGAGAAGGCCCCGTGACTTCGGCTGCGCTGCTCGCGCTTCTGCGGACATGGGAGTGACGGATTTGAGCGCTATCTCGCCCCGCGCCTCAGGGAATGGAATCGCCGTGGTCCCCGCCCCCGAGGGAGACGACTTCGCGGCGAAGCCCGCCGTCCGGGCGGTCGACCCAGAGCTGTCGGCACTGCTCGACGAGGAGCTGCGCCGCCAGGAGGACACGCTCGAGCTGATCCCCTCAGAGAATCTCGCCTCACCGGCGGTGCTCGAGGCGTTGGGGTCGTGGCTCAACAACAAGTACGCCGAGGGCGTCCCGGGCAAGCGCTACTACGGTGGCTGCCAGGTGGTCGACAAGGTCGAGAACCTGGCGCGGGACCGCGCCAAGCGTCTGTTCGCTGCGGATCACGCCAACGTCCAGCCGCACTCCGGCACGCAGGCAAACATGGCCGTGTATCAGAGCCTGCTCTCGCCCGGCGACACCATCCTGGGCATGGCGCTCGACCAGGGCGGTCATCTCACGCACGGATCGCCAGCCAACTTCAGCGGCAAGATCTATCACGTCGAGCCGTATTTCGTATCGGAGTCGACGGGGCTGATCGACTACGGCGCGCTGCGCGAGCGCGCACGGGAAGTGCACCCGAAGCTCATCATCGCCGGCTACAGCTCGTACCCTCGCATCCTCGATTTCGCCACATTCGCCGACATCGCACGAGATGTCGACGCGCGACTCCTCGTCGACATGGCGCATTTCGCGGGGTTGGTCGCCGGCGGCGCGCACCCCAGCCCGGTGCCGCACGCCGACTTCGTCACGTTCACCACGCACAAGACGATGCGTGGTCCCTGGGGGGGCGTCATCCTCTGCCGGGCCGAGCACGCCGACGCGATCGACCGCGCAGTCTGCCCGGGCGTGCAGGGTGGCCCGCAGATGCACGCCATCGCGGCGAAGGCCGTCATGTTCCAGCAGTGCATGGAGCCGGCGTTCAGCGACTACGCGGGTCAGGTGGTGAGCAACGCGAAGGCGCTGGCGGCGGAACTGCTGTCGCGCAAGGTCACGCTGACCACCGGCGGAACCGACAACCACCTGATGGTCATCGACCTGCGTCCCGTCGGCTTGCGCGGGCGTGTGGTGCAGAGCGCCTTCGACGAGGTGGGCGTCACGGTCAACGCCAACGCCTTCCCCGGACACGGGGGCACGCCGTACAACCCGAACGGCATCCGTCTCGGCACCCCGTCGGTGACCTCCCGGGGGATGACGGAGGTGGAGATGGAGGAGATCGCGGACCTCGTCGCGGAGATGCTGCACAACTTCGAGGATGCGGCGACTCACGAGCGGGTTCGCCGGCGCAGCCAGGACCTCTGCCGGCGCTTTCCACTCCCGTACCGGCGGACCGCCTCGGCGTGATCGCCAGCGCCACCCCCTGGCTCCCTGCCGTCTTCCCCTTCCTGGTGGCCAGCGGGGTCTGCGTGGCGACCGTGCCGTTCTCGGTGTGGCTGGCGCGGAGGACGGGCGCGATGGCCGAGCCCGACAGCGACCGCCATCTGCATCCGGAGCCGACCCCTCGCCTGGGGGGCATCGCGCTCTACCTCGGTTTCGCCATCGCCGTGGCCGCGTTCGGTGGCTCGATCGCCTATCGCTGGCAGATCGTTGCCGTCACCGGAGCAATCACCGTGGCCATGGCGCTTGACGACATCTTCGACCTCTCCTGGCGGAGCAAGCTCGCCATCGAGGTGGGAGCCGGCGTGCTCGCCGCTCTGCTGGGTATCACCATCACCTTCATCGCTGTCCCGGGCGGTCATGCCCCGACCGTCATCGACCTGGGCCTGCTGGCGGCGCCGATCACCGTGCTCTGGGTGGTGGGGATGCAGGTGTCCGTCAATCTCCTCGACGGCGCGGACGGCGTGGCGGCGGGGGTCGTGGCAATCGTCGCCGTTGTGCTCATGCTCGCCGCGATCAACCGCATCCAGTCCCCGAATGACGTCCACACGAGCGTGGTCATCCTGAGCGGCGCGCTCATGGGGTGTTGCGTCGGCTTCCTGGTCTTCAACCTCCCGCCCGCGCGGGTGTTCATGGGTGATTCCGGCAGCCACTTTCTGGGCGTTGCGCTCGCCTCCATCACCATCCTGGGGGTCGCCAAGATCGTCGTCGGCCTCTCCCTGCTGGTGCCGCTCATCGCGCTTGGCATTCCCATCAGCGACACCGCGTTCGCGATCGTCCGGCGCCGGCGCGCCGGGCGCAGCGTCGCCGAACCGGATGCGGGCCATTTGCACCACCGTCTGAGGGCTCGCGGCATGACCCCGATGGAAACGGCGCTCACCTTTTACCTGGCGACCGCAATCCTCGGCTGCATCGCCCTGTCGATCTACGGGCACCAGCGAATCCTCTTGATCGCGCTCGGGTTGCTCCTGGTCTCTCTTACCGGGTTGCTCTGGCAGAACCGGCGGCGGATGCAGCGACTGACAGAGTTGGACGACGAGGCCTTCGTCCTCGTTGAGGGACGCCGGCAACTCCCCTCACGCATCCGCCAGCACGGAGGCGAGACCGACTAGTGGGCCGTTTCGGCCTGGTCAGGGGCGGCCTGTGTGGTAACGTCCGGCGCGTCCGGTGACGGGCAAAACATGGTGCAGCCAGCTATTTCAGCGCGCTTCGACGGGCCACTGACGGCGGGTATTGGTGGGGTGTCGGACGCAGACGACGGTGATGGTGGCAAACGCCTCCAGAACGGTCCGACGGGCGTCGAGCTTCTCGGACTGGGACTTGCGTTCGCCATTTCGGTGCTCGCCCCGCTCGCTCTCGGAGTCGGGCTGGATGCGCTGCTCCACAGCAGTCCTCTGGGGTTGTTGATTGGCCTGGTCGCGGGGGTGAGCCTGGCGTCGGTCACCGTGTTCCAACGGTTCAAGAAGTACCTGTGATGCGCGAGCTCGCCGGACCGGTCGCGAGCCGCATGGTGCTCACGTCCGCGGCAATCTGCGCAGGGGCAGGCGTGCTCGCCGTCATTGCCTTCGCCGCAGCCGGCCGGGCGCTGCAGGGCGCGGCACTCGCCGTCGGACTGCTGCTCGGCGCCGGAAACGGCGTCCTGGCGGCGCGGCTGATCCGCTTGCCGATCCCGTTCTTCGCGAGCAGCCTGCTCCGTCTTGCGACTCTCTCGATGATCGGCATCGCCATCGGCTTCGCGCTCGGGATCGCGAACATCTGGCTGGTGATCCTCGGCGTCGGCGCCGCGCAGTTCGTGCTCGCGGCCACGGCCGTGCGTGCGGTAGCTCAGCGATGATCGCCGCCACCCTTGCTCCCGAGACCACACCTGGCTCGCACCCGACGATCACGGTCTGCCACATCAGCAACTTCCTGTGCACGTTCAACTACGACACGCTGATCTCGAGCGCGCTCGCCTTCGCGGTGACGCTCGCGATCGGCTTTGCGCTGGTGCTGACCCTGCGCCGGGGGACGCCGCACCGGCTGCAGATGATCTTCGAGGTGCTGCTGAACTATGTGCGAAGCCTCACCTCGGACACGGTCGAGGGCGACCGAGATGCGGCGTTCGTCGTGCCGCTGGCGGCGACGATCTTCTTCTTCATCCTGTTCGCCAACTGGCTCGACGTGTTCCCGCTGGTGTCTCCCGTCGAGCCGGCCAACGCCGACATCAACCTCACGCTGGCCATGGCGCTGGTCGTGATCATCCTCGTTGAGTGGTACAGCGTCCACGTCCTCGGCTGGAAACGGTTCTTCTACCGCTACACGCATCCCTTCGACGCGCCGATCCTGATGCGCGCGGTGTTCATCCCCATCAACGTCATCACTGAGATCGCCAAACCCATCAGCCTCGCACTCCGACTGTTCGGCAACATCTTCGGTGGTGTGGTGGTGGTGTACCTGCTGACCCTGGCGTTCCGGTACTTCGCCACCCTTGGCGGACCCGTCTCCGGGGTCTCGCTGATCTGGATTGTGCTGCTGGCCTTCTGGAAGATCTTCGACGTCTTCGTCATCGGCACCATCCAGGCATTCATCTTCATGCTGTTGACGATCATCTATTTCGGAATGGCTCGGGAAGGCCTCCACGAAGAGGAGCACAAACAAAGTGGCGCAATCGCAACCGCTGCCGCGTAGGCGAACGAGGAGACAGCGTTCATGAATCATGCACTTGCCGTGATGGGCGGACTGATCGCAGCAGGGCTGGCACTGGGCGGCGGCGCGATCGGAGCCGCGATCGGCGACGGCCTCGTCGGCAACGCGACGATCAGCGGCATCGCACGCCAGCCCGAGGCGCAGGGCCGTCTCACGCCGACGATGTTCCTCATCATCGGCCTGGTTGAAGGGATGTACTTCATCAACCTCGCCATCGGCATCTTCTTCATCTTCGTCATCGCTCAGGGAGTGAAGTAGCGGACCATGCCGCACCTCGTCGCAGACGCAGGCCTGCTCGACGTCAACGGCACGCTGATCGCCGAGGTGATCGCGTTCATCCTCTTGGTGCTGATCCTCGCCAAGTGGGTGTATCCGCCGATCATCCGGATCGCCACCGAGCGCGAGGACAAGATCGCAGCGGGTGTGCGCGCGGCCGAGGAGGCGGAACGTCGCCTGGCCGCCGTTCAGGAACAGGTGGCGCAGGTGCTCGACGAGGCGCGCAACCAGGCGCGCGAGATCCTCGCTCGTGCACATCGCGAGGCTGCGGCCGAGGCGGAGGACAGCCGCGCGAAGGCTCGGCGCGATGGCGAGGCGCTGATCGAGCGGGCGCAGTCGGAGATCGCGGCGGAACGTGACCGCGCCATCCAGGAGCTGCGCAACCAGGTGGGCACGCTGGTGGTGGAAGCCGCGTCGCGGGTGATCGGCGAGACACTCGACGTCAGCACGCATCGACGACTCATAGAGGAGTCGCTCGCCAAGGTGGGCGACGGGCGCGGCGTCGACTCGAGGAACAACTGAGGTGCAGACCGTGACCAGCGTGGCGCGGCGCTATGCCGAGGCGTACTTCGAGCTCGCGCAACAAGCCGGCGACATCGACGGCTGGAGCAAGGAGCTCGCCGCCGTCGTCGAGGCGCTTGGCAGGGATGAGGTGATCAGCGCCCTGTCCAACCCGCGGTTGTCACGCCAGGAGCGCACCAAGGTCGCGCTGGACCTCATCAACGGAGTCGCAGAGCCGGCGCGGAACCTGGGTCGGCTCATGGTCGAGCGAGGGCGGGTGGCGCTGTTCCCACAGGTTCTCGAACACTACGGGCGGCTCGCCGAGCGCGCGTCCGGCGTTATTCGAGCCGAGGTGATCAGTGCGGTCGAACCGGACGACCGTTTGAAGGACGAGATCGCGCGCACGCTGGCGGAGCGACTCGGGTCGACGGTGGAGACCGAGATCCATCCCGATCCATCGATCATCGGCGGGCTGGTCATCCGCATCGGCGACCGTGTCATCGACGACAGCGTGCGCACCCACCTGCAACAACTCCAGGCGGCGATCGCCTGAGCACACGATAGGGACAGCACACGAGATGGCGATACGCAGCGACGAGATCGGGGAAATCCTCAAAGAGCGCATCAAGAAGTTCGACGCGCCGGTGGTCGACGCCAACGAGGGCGTGATCACGTCGGTCGGCGACGGCATCGCGCGCATCTACGGCCTCGAGCAGGCACAGGCCAGCGAGCTGCTCGAATTCCCCGGCCCCACCGAACGGGAAAGGGTGCTGGGCCTGGCGCTCGACCTGCGTCAGGACGGGGTCGGCGCCGTCATCCTGGGTCCGTACGAGCACCTGCAGGAAGGCGACACGGTGCGCACGACGGGTCGCATCGCCTCGGTCCCTGTCGGCGACGAGCTGATCGGGCGCGTGGTCAGCGCGCTCGGCGAGGAGCTCGACGACCGCGGCCCGATCGAAACCGCACAGCGGCTCCCGGTGGAGCGGGTCGCGCCCGGAGTCATCCAGCGGCAGAATGTCGACACGCCGCTGCAGACCGGGCTCAAGGCGATCGACTCGATGATCCCGATCGGCCGAGGTCAGCGCGAGCTGATCATCGGCGACCGCCAGACCGGCAAGACCGCGATCGGCGTCGACGCGATCATCAACCAGAAGGGCACCGGTGTGATCTGCATTTACGTGGCGGTCGGGCAGAACTCGCAGAAGGTCGCTCAGATCAAGGCGACGCTCGAGCAGTACGGAGCGATGGAGCACACCATCATCGTCGCCGCCACCGCGGCCGAGCCCGCGCCGCTGCAGTACCTCGCCCCGTATGCGGGGTGCGCGATGGGTGAGTACTTCATGCAGAAGGGCGGCCACGCACTGGTCATCTACGACGACCTGAGCAAGCACGCCGACGCGTATCGCGAGCTGTCATTGCTGCTGCGTCGCCCGCCGTCGCGCGAGGCGTATCCGGGCGACGTCTTCTATCTGCACTCCCGGCTGCTGGAACGCGCGGCGCGGATGAGCGATGCCGAAGGTGGCGGTACGCTGACCGCGCTGCCGATCATCGAGACCAAGGCCAACGACATCTCCGCATACATTCCCACCAATGTCATCTCGATCACCGACGGCCAGATCTACCTCGAGACCGACCTCTTCAACGCCGGGATCCGTCCGGCCATCAACGTCGGTCTGTCGGTCTCGCGCGTCGGCGGCGACGCGCAGACCCGCGCCATGAAGCAGGTGGCCGGCCAGCTGCGCCTCGACCTCGCCCAGTACCGCGAGCTCGCTGCCTTCGCGCAGTTCGCCGCCGACCTCGACCGGCGCACGCGCGAACGACTGGAACGCGGCCGCCGCATGACCGAGCTGCTCAAGCAGCCCCAGTACGAACCGATGTCCGTCGCCAAGCAGGTCATCTCCATCTTCGCGGGCGCCCGAGGATTCCTCGACGACGTGCCCGTCGAGGGCGTCGCCGACTTCGAGCGCTCCTTCCTGCGCTACATGGACCAAAATCATCCCGAGGTCGAGAAGGACATCGCCGAGCAGGCGAAGATCACGGACGACACCGACGCGAAGCTCCGCAGCGCCCTCGAGGACTTCAAGCGCGGGTACGCGGGATGAGCCGCGTTCTCGACGGATCGAGCACCCACCCGTACGAGGCACGCGATCGAGCCGCCCACGTTCGAGAGAATCTGAACTCGCTGACAATGGGGGCGGCTCGTCGCTCAGCTCTCGCCGGGCGGCGCGCTCCGACCACGTTCGAGCCCGGCTCCGAGATGTCCTCTACACGGGTGGGTGCTCGATCCGTCGTCTTCGGGCTCGCCCGGTAGCACGAGAAGTCTTCGATGCCGAGTCTCCGCGATGTACGGCGGCGTATCCGCAGCGTGACGAACACGCAGAAGATCACGAAGGCGATGGAGCTTGTCGCCGCGTCGAAAATGCGGCGCGCGCAGGAGCGCGTGCTGGCCGCGCGGCCGTACAGCGACGAGATCGCGAGCATCATGGCCGAGCTGCTCAAGCGCACCCCTGAGTACGTGCATCCGTTCCTGCAGGTGCGCGAGGTGAAGCGGCGCGTCATCATCCTGGTCACCTCCGACCGCGGGTCTGTCGGCGCCCTCAACAGCAACAACGTGCGGATCGCGGTGCGCGAGATGAACGAGTCGCAGGCGCCCGTCGCGGTCATCACCATCGGCCGCAAGGGGCGGGACATCGTCACCCGGTTGCGCAGGGATCTGATCGCCGATCGCAGCAACCTCGGTGACCGTCCGACAATGGGTGATGTGCTCCCCGCCGCACGTGTGGCCGAGGATCAGTACGAGGCCGGCGATGCGGATCAGATCGACATCGTGTTCGCGCGGTTCATCACCGTCGGCAGACAGCAGGCGACTATCCGCCGTGTCATCCCGGTCGTCGCGCCCGAGCACGCCGAGCCGATTCGCGCCGATTTTGAGTATGAGCCGGAGCCGCAGGAGGTGCTGGACGCGCTCTTGCCTCGCTACGTCGAGGCGCAGATCTATCAGGCAGTGCTGGAGAACGCCGCCTCGGAGCAGGCGGCACGGATGGTTGCGATGCGCAACGCCTCTGACAACGCCACGGAGCTCATCGACGATCTGACGCTCACCGCCAACAAGGTGCGTCAGGAGTCGATCACGACCGAGCTCCTGGAGATCGTCGGCGGCGTGACCGCGCTCGAGGGTTGATTGGAGAGAGGAAATGGCAGCAGCAGCTGACAAGAAGACGGAGACGGGATCGATTGCTCAAGTGATCGGGCCCGTGGTCGATGTGGAGTTCACCGGCGACCGGCTTCCCGACATTCTCGACGCGCTCGAGATGACGCGGGAAGGAGGCAAGCGGCTGGTGCTCGAGGTCCAGCAGGACCTCGGCGACGGCGTGGTGCGCACCATCGCGATGGACACCACCGAGGGGATCCGCCGCGGCGATACCGTGCGCAGCACCGGCGGTCCGATTCGCGTCCCGGTCGGGGAGGAGACGCTCGGCCGCATGTTCAACGTGATCGGTGAGCCCATCGACGGCAAGGGGAAGGTCGACACCAAGCAGACCGCATCGATTCATCGGCTGGCACCGACCATCGCGGAGCAGGCGACCGACACGGAGATCCTCGAAACCGGCATCAAGGTCATCGACCTGATCTGCACATTCGCCAAGGGCTCCAAGATCGGGCTCTTCGGCGGAGCGGGTGTCGGCAAGACGGTCATCGTCATGGAGATGATCCGCAACATCGCGCGCGAGCATCAGGGCTATTCGGTGTTTGCGGGGGTCGGCGAGCGCACACGCGAGGGTACGGCCCTGTACGGAGAGATGCAGGAATCCGGCGTGCTGGGTCAGACCGCACTTGTCTACGGGCAGATGAACGAGTCCCCGGGCGCCCGCGCTCGCGTGGCACTGACAGGGTTGACCCTCGCCGAGTACTTCCGCGACGAGAAGGGTGCCGACACGCTGCTCTTCATCGACAACATCTTTCGCTACACGCTCGCCGGCGCCGAGGTGTCGGCGCTGCTCGGGCGCATGCCGTCGGCCGTCGGCTACCAGCCGACACTTGCAACCGAGATGGCGGACCTGCAGGAGCGGATCACGTCGACGCGCAAGGGGTCGATCACATCGGTGCAAGCCGTGTACGTGCCGGCCGACGACTTCACCGACCCCGCCGTCGCGACGACATTCGGACACCTCGGCGCGACGGTGACGCTGAGCCGTTCGATCTCCGAGCTCGGCATCTACCCCGCCGTCGATCCCCTCGAGTCCTTCAGCCGCATCCTCGACCCCCGGATCGTGGGCGAAGAGCACTATCGCGTCGCCCAGGGGGTCAAGCGAGTGCTGCAGGAGTACAAGGACCTGCAGGACATCATCGCCATCCTCGGCCAGGAGGAGCTCACCGAGGACCAGAAGCTCACCGTCGCCCGCGCGCGGCGCATCCGCAACTTCCTCTCCCAGCCGTTCTTCGTCGCGTCGCAGTTCACCGGGCGCGACGGCAAGTACGTGCCGCTGCAGGAGACGATCCGCAGTTTCGCCGAGATCCTCGATGGCAAGCACGACGATCTGCCCGAGGACGCGTTCTACATGTGCGGCACCATCGACGACGCGGTCGAGAAGGCCCGAGAGATGTCCGCGGAGGAGAAGCGCGCGGACGAGAAGGCCGCCGCGGAAACGGCGGCGCAAACTGCGACGGCAGGGACTGAGAGCTAGGCGTCCATGGCCAAGCTGCAGGTCGACCTGGTGACGGCTGAGGGTCGAATCCTCAGCGAGGAGGCCGACTTCGTGGTCGCGCCGGGGCTGGCCGGGGAACTGGGTGTGCTGCCACGGCACATCCCACTGCTCACGCCGCTGAAGACCGGCGAGGTGATGGTGCGCAACAAGGGGCGCGAGCAGTTTCTCTTCGTCGCCGGTGGGTTCCTGGAGATTCTCCCGGACCGGGTCGTCATCCTTGCGGACGCGGCCGAGCGGGCCGAGGACATCGACGAGGCCCGGGCCGAGGAGGCGCGACGTGCGGCGGAGGAAGCGCTGCGCCAGGACCAGAGCAACGCCGAGGCGTCAGCCGCCCTGGAGCGCGCCGTGCTCAGACTGCGCGTGGCGGAGGTGCGGCGACGGCACCGAGAACGCCACAGCGGTCCGCCGCCGCTCGAGTGAGCTCGCCGCCCGGGCTCGACCTCGACGCGCTCGCGCGCTTTCTCAGCGAGCACGCCGGAATGGCGCTGGGTCCGCTGCGCGGCGAGGTGATCCCCGGTGGCCGCTCCAATCTCACCTACGTCGTGGAGGATGGGAACACGCGGCTGGTCGTACGCCGTCCGCCGCTCGCGCACGTGCTGCCCACCGCGCACGACATGGGCCGCGAGTATCGCGTCCTTTCGGCACTACAGGACACCGACATCCCGGTGCCCCGGCTGATCGCCTACTGCGACGACCCGGGTGTCATCGGCGCGACCTTCTACGTGATGGAGTACATCGAGGGTCATATCGTTCGCACCGCGCTGCCGAGCACCTTCGCACCGGTTCCCGCCACGAGGCGGGCGATGTCGCAGGCGCTCGTCGACACACTTGTGCGGCTGCACGACGTCAACCCGGACGCAGTCGGGCTCGCCGACTTCGGCCATCCGGAGGGGTTCCTGTCGCGTCAGGTGCGGCGCTGGTGGCAGCAGTGGGAGGCCTCCAAGACGCGGGAGCTGGAGTCGATGGCCGAGCTGCGCCGCCGGCTGGACGAGACGGTGCCGGCGCAGTCGCCGCCGGGCATCGTGCACGGTGACTACCGGCTCGACAACGTGATGTTCTCGCCCGAGGACCCGAGCCGGGTGGTCGCGGTCCTCGACTGGGAGATGAGCACAGTCGGTGATCCGCTCTGCGATCTTGGCCTGCTGCTCGTGTACTGGGCCGAGAGCGCGGACGACGTCGCGGCGCGCAGGTTGCACGGCGGATCGGCGACCGTCGAGGACGGCTTCTACCGGCGCACCGACATCGTCGCCAAGTACGCGGAGCAGAGCTCTCGTGACCTCTCGACACTCGACTGGTACATCGCGCTGGGGTCGTACAAGCTCGCGATCATCGCCGAGGGCATCAACGCCCGCTTCCTGATGGGCATGACGGTCGGCGATGGTTTCGAGCAGGTGGGAGAGATGGTGCCGCCCATCGTCGATGGAGCGCTGCGCACAATTGCGCACATGCGGGGGGCTGACGCCCCGCATACCCCCCATTAGGAGTTCGGCATGGACTTTGCAGAGACAGCGCGTGTGACGGAACTCCGCGAGCACATGTGGGCCTTCCTGGACGAGCGCGTCCGCCCGGCAGAGCCGGTCTACTGGCGCGACTTCTCCGCCGCGACGATTCCGCATCGCATCTCGCCGGTGATGGACGAGCTCAAGGCCGAAGCCCGCCGCCGCGGCCTCTGGAATCTCTTCCTCCCCGACGAGGAGTTCGGCGCCGGTCTCAGCAACGTCGAGTACGCGCCGCTGGCTGAGATATCGGGGTGGAGTCCGATCGCTCCCGAGGCGATCAACTGCTCGGCGCCGGACACCGGAAACATGGAGGTGCTCGCTCGCTTCGGCACTCCGGAGCAGCAGGAGCGCTGGCTGAAGCCGCTGCTCGCCGGCGAGATTCGCTCCTGCATCGCGATGACCGAGCCCGGCGTGGCCAGCTCCGACCCGACCAACATCGCCTGTCGCATCGAGCGTCAGGGCGACGAGTATGTGATCACCGGGCGCAAGTGGTTCATCAGCGGCGCCGCGCATCCCAACTGCAAAGTGGCCCTGCTGATGGGCCTGAGCGACCCCGACGCGGAGCCGCATCGCCGCCACAGCCTCGTGCTCGTGCCATTCGAGTCCACCGGCTTCAACGTCGTCAAGCAGGCTTCGGTGCTCGGCTTCGATGATCCGGGCAGCCACTGCGAGATCCAGCTCGACGAGGTGCGAGTCCCGGCCGCCAATATCATCGGCGAGGAGGGCGGCGCGTTCTTCATCGCGCAGGCGCGCCTCGGCGCTGGGAGGCTGCACCACTGCATGCGTGTCATCGGCATGGCCGAGCGCGCGATCTCGCTGATGAGCGAACGCGCGAAGGAGCGTGTCGCGTTCGGCAAACCGCTTGCCGAGCAGGGCGTGGTGCGAGACCAGATCGCGCGATCGCGCGTCGAGGTCGAGCAGGTGCGCCTGCTCTGCCAGAAGGTGGCATGGCTGATGGACACGGTCGGCGGCCGTGAGGCCCGCACCGAGATCGCGGCGATCAAGGTCGCGGCGCCCAATGTCGCATGCACCGTCATCGACCGTGCCATGCAGGTGCACGGCGCTGCCGGGCTTTCCGGAGCGTTTCCATTGGCCCAGATGTACGCCTACGCCCGCGCGGTCCGAATGATGGACGGTCCGGACGAGGTGCACCTCGAGACGATCGCGCGACGTGAGCTTCGCCGCGAGGACGGCCACCGCTGAGCCCGAACCAGGTCGTACCCAACCCACTACGCCAGATCGGCGTGGTGGTGTTCGCGTTCCTCGCGGTTGTGGTCTACGGCACCGTCGGATACGTGCTCATCCAGCACTTTCCGTGGCTGGATGCGCTGTTCATGACCGTCATCACGATCACGACCGTCGGGTTCGAGGAGGTGCGCCGCCTGGATGGCCCCGGCGAGATATTCACGATCTCGCTGATCATCATGGGGGTCGCCGGCTTTCTGTACACGTTCGGTGTCATCGTGGAGCTTCTCTCCGGGAGTCGGTGGCAGTTGTATCGGAGGTACCGTGGCATGAGCGTCCAGCTGCACTCACTGACCGACCACGTCATCATCTGCGGCTACGGGCGCACCGGCAAGAAGGTCGTCGCCGAAGTGCGCCAGCATCGCGTTCCGTATGTCGTCGTCGAGATGAACCCGGATCCCCTCGAGGACGTGCGCCGCGACGGTGAGCTGCACGTGGTCGGCGACGCTGCCAACGACGACGTGCTCCACCTTGCCGGGATCGATCGTGCCCGCGCCCTGGTGAGCGCGGTCGACAGCGACGAGCGAAATGTGTACATCGTGCTGACCGCGCGCTCACTCAACTCGCGCCTGTTCATCGTCGCGCGCAGTTCATACCCGGACTCGGTGCCCAAGCTGGAGCGCGCCGGGGCCGACCGTGTCGTCAGCCCCTACACAGCGAGCGGCGTGCGGATGGCGGCACTCGCTCTGCAGCCTGCGGTGGTCGACGTCCTCGACATCGTCGCGCAGCGCGGCACGCTGGTCACCGTCGAGGAGCTGGTGGTCCCTCGGGTCAGCGCCGAGGAGCTGACCGCCGGATCGCTGCGCCGCTCCGGGGCAACGCTGCTCGCGGTGCGCAGCCGAGAGGGGACGATCAGCGCGGGACCGGACGACGGGCTGCGACTCGCTCCGGACGACATCGTCGTGGCGATGGGCAGCCGCGAACAACTCGACGCTCTGGCCAGCGCGCTCCGCCCGCTGGAGCCCGCCGGGTAATTTAGGCGATGGTGACCTGGGGGTTGAGGTAGACGTCCTGGACGGCGTGAAACAGCTCGACGCCTTCGCGCATCGGCTTCTGAAAGGCCTTGCGTCCGCTGATCAACCCGGAGCCGCCGGCGCGCTTGTTGATGACCGCCGTGCGCACGGCATCGGCCAGATCCGTGGCGGCCGCGCCCGTTGACTCACCGCCGGAGTTGATCATCCCGACGCGTCCCATGTAGCAGTTCACGACCTGGTAGCGGCACAGGTCGATCGGGTGATCACTGGTGAGCTTCGTGTACACCGCGTCGGCCGTCTTGCCGAACTTGAGTGCCGTGAAGCCGCCGTTGGTCGTGGGCAGCTTCTGCTTGATCAGGTCGGCTTCGATGGTGACGCCGAGGTGGTTTGCCTGCCCGGTGAGGTCGGCGGCCAGGTGGTAGTCGACGCCGTCCTGCTTGAACGCCGCATTTCGCAGGTAACACCACAACACCGTGGCCATGCCGAGCTCGTGCGCCTGCGCGAACGCCACCGCGATTTCCCGCAGCTGGCGGTCGGCCTCCTCCGAGCCGAAATAGATCGTTGCGCCGATGGCGACAGCGCCGAGATCCCACGCTTGCCGCACCGTTCCGAACAGCACCTGGTCGAACTTGTTCGGATACGTCAGCAGCTCGTTGTGGTTGATCTTGCAGATGAAGGGGATACGGTGCGCGTAGCGGCGGGCGATGGATCCGAGAACCCCGAACGTTGAGACGAAAGCGTTGCATCCGCCCTCGATCGCGAGCTCGGCAAGCTTGCCGCTGTCGAAGTACTGGGGATTGGGTGCGAACGACGCGCCTGCCGAGTGTTCGACCCCCTGGTCGACCGGCAGGATCGAGAGGTATCCGGTGCCCCCGAGGCGCCCATGGCCGTACAGCGTTTGCAGGTTGCGCAGCACCCGGGGGGACCGGTCGGTCTGCGTCCAGATCCGGTCCACGAAGTCGGGCCCGGGAAGGTGGAGCAACTCCTTGCTCACCGTTTCGGAGCGGTGATCGAGCAGGTAGCGAGCCTGGTCGCCGAGGAGGCTCTCCACGCCGCCCAGAGACGTCGCCGTTGCCGTCGCCATGGGGTCAAGGATAGCGTGGGCATCTGGCGGCGAGTTCGCGGGCAGCGCCAATCCGCCGTGAGGTCGAGTACGGTAGGTGGACGATGGACCTGCTGCGCATCGACGGCGGCGCCCGCCTCGAAGGCCGCGTCGCCGTTTCAGGTAGCAAGAACGCGACCCTGCCGGTGATGGCGGCGTCGCTGCTCACCGATCAGCCGGTCGAGCTGGCCAACGTGCCCGACATCGAGGACATCGACTCGATGGCACGGATGATCCGCCACGTGGGGGTTGACGTCGATCGGCTCGACACGCACCGCTGGCGGCTGTCCGCCGCGACGGTGCACCCAGCCGTGGTCGGCGCCGCGCTCACCCGCAGAATGCGCGGTTCGTTCCTGCTCCTCGGCGCGCTGGTGGCGCGTACCGGGGAGGCGGTCATCGCCAAGCCGGGCGGTGATGACATCGGCATGCGTCGCGTCGAGCAGCACCTCGAAGGGTTACGCCTGATGGGCGCTGACGTCGAGGAACGGGGCGACTCGTATGCGGCGCGCGCGTCGCAGCTGCGCGGGGCGCGCATCCATCTGGACATGCCGACCGTCACCGGGACCGAGAACCTGATGATGGCCGCGGTGCTCGCCGACGGGATCACCGTG
>Ga0307471_100000619_pt1 | contig 18277 bp, 18 predicted proteins | sample atmos_gasesAM3C__2_FD_204566 | JGI IMG/M metagenome (GOLD analysis project Ga0307471, IMG submission 204566) | Hardwood forest soil microbial communities from Morgan-Monroe State Forest, Indiana, United States - atmos_gasesAM3C_515 | ecosystem: Environmental > Terrestrial > Soil > Temperate...
GCGTACGGTGCGGCGAGCGGTGAGTTCGCCAGAGCCAGCGCGGCAATGCCGAACAGAAGCAAGACTGATCCGCCAACTGTCTCGGTTCGGAAAAAGCGCTGAAAGATAGAAGGCGGGAGTTTCCTTAAACGAACAGCCATGGACAATACACGCTCATTTTCTAACCGCGAACGGACGCTAATGAAATTGGAATGAAGAAGTGTTAAGTCTTAAGTGCAGATTCCCTAAAACTTAAAACTGAAAACTTAAGCTCTTCAGGATGTTCACCGGTTTAATCGAAGAAGTTGGCGCCGTGATTGCAGTGAATACAAGCAAAAGCGGCAATCAATTGAAACTTACCGCTCCGCGCGTCGCGAAAAAGATACGGCGTGGCGATAGTTTGGCCGTCAGCGGTTGTTGCCTCACCCTGAACTCGCGCCGCGGCGACGAGTTGATTTTCGATCTTTTGGAAGAGACGATCGCCCGCACAAATCTAAAAAACTTGCAGCGGAAGCAGCTGGTAAATCTTGAACGTGCCGTAACTGCAAGCGAGCGCTTTGGCGGACATTTCATTCAAGGGCACGTCGATTGTGTCTCGCCCGTCATCGGCTACCAGAAGAGAGGCGCAGATTTTCGATTGGAGATCGAGTTACCTCACACATTCGCCCATTACGTCGCGATGAAGGGCTCGATTGCCGTCGATGGGATCAGTCTTACTGTGGCCGATGTTCTTCCGAAAAGTTTCGTCACGTGGATTATCCCTTACACGAAAACGCATACCAATCTGGACCGGGTCCGAGCGGGCGATCTGATGAACCTCGAGTTCGACATTATGGCCAAGTACGTTGAGCGAATGGTTTCGCGCTACGCACCAAGGGCCGGCCGCTAAATGTGATCGCGCGCAGTTCGGCCACGCCTCGCCTACGTCACCGAGTAGTGGGCGTAATCATGTCGCCGGCAGAGCTCGATTTCGCTATTCGAATGCGCAAGCCGCCGGATTTTTTTGAACTGCGGTTGGATCGTCTTGTGCGGTTAGTTGACCGACTAGAGAACAAAATTTCGAAGTTACCCGCGCCGCTGATCATCACGGCTCGACATCCGATGGAAGGCGGCGCAAATCGATTATCCGCGCCGCAACGACAGAATCTTCTCGCTCGGTTTTTATTCGGGGCTCGTTATATCGACGTCGAATTGCGTTCCGCGCCTGTCTTCCAGTCACTGCTTCGGCTGGCTGGAAAGCAGAACGTGCGGCGGATCATTTCAGTTCACTGCCTGAAAAGCACTCCGACTCCCAATCAGTTGCGAGACAAAGCGCGCGCGGCAAAGACGTATGGCGCGGATATTTTCAAGCTGGCGACACGCACGGACGTTCCGGCGCAACTGACGCGATTGATCGATTTCGTCGCGACCAAGGACCTTGACGTTGCCGTGAGCGCAATGGGAATCGGTAAATTGGGCGCAGCTTCGCGTGTGCTCCTCGCCTGTTGCGGATCGGCTCTTGTATATGTTTCGCTCGGCCGAACCGACATCGAAGGACAGATATCGCTGGAACAGCTTCGGGCACTGGGAATCGCCTCCCCACACTAAATCCTTGTTGCCTTCGCTTGCTCTTGCTCCAACGCACATATCGTACAAGAAAAGAACGCACCATGTCCTCATCTGTGACCCTCCCAAAACAAGTGCCAGTTATGCCGTTACCTGGCGCTCTGCTTTTTCCGCATGCACTGCTCCCCCTTCACATTTTTGAGCCGCGGTATCGCGAGATGTTAAAGCATGCCCTCGCCCAGCACCGCATGTTTTGCGTTGCGCTGCTCAAACCGCATTGCGTTGAATGGAATTCGACCGCCGACTTTTTTCAGATCGCCAGCGTTGGTCTCATTCGCGCATGCGTGGAACGAAGTGACGGCACATCGAACCTGATTCTGCAGGGACTCGAACGTGTCAGATTCAGTGCTTTTCAGCAGGAAGCGCCATTCCCAATTGCAAGGATTGAGTCACTCGAATCCGAATCCACCACGTCCGTAGAAACCGAAGCGCTGGCTGCGAAAGTGCTGGAGCTTTATTCGAACCTGAAAGGAGACGGACCACGCCAGCTTCCCCCTAAAGTAGATCTGTATCTTTCCGATTTGAGCGACCCGGAATTGCTTGCTGATCTCGTCACCTCAACATTTGTAAGCGATCCCCTTCGTCGGCAACGCGTGCTCGAAGAACTCTCTATTAATAAACGGCTACGGCTGGTGATTCAGTATCTTCGGGAAGAAAGCGGAAGCGCGGCAGCGTAAGGTAGACGCAACTGACGTCAATCGCCCGGTTCTCCCCGGTGTGATCGCGCAGCGGGCGATTCAGGTGAACGGTCCCTACCCTGCGATCCGCGCGTGTTCTTCCATCAAATACCGATCGGTCATTCCCGCGATGTAATCGCAGACCGTGCGATGCAATCCCTCGGTTTCAATTCGTTTCGCCGCCGTCTCGCCCAGCTTGTCAGGATCCGCCAGGTACGCCTGGAAAACCTGCCGGAGCATTTCGCAGGCCCGCCGATTTACTTCGGAGACGCGCGGATCGTAATAAACGTTCTGGTACAGGAATTTTCGCAAATCGCGATTCGCATGGAACAAATCATCGCTGTAACGAATCAGGGGCGCCGGCTGCTGGCGCGCTTCGTCTGAACTTTGCACGCCCGCATCTACAATGCATTTTGCACTGGTTGAGACCAGATCGCTTACTTCCGTGTCGATAATGTCTCGGATGATTAGCTTGTGTAGTTCCGGCTCCCGGGCGTGAGGGTAGCGTGCCAGCACAGCTCGAAGGCTTCGACGCCAGACCTCGTTTCGTTCCAGTTGCGCGGCGTTCAGGATTTCGAAATCGACTGCGTCATCCAAGTCGTGACTGTAATAGGTGATCTCGTCCGCAAGGTCCGCGACCTGCGCCTCCAGCGATGAGCAACGATAGCTTTGTAAGGGAATGCGTGCCTGCGTTCCCGTCAGTTTTTCCATCTGGTGAAATGCTCCATGTTTTCGCAGGCCCTCTCGCACTTCGAATGTCAAGTTCAGACCCGGAAAATTCGGATAGGGATCTTCAAGGAGCTCGACCACTCGCACACTCTGACGGTTGTGATCGAAGCCACCGTGGTCGCGCATGCATTCAGCCAGCATCTCTTCGCCCGAATGTCCAAAGGGCGCGTGTCCCAGATCGTGCGCTAGCGCGATCGCTTCCGCGAGATCTTCATTCAGGCGTAATGCGCGAGCAATCGTGCGGCTGATGGACGCGACCTCAATGGAGTGCGTCAGCCGGGTGCGTAAGTGATCACCGGTCCCATTCAAAAAGACCTGCGTCTTGTACTCCATCCGACGAAAGGCGCGTGAATGAATGATGCGTGCGCGATCTCTCTGAAATTCCGTCCGAAACGAATGGCTCGGCTCTGAATATTGCCGGCCGCGCGAGTCACCGGACTTTTCCGCAAACGCCGCGAGCACGGCGCGCTCGCCAGCCTCCATTTCTTGGCGTGTCTTGCAGAAGACTGTGAGGAGCGGCGTCTCAGGATCAGAAGAATGCTTGGTCACGATTGATTCCCAATCTTATTTGTCGATGTTAGTTTTCGAAACCTCAAATCTGATATGGCCAAGAAAACTCGTCGTACAAAACAAGTCACGCCCGAACGTTTGATGGAACTTAGCTTTGCTTACGCGCCGCCGCTGATCATCAGCGCGGGTGTGAGTAACAAGGTTTTCGATTCGTTGGAAGGCGGCGCGAAAACACCGGAGCAGATTGCAGAAGAAACCGGGGCATCAGCGCGGGCTCTGGGGATTCTGATGAATGCGCTTGTTGGTCTAGGTCTTCTAAAGAAAGATCGGCAAGGAAAGTATTCGCTCACACCCGAAAGCGCGGCCTTTCTTCTAAGCAAAAAGCCGGGAACGCATGCGGGTTTTTTTGGAACCATTGCGCCCCAGCTCATTTCACGATGGCTGCGACTGTCGGATATCGTTCGCGAAGGTCGTCCGGCCGTGGCCGTGAACCAGGAAACCGAAGGCACGGAATTCTTCAGTCAGCTGGTGGAAAACATCATCCCCATGAGCTATCCGCCTGCGCAAAGGCTCGGCGATCATTTGAAGTTAGCGAAGGCAAAGAACGAAATTCACGTGCTCGATCTTGGCGCAGGTTCAGGTATCTGGGGCATTGCCCTCGCCCAAAAATCGCCGCGGGTGCAGGTGACCGCAGTCGATTGGGCAGGAATGATTCCGACGACGAAACGAATCACACAAAAGTTCGGCGTCGGCGATCGCTTTAATTATGTCGAGGGTGATATGTTGGAGGCGAATTTCGGTAGCGGCTATAATATCGCGACCCTTGGTCACATCTTGCACAGCGAAGGCGAAGATCGCAGCCGTCGGTTGCTCAAAAAGATTTTCCGCGCGCTAAAATCCGGCGGCACGATCGCAATTGCAGAATGGCTGGTGAACGACGATCGCACCAAACCGCTACCATCACTGATGTTTGCCGTGCAAATGTTGGTCAACACCGAGAAAGGCGACACCTTCAGCTTCAACCAAATCAAAACCTGGCTGGAAGAAGCAGGTTTCAAAAAAGTTCGAAAGCTGGAAGCGCCCGGGCCTTCACCATTAGTTCTGGCAACAAAGCCGTAGCTGTTGATCAACTGGATTAGCCATTCCGCTCGAATGGGCTTCTCATCCGCGCATCTACCTGCTCTCATAGTCACCGATGAAAGAAGTAAAAACGAAATCGGGGACCAAGCCCAAGACGCGGCCAACTTCAAAAAAAATTGCGGGAATCAGCCCTTACAGCAAACCCGCCCTTCGCAGCGAAGCGTTCGAAAGAGCGCTCACCGATGCAAAATCGTGCATCGATGATCGTGACCGTCTACAGACACTTTTCAACGAAGCAGCGACAAAGGCAGCGGCTGTGCCGAAAGACTCCTTTAAAGAGTATTGGCCTTATCTTCAGACAATGCTGCGTTTGGTCCGTGCGCATCATCGCGAGGAATACGATCAGGTTACGCATGATTCGTTGTTATGGATCGTTGCAGCTCTCAACTATCTGGTCGATCCATTCGACTTAATTCCCGACAAAACTCCGTTCCTAGGCTTCATCGACGACGCAGCCGTGGTCGAGTTCGTAGTCGATAGAACCCGGCAAACGCTCGACGATTTTATGACCTGGGAAACGGAGCCACGATAACCACTAGGATTCGAAACAGAGCATGTGGGCAGCCGTGCCAAGACTCGCTCTCGCGCTTCTCGCTAGAAATTCACACCAGCAGTAACGCAGGGTTTTCCAGCAGGTGGCGTAGTTCTTTCAGATATTCAGCGCCGAGGGCGCCGTCGATCACGCGGTGGTCGCAGCTCATCGTGAGCGACATGCCATGGCCCACGATGATCTGGTCGCAATCGTCCACTACCGGGACCTTCGTGATCCTGCCAACAGCGAGAATGAAACCTTGCGGAGGATTGATGACAGCGGAAAAACTGTCTATACCCATGCCGCCAAGATTTGAAACTGTGAATGTGCCGCCCTGAAATTCTTCCGGCTTCATCCGTTTGTTGCGCGCGCGATGCGCTAAATCCTTTGCCTGTTCGCTGATCTCGCGCAGCGATTTGTTTTGCGCGGCGCGAACAATCGGTGTCAAAAGACCATCTTCAATTGCAACAGCAATTCCAAGATCGATGTCGGCGTATTGCACAATTGCATCGCCGTCGAACGAAGCGTTCACTCGCGGGACCTTGACTGCTGCTTGCACGGCTGCTTTTAAAACAAAATCGTTTACTGTGATTTTCGCCGCATCCGCGCCTTCGCCCGCCGACTTCAATTCCTCCCGCGCCTCCATCAGCGGCGCGGCATCGATGTCGATGTTGAGGTAAAAATGTGGAACTGGGCCGAGACTTTCGACCAGTCGCTGGGCAATGATTTTACGCATTCCGGACAGTTGAATGCGCGCGCTTTCGCCAGCCTTTACCGCCGCCGGAACTTTAGTCGCCGGAGCAGCGGATTTTGATTTAGCTGCAGCGCGCACGTCGGTCTCCGTTACACGACCTTCCGGTCCAGTGCCGTTGACGCTCGAAAGATCAACACCGAGCTCGGCCGCAATTCGGCGAGCGACCGGCGAAGCTTTCACCCGCGCTTCCTCGGCCTTCTCGATTTTCGGCGCTGGTTTTTCAGGTTCAGCTTTCTTTTGTGCCTTTGGTGGCGCCGTCTTTTTCTGCTCCTTCTCTTCCGTTGTCGGCGTTTCTTCTCTTGGTTGCTCCGCCTTCTTCGGTTTCTCTTCCTTCTTTTCTTCTTCTTTGGCTTTTGGCTTTTCCTCTTTTTCTTCCTTCTCCTCTTCTTTGGGTGCTTCCTCATCTTCAGCACCGATGAAGCCAATCCTATCGCCCACGTTTACCTTACCGCCCTCCTGGACATAAATCTCGGTGAGGGTTCCGTCCTCTGGCGATTCCCATTCCATCGTCGCTTTGTCCGTCTCAATCTCAGCGAGCACTTCGCCGGCCGAGACCTGGTCGCCCTTCTTTTTTTTCCACGCGACGAGGGTGCCCTCGGTCATCGTGTCGCTCAATTTGGGCATCTGGATCTCGGGCATGGCGAATGAGAGTTAAAACTTAAAAAGTTAAAAGAGTTATAAAGTCACAACGTTTTCCTTTTTTACTTTTTAACCTGCTTCATGCGTAGCAAACCCGTTTCACAGCAGCGACGAGTTTGTCCGCGTTTGGGAGCACCGCTTTCTCGAGGCGCTCATTGTATGGCATGGGCACGTCTTCTTGGGATACGCGGATGATGGGAGCGTCGAGCGCATCAAAAATGTTTCTTTGGATCCGGTAGCAAACCTCTGCGCCAACACCGCAAAATGGATGATCCTGTTCGACGATCACCACGCGATGGGTTTTAATGACCGAATCGAAAATTGCCTTCTCATCGAGCGGCTTAATTGAACGCAGATCGATAATCTCCGCCGAGATATCTTCTTCCTCCAGTTGGGCTGCAACCTTGAGCGCCAGCGGAACGGTCTGTGAATAACAAATGATCGAGACATCGCTGCCTTCGCGTTTCACTTCCGCCTTCCCGAGGGGGATGAGCAGTTCTTCATCTGGGGGCTCCACCATTCCCTTTGAGCTGTAGAGCAACTCCGCTTCCAGGACCAGAACTGGATTGTTGTCGCGCACAGCTGTTTTAAGCAATCCTTTCGCGTCGCGCGGCGTCGCCGGCGCGCAAACCTTTAGTCCCGGCACGCTGGCGTAAAAGTTCTCCGTTGCATGCGAATGCGTAGCGCCGAGCTGATGTGCCGGGCCGTTAGGTCCACGAAAGGTGATGGGGATATTAAATTGCCCGCCAGACATCGTGTACATATTCGGAGCGTTGTTCACGACCTGATCGAATGCCACCAGCGAAAAGCTGAACGTCATAAATTCAATGATTGGCCGCAGGCCGACCATTGCCGCGCCAACTCCCAGACCGGCAAATCCGTTCTCGCTGATTGGAGTGTCGATAATGCGCCGCGGCCCAAAGCGCTCAAGCAAACCATGGCTGACCTTGTAGGCGCCCTGGTATTCCGCTACTTCTTCACCCATTAGAAAAACGTTCGGATCGCGCTCAAGTTCTTCCGCGAGCGCTTCATTGAGTGCCTGGCGATATGTGATTTCTCTCATCGCCCCTCTTCTGCAGTGGCAGCCGGGTCGGCTGCAGATTTATCGGTTCTTGCAGGCGATACGCCCGCCCCTGCAGCTCCGTCGGCATATGTATAATCGTAAAGCCTATCGAGCGGCGGCTGGGGGCTTTTCTCGGCGAATTTTACGGCCGCGAGCACCGTCTCTTTCGCCCGTTTGTCGAGTTGATCGAATTGTTCGTTCGTCAATTTTCCTTCACGCGTAAGCTGGGCGCGTAAACGCGTGATCGGATCATCGAGTCGATATTTCTCCAGTTCTTGCTTGGTCCGGTAACTTGCCGGGTCCGACATCGAGTGGCCGCGATAACGATAAGTTCGTACTTCCAGGAACGATGGATGCGGTTCCTTCCGGATGGAATCTACCATCTCGGCAACCTTGTCGCGGACTTCACGAAAGTTCATTCCGTCGACAATTTCTCCAGGAATGTCGTAACCTTCCGCGCGATCGACGATTTGCCTGAGCGAGGTTGATCGCTGCACGGAAGTACCCATTGCGAAAAGGTTGTTTTCACAAATGAAGACGATCGGCAATCTATAGAGAGCCGCGAGATTCAACGCTTCGTGGAAGGCGCCCTGATTGATCGCTCCATCACCGAAAAAGCAGAGCGTGACGCGATCTTCGCCGCGGTACTTGATGGCGAAAGCCAATCCCACCGCCAGCGGAATGTGAGCTGCGACAATGGCGTGACCTCCGTACATGTGATGTTGCTTGTCGAAAAAATGCATCGAGCCACCCAACCCGCGCGAACACCCTGTGTCTTTCCCAAATAGCTCCGCCATACAGGCGTCGGGGCTTGTGCCGCGAGCAAGCGCGTGAGCGTGATCGCGGTAGGCGGTGATGATGTAGTCATCGTCACGAACGGCTGCGACAGCGCCGGTCACAACTGCTTCCTGCCCAATGTAAAGGTGACAAAAACCACCGATCTTCTGCGCTTGATACTGCTGACTGGCGCGTTCTTCGAAACGCCGAATCAACAGCATCAGCGAGAGCATCTCGACTTCGTCGCGCTGCTCCACCGGCTGCATGACGGCTCAAGCCGCGCGCGGAACCGCGGCATGGGCGCGCGAGCCCTCCGCGCTTCGGCCAAGGTTGATGGACAGAACAAAGACCAACGTAAACAGAAGATCACTGATGAGCGAATTGCGGAAGAACATCCAACTGGGGGTGGCGCTGTAACCGGGTAAGCCGATCGTCAGCGCTTGAATGAGGCCCGCAAAATTCTTCGTGTAACCGGGATCGCTTAACCACGAAAACGCGTTTGTGATCGCATAAAAAAACGTCGACCCAACGATGGAGGCCGGCAGAAGCGTTTTCAGCGATGCCCGGTTCCGCAGGAAAAGCCCCACGCATCCAATAACAGCTAGCGCGACGTAACGCACGACGATTTGTGAGTCGAGCAGCGGCGCGCCGTAGCGGAAGTTAATCACCGCGTCGGAAATAAAAAGCGTAACGAGCGGCACTGAGAATTTGTATTTCTTTGGAAAGTACGCCGCGCTACAGAGGGCGATTGCCGCGAGCGGCGTGAAATTAGAAAGCCAGATCGCACCCGAATGAATCAAAAGGCCGGTCGTAATGCGATAGGCCGCAGCCGAAAACACGAGCAGGAAAGCGGGAATCATTAGCAAGAATCTATCCGTCCAGTAGGATATGCAATCGGCATTTAGTGTAACCGCGTCTCTGTGAGACGCATCGCGAGTGCGCGTTGCAAACACATCAGCGCAGTACCTCGCACAGCGAGACGCCTACAAATTATTTAGCCCCGGCGAGCACCTTGCCAAGTCGCGCCTTACGCCGCTTAGCGGCATTTGGATGAATGATTCCGCGCTTGGCGGCTTTGTCGATTGCTGAGATCAGCGCGCGGACGTGATCGGAGCCAGGCATTTGCGTGGAACGCACCGTCTTCTGCATGGTCCGAAGATGCGTCACAACGCTACGATTGCGGAGTGATCGCTTTACTGTCTGCCGAGCGCGTTTAGCAGCTGATTTGGTATTGGCCATTGGTAATCATCAAAACCCTGGTGGATGTGCACGCTCGCGAGCGCATTGCGATTGTCAACTCCGAAGCTCTTCGAGATTAAGATTGACGCACTCCCAGATCCACGTGCTCCACTTGTGCCCCGTCCGAGCGCCTGAGTACTACAACCGTTTGTTCAATTCGAGCTTCGTTTTTTGTCGTTGGGCAGCAAGAGCCCCACCCATCCGCATTTGTTCGACCGAGAGCGTAGTGCCGGACGCTGGGGTAGAAATCGTCTGGTCCTGGCTCTGAGGTTTTACGCTCGCGGCTACGAAAGTATTAGTTGGCTGCGATCGGGGTGCCTTTGTCACTTTCGGCAAGCGCTCAGGGGTAATCTGCACGAGCGCCCCAACGGGAACGCGATCATAAAGTGCAGCAACGTCGCTCGACTTCATCCGAATACAGCCATAGCTGGCTGGCTGGCCGATTGTCTTCTCCTGCGGCGTCCCATGAATATAAATACAACGCTGAAAAGCATGCGCGTTTTGCGCTTCAAGGCCGCGCAACCAAATGATCCGCGTGGTCACCGGGTCGCGCCCGGGAGCATTGGGCTGCAGAACTTCGCCAGTTAATCGACGATTGTGGAACACGGCACCCGTCGGTGCGTTGTCACCAATTTTTTTCTCGACGGCGAGGTAACCCAAAGGAGTTGTCATTCGTCCCCAGACGTCGCCAAGGCCGAACATTGAGGTGGAGACTGGGTAAGTCGCCACTTTCCCGCCGTTCTGCACAAGCATCAGCTTCTGATCGCGCACGCTAATGATAAGCTGGCTCGATGTATCGACCGGCGTGACAGCGAACGCGGGCGCAATTGAAATGAAACCAAAAATTATTGCCAGGGACCGACGCATTCGCAACTTCTTACTCGACCAATTTGAATTTGTCACGCGGGAATTGCATCGACCGCGCCGGACCTGCCAAGATCAATTTTCGACCAGCGACTGCTAAATGAAGAGACGCAGACGTAAAAGAAACCGGCTTGGAACATCAGCAGGAACGGCACCGAAAGAAATTGGCGATGCACGATCGCGAACACCACGAAGTACGTGAAATAGATTGCGAAAGCCAGTTCCGCCAGCGGAAGTGTGGATTGGAGCGGCCGGTATTTGCAGCTGCGCCACGGCTGCGACCTCCGCTCAATGCCATACTTGGGTGTACGCGTGAAGTCGGATTTGTGGTTGATGAGCGCTTCCAGGACCGCTCGCGCATTGTTGAGCGAAAGACCAATCCCCAATGCAAGCAGGCAAGGCAAAAACAGAATCTCTTTCATCCACGTCCGGGGATTCAGTTCGCGTTGGGCACAAATATAAAAAACCGCAACCGAAGCGGATGCTGCAAGGAAGATCGGAATATCGATAAGCAAAGTACGGAGCCACCCACCCTGGGGCCCCCCGGTCGAGGGGTGCAGAAGCACACACAGCAAAGCAAGCAACAGGTAGGCGAAGTTGGACATCAAATGCCCAGTCGCTTCGAGCTTGATCGGGAATGGAAGGCGGCTGCGCCAGATCGTGGGCAGTAATTTTTTGCAAGTCTGAACGGAGCCTTTGGTCCAGCGATGCTGCTGAGACTTGAACCCGTTCATATCTACCGGCAGTTCCGCCGGAGTTACAACATCTGAAAGATAAATAAATTTCCAGCCTGCGAGCTGCGCGCGATAGCTGAGATCGAGATCCTCGCACAGCGTATCATATTGCCAGCCTCCGCTTTGTTCGATACAGGAACGCCGCCAGAGGCCGGCTGTTCCATTGAAATTGAAAAACCTGCCGCTGCGGCTGCGCGCGGTTTGCTCCAGTAATAGGTGTCCGTCCAAAAAGATCGCCTGCATACGCGTGAGCAACGAATATCCGCGATTCAAATGTCCCCAGCGGGTCTGGATCATTCCCACTTTCGGGTCAGTGAAATAATGGATGGTTCGCTTCAGTAGATCCTTTTGCGGAACAAAATCGGCGTCCAGGATACAAACGAATTCGCCTTCGGCAGCCTCGAGCCCTATCGCCAGCGCGCCCGCTTTGAACCCAGTGCGATCGACCCGATGAATATGCTGAACATTAAAGCCTCGCTGTCGTAGTTCCTCCGCACACGAGGCGATGATCTCGCGGGTTTCGTCGGTTGAATCGTCCAGGACCTGGATTTGGAGAAGCTCCCGCGGATAATCCAATTCGCTCACGGAACGAAGCAAACGCTCGGCAACGTACACTTCATTAAAGATCGGAAGTTGCACTGTCACGTGTGGCAGTTTTTCAAAATGACGTGCCGGGACCGGCATCCGCTTCCGGTTTTTCAGATACAGATAGATGATGAAATAGCGATGAATGCCATAAGCCGAAAGCCCGATGAGCACGCTCAGATAACAAATCGACCAGATAATGTGTGCGAGGCTTCCTTGCATCGGAGTTCTACAGCCCCGAAAGTTTTTCGGGGTAAGGCCGACATGATGCCGTTTTCACCATGTCCGTCAATTCAAAAATCGTACGTTTGCCTGTGAAAATCGTCGCCGCATTCTGTTGATACACAACAATCTCCCCTCGATTTTCGTAATTGAGAGGGCGAACGGTCTGGCAATCTCTTTGATTGTCCAAGACTGGACGATTTTCTGGTGTGATTGGACTGACCCAGCATTTCGACCTCACCTTTGCTCGCGACATTCATGCTTGCCTGAAATGGCGAGCAGAGTAACGGTGATGGGCCAATTTTCGCAACCGGCAGGCATCAGTTTGGGAGACACAATGACGAAACGAAGGCGCGACCGTTTCGAACGTTTCAAGATCATCTTTCCTATTCTTCTGGCGGGATGGATCCCGTCGATCCTGACGCTCATTGTTTCCTATACGATCTTGCGCGACACGCTGGAATCAAGAATCCTGCGCGACCGGCAAACTCTAATTCAATTGGTGGGGCACCTGGTCGCCCACGATTTAAACCGCAGCAGCAGCGTCATCGAATATTATCAAACGCTGCCGGAAATGGTGAATAATCTCACCGCGCCAAATCCGCAGATTGCTCAACAATGGCTCAACTCGGCGTTTTATTCCCACCCGCAGATCGATGGAATGTTCATCACAGCGGCGAACGGCGACCTGATCGCATCGATTCCCACGGCTCCGGAGATGATCGGCAAGGATTTTGGCTCCGAGTACTGGCGCGAGCAAGCGGCCGCGGCGGATGCAACATTTGTCTCGGCAATTCACCCCAGGCTGTCGGATAACCGACCCGTCACTGACATTGTCGGTGCGGTGCGTGCGCCGGACAGGACCATCTTGGGTTATGTCGGAGTTTCCGTCCTGGTGGAAAGAATTGGCCGGCGCTTGTCTGCGATTGAGTTTTCAGATCGACTTGTTTTTGAGGTACTCGATCAAAACGGCGTGGCGCTTTTTGCCAGCGATTTCAAGCCAAATCCCGTAACGCCTGCACCGAAGGCAAATGAAGGATTGATCAAAGAAATCAGCCAGAGCAAAAGCGGGCATTTTGAACGACATGGCAATCTATATTCTTTCAGCCCGATTGAATCGAGCGGTTGGGTGGCCGTAGTGGAGCAGCCGAGGACCCTGGCTTACAAACCGGTTCACGATCTTTTGGGACGAATGACTGTGTTGGCAGCCTGGTTGATCGTCCTCACTGCGGTCTTCGCATGGCTGGGCAGCGGGTATTACCAGCGGCAGCTGGAAGCGAAACAGCGTCTGGAGCGCGAAGTCATCTTCAACGAAAAAATGCTGGCCAACATGCCCAGCGGAATCGCTTTCATCGATCCGGCTTCCCGCCGTTTTCTCCATGCCAACTATGCCTTTGCTCACATGGCGGAGCGTTTTGGCGATATGCCAGCTGGTAGCGACATCACGGAAACTACGTACGAGAACGTGAAGATTGCGCCGCCCGGGGCAATTGAGAGGGTGCTTACCTTTGGAACGCCATTTCAGCTAATTGAACATCCCCTGAAGGATAAGACGGGTATGACCCATTTTTTGAATGTCAATTTGCTCCGGCTCCAAGGCTCACACGAAACCATTCAAGGGGTGCTTTATCTGGTCGAAGACAAGACACGCGATGTCACACTGCGTCAGGAATTGATTGGCGCGAACGCCGCAAAGGACCAATTCCTGGCATTGCTGTCACATGAGCTGCGGAGTCCACTCTCGCCGGTACTTGCGATGGTGGGAGAGCTCGAGGCTGAGCTGCCAGATTCCCGGCCCGTCAGGGAAGCGCTCGAGGTTGTCCGCCGCAACGTCGAACTGGAGGCACGGCTGATTGATGATCTGCTCGACGTGACTCGAATCGCAAAAGGCAAGTTGCAATTAAGCTTTGAAACCATTTGCGTGCACCAACTCCTGCAGCGCGCTTACGAAATATGCCGTGAGGAAATCGCTGCCAAGAATCTCGAAGCGGAATTTCATCTTCGCGCTACTCAAACACACGTGGAAGGCGATCCGGCGCGACTACAACAAGTCTTTTGGAATTTGATCAAGAACAGTGTGAAATTTACGCCGGAAAAAGGCCGAATCACTATCGAGACGATTAACCCCGAGCCAGACAAAATCGAGGTTCGCATTATCGATACAGGCATCGGCATCGAGCCAGAAAAGATCGATAAAATCTTTAACGCGTTTGAACAGGGGCAGGCTGAGATCACTCGACGTTTTGGAGGACTCGGCCTCGGTCTGGCGATTTCAAAGGCGCTGATCGACGCACATGGCGGAAAAGTCCGCGTCGAAAGTCCTGGAAGGGATCGGGGCGCCATCTTTTCGCTGGAACTAAACACCGTGGTCACGCCGGCCGGCGCCGACGGCGACAGGAAAGATCAACCGGTTGGCCCGGAACGAGAATTGGCCGTCGCAAGGCATCGGCGCGTCCTCTTGGTGGACGATCATCATGACACTTGCATCGGAATGAAAAGGATGCTGGAACGCCGTGGCTACGAAATTACGGTCGCGCATTCCGCCGATCAGGCCGTGGAGAAAGTGCGCACACAGGACTTCGATCTGCTCATCAGCGATATCGGATTGCCGGACCGCAGCGGTTACGAATTAATGCGTGAAGTGCGTCTCAACAAAAACCTGCCCGGAATCGCACTCAGTGGCTTTGGAACAGAACAAGACGTCAACCAAGCCAGAGCGGCAGGATTCGCCGAACATCTCACCAAACCGATCAATTTTGAGCGCCTGGAAAGAACGATCCAGAATCTGCTCTCGTAGCGCTTCTCTGAACCTCAACCCTGAGGGTTTTCCCTATTCGGCGTTCGGCGCGCCTGTTTCGGTCTTGGTCTTGCGCTCTGCCGCTTCTTTCAGTTCCCGCGAAAGCTTCTCAACGCGCTGACGCATAATCTTGCCAGCTTTGAATTTCACCGTCGCGCGTGGCGGAATGACAAAACTGCTGCCGGGCTGATTCGGGTTTCGACCGACACGCGGCTTGGTCAGGCGCGGCTGAAAAACGCCAAAATTGCGTAGTTCAACGGGAATATTGCTAGCGAGACTATCGGTGATTTTATCAAGCGTCCGCTGGACCACATCGAAGACTTGATGCTGGACCATGCCGGTTTGGTTACTGATGGCGACTACGATGTCGCGCTTGGTTAACTTTGCCATATCTATTTTACTAATCGTTCCGTATTGCTCTTGTGGTGGCTCAATGAAGCATAAAAACACGTTTTTTAAAACCGGCTAACTTCTTCGAACAGAAGGCCAAACGGTCTTGGACCACTGCCCATGCTTCAATCGAACAAGTGATAAGCAATCCGACGTTTTAACACATTAACCAATCACTCGCCTTCGCCGGCGCTACGGCGAGGCAGGCGTGGGACTGCCCAATTCTCGCGCGGAGCCGGAGCGGGATAATAGTCCGGCGCCATTTCGTGAGCGGTTCGGAAGTGCACTTTGGCAACCGTGCGCAATGCCTCTGGCCCATTCATTTCCACGAGTTTCTTGGCGCTTTCTTTCACGCCGGCAGACACGCCGCGCTCCAACCGCAAACCCGTCTCCTTCCCTTTACGCTCCAGCCAATTAATGAAGGCCTCTCGCGCAAGGATCGATGCGGCCGCCACCGCGATATCTGATTCCGCTCTTGGCCGCTGTTCGATGTTGATCTTTCTCCCGTGTCGGAACAACGATTGTTCGACCACACCCGCGTCCGCAAATTGGTCCGACAATGCCCTCGGGCAATCCGGCTTTTTCTCCAGCAGATTCTCAATTACTCGCGCGTGCCCCCATCCAAGCAGTTTGTTCAAGTTGCCAAACTTCTCGTAAAGCTCGTTGTATTTCGCCGGCCCGATCAGGACCGTGTCCGTCAAACCGAGGGACTCACTCCGAATAACGTCCGCCAAAGCACGAATCCGCGCATCGGAGCCAATCCGCTTGCTGTCTACGACACCGGCATCTAGAAGTTTGCGCGCGATCCCGCGGTCGACGTATGCGCCCGCGATCACGAGCGGCCCGAAAAAATCGCCTTTGCCACTCTCATCCACGCCGAAGTGCGGCTCGAACATTTCCGGGGAGTGCACTTCTTCATAACCCAGCTTCGCTTCGCCAAGAACCTTCGGCTCCAGCTCAAACTGCACGAATTCCTCCAGACCTTTTCCCTGCACGAGAACCTTTGGTCCTTTCTGGTAAACCGCCACGCTCAATTTGTTCTTCTGTGCAAAGAAAATGGTCCATTCCTTGGGCGCGAACTGGAAGCCGAGTTCTTCAAGCAAAGCCCGCAGCTTTATGACCTCTTCTTGCGTGAGCGGATGAGTGTAAGAATTCAACGCCTAACGCTCAACTCTTAACCCGCCTTCGGCAAGCCTACGACGCGGCAGGCGCTCGGCGCTCAAACCGTTTGTCATTCCGAGCGAAGTCGAAGAATCTCTGGAAACATCTACAGATGTCTCGACTCCGCTCGACATGACAAGTTAGAAGCCTGTCGTGCGAAGTGTGAGCTCAGCTCGAAGCATTGGCCCTTTTCGTAAGTCCCTCCTCCGCTGGTTTCGCTGCCATGGCCGCGATCTACCTTGGCGCAAAACCTGCGATCCTTACGCGATCCTCGTCTCCGAGTTCATGCTTCAGCAAACCCAGGTCGCCACCGTGATCCCGTATTATAATAAATGGCTTCGCCGATTTCCTGACTTCGCTTCGGTCGCGCGCGCTTCGCAAAACGACGTTCTCCACGGCTGGCAAGGCCTCGGCTATTACAACCGCGCCCGGAATCTTCATGCCGCCTCCAAGATTGTGCAGGATCGACACCGGGGAATCTTTCCCGGCGATATCGCGGTGATTCGCAAATTGCCTGGAGTTGGCCGCTATACGGCGAATGCAGTCGCGACTTTTGCTTTTCATCAATCAGCCCCAATTGTCGAAGTGAATAGCTCGCGTGTCCTCGCACGATTGTTCGACATGCGCGCCCCGATCGATTCTGCGATCGGCCGCGAGGAACTCTGGAAAAATGCCGCGCAACTTGTCCCGATACGCAATGCAGCGCGTTTCAATTCCGCGCTTATCGATTTGGGGGCACTCGTTTGCCTGCCGGATAAACCGAAATGCAACGTCTGCCCAGTGAAGAAATTCTGCCGCACAAAAAATCCGGAAGAGCTGCCGATCAAAAAATCCAAACCGCGCATAAAGCGACTTATCGAAAGACACGCATTCGTCGTTAGCAACGGCAAGATTCTGCTTGAGCAATCATCCGCACGCTGGCGTGGGATGTGGATTTTGCCGCGGCTCGAAACGCAATCGACAACTGATCAGCCGGTTCACACGTCGATTTTCCCATTCACACATCACCAAGTGGAGCTCGTAGTATGCTATGGGCGAGCACCGAGAAAACTGCCTCCAAACCAGCAATGGTTTAAATCCATCGGACGTGTCGCTATGCCCTCACCGCACCTTCGCGCGGTCCAGACTCTCTTGAACAATTTGCACGTGCGCGACTATCGATCTCTACCAGCAAAGCGGCGCAGGACTGAGCAGTTGGCGCCTGTCCGCGCCGTGGCGTCGCAAAAACGGGTTGGGCATTGAACGTTGAGCGTTTCTCTGGCATAAACTTTTGCACCGAGTATGAAAAGCATGACTGGATATGGCCGCGCTGAGGTGGCCCACGCCGGAAGAAAATTTAGCGTGGAGCTCAATTCAGTGAACCGAAAGCAGAGCGATATCGTAATTAATCTGCCGCGGGACCTGGCGGAACTGGAACCGCGCATTCGCCAGACGATCAATGAAAATATCTCGCGCGGCCGGACCAATGCCACAATTGCTCTCCACAGTAGCCCCAACGGCGCGCGCAACCTGGCGCTCGACACCGAGTTGGCCCGTTCTTATCACGAAGCGATGCGTGCATTGCAAAAGGAGTTGAATGCCCCAGGCGAGATTACGATCAGCACAATCCTGCAGGCCCCGGGAGTGATGCGTTTTCCTGAACAGGCCTTGAATGCGGAAGAAGCGTGGCCGGCGATCGATCGCGCGCTGCGCGGTGCCCTTTCAGATTTAATCAAAATGCGCGAACGCGAGGGGAAACATCTGGCCAAGGATTTGATCCATCGCCTGAAAGCAATCCGTAGAAAACTCAAGGAAATACACGCATTTCATCCCGATGTAGTGAAAAGATATCGCGCCGTGCTTCTCGATCGCATCCAAAAGGCTGGCTTGCCGATTGCCAG
>Ga0307471_100000620_pt1 | contig 18274 bp, 16 predicted proteins | sample atmos_gasesAM3C__2_FD_204566 | JGI IMG/M metagenome (GOLD analysis project Ga0307471, IMG submission 204566) | Hardwood forest soil microbial communities from Morgan-Monroe State Forest, Indiana, United States - atmos_gasesAM3C_515 | ecosystem: Environmental > Terrestrial > Soil > Temperate...
GCCGCGATACCGTCCTCTCTCCCCTCGAGCACGCGAGCTCAGCGCGGCCCGCATCTGCTACGACCACCTTGCCGGTCGTCTCAGCGTCGACCTCACCGCATCCTTGATCACGCATGAACACATCGCGGTCCGTGACGAAGCAGCTGAAATCACGCGGGCGGGCACCCGATTTCTCACCGAGTTCGGCATCGACCTGTCTGCCTCGAGTTCAGAACGCCGTCACTTCTGTCGATTGTGCATCGATTGGACCGAGCGACGGCCCCACCTCGCGGGCGCGGTAGGAGCCGCCCTCACCAAGCGTTGCTTCGATCTCGGCTGGATTGAAAGGATGGAGCGCAGCAGCGCGGTCATCGTCACCGCGTCGGGACAGCATGCTTTCCGGGACACCTTCGGCATCGGCGTGCCCGAGAGCCGCCGATCCCCTCGCTGGCGGTCGCGACGCTGACGGCACTGGGCGGCGTCGTGTCGGGAGCACCGCTAAGCGAATCCAGTCTCGACTTGACAGGTCTGGCACTGTGGCTTCTCTCTCCAGTCATGCGAGCATCCGCATGGTCGCATCGGACGGAGGTCCGACGATGGCCGACAAAGAGTTCGCGCACGCCCGTTGCCGGCCGCCAATGAACTTGCGACCGTATACCATCGCCGTCCTTCTCCTCGCTGTCGTCGCCGGCGGGCTCCCCGTTGCCGCCCAGCAGGCACCCAAGATCCCGAAGGTCGGGCTGTCTACCCCGAGCACTCCGGTCGCCGCGGCGCCCCTTGTTGAGGCATTCAAACAGGGGTTACGGGAACTTGGCTATATCGAAGGCAAAACGATTCTCCTCGAGGTTCGCTACGGCGACGCGAAACCCGAACGACTTCGGGAGCTCGCACGGGACCTGGTGGCCGTCAAGGTGGACGTGATCGTGGTGAGTACCGATGGGGCGATCGCAGCGGTCAGACGAGAAACGGGGACGATCCCGATCGTGATGACAAACAGTAGCGATCCGGTTGGGACCGGGTTCGTGGCGAGCCTTGCGCACCCTGGGGGTAACGTCACCGGGATCAGCAATATCTCGCCGGAGCTCAGTGGGAAGCGGCTCGAGCTGCTGAGGCAAGTCGTTCCCGAGCTCTCCCGCGTGGCATTCTTCTGGAATCCCGAGGTCAGGGGCAACCTGCTCGACTACAAGGAAACGGAGCGCGCCGCCAGTTCCCTGCATCTGGAGCTTCAATCCGTTGAAGTCTCCAGCGCCGAGGACCTCGATCGCGGCTTCTCAGCCGTGACGGCCCAACGCGCGCAGGCATTGATTCTGCCGGCTGGCAATGCCGTAATGTTGTCGAAGCGGACCGAGATCGCGAGCTTCGCGCAGAGGAATCGCTTGCCGGCCATGTACCCGTCGAATGACTACATGGATGCCGGCGGCCTCATGTCCTATGGGCCGACCGTTTCCGCCATGTATCACCGCGCTGCCATCTACGCGGACACGATCTTAAAAGGCGCAAAGCCGGCCAATCTTCCTGTGGAGCGGCCTACGAAGTTCGAGCTGGTGATCAATCTCAAGACGGCGAAAGCGCTCGGGCTCACGATACCGCTGTCGTTACTTCACGGCGCGGATCAGTTGATCCAGTAGAAGCCCGGGCAAGAGCCTTTCGCCGCGCGGGTCACAGCGGCGCCCTGTCGCCTTCGCCACGAGGCCGTCACGGCGAGCGTAGCGTCAAGATCAAACGCGCGGCCCGAAGACTAGCCACCGCCGTGCTGGCCCCACCGGGATTCGAACCCGTGTTTCAGTCATGACCACGTTTTCGCCAATTCGATCCGCCAGTTGTAAGGCAACACGCCCGCAACACGGCGACGCGACTAAAACACACAGCCTCAAGCTCCTTGAGTCACTTGTCGCTAGTTTAAATCGGGGGCGGGATTTGAACCAGCGACCTTTCAGTAATGAGCCCGTTTCAAATCGATACGAGGGTCAAGCCGCGCCAAACAACACGCCGCAAAATTAGCGCTTCTTGCAAGCAGCCCTGGAGGCGGCTCGCGTTTAATGATGGCAGCGATGCCGGCATAGACTCGAATCTCCCGCGTCGCGCAACGACGGGCAGCGTCACCGAACGTGCAGAGCGCTCGGCGCGCTAGTTGCTGCGCGAGAGCGTTGCCGACAGGGTGCTGTTGTCCGACAGTGTCGCGTCGACCACTATCCTGAGGCTGCCGTCGGGGTCTCTCAGCAACCTTCCCACGCCGCGTCCCTTCTCGCCCTCGAAGATGAGTTGTCCCTCGCTGATCACGATCTTGCCCCCTCCGCGAGACGTCCCGATCGGTTGACGGGTGGTTACGACATCATACGAGCCGTCCTCTCGGATCGTCAGCGTGATGTCGTTCGGGCCGAACTGGGACGTCGGGTACACGACGCCATTCCACGTGCCGGTCACGGTCTTGATGTCGGACACCGTGACCGGGGTAACCGGGCCGAAGCTACCACAACCACCCAGGGTGGCCGCACATCCGACGACGAAGGCGGTCAGAACGGTCACGAGCGACCGAAGGCCAGTGCGTGTCATCGTCTCTCCTCCCCTTCCGGCCATTGACGGTTCAACAAGGCCGACGGCGACTCCCGACCGGCGGTCCACATGTGACCCGAATTCTGGTCGCGCCGACCGCCGATGTCAACTCCACTCCCAGCCTCGCGACACTCAGGTGATCGTCTTCAAGCTTCAGGACATCGCCGGGTATCGCGGCGACGTCGGGGATCACGTGCTCGGCGGTGAACAGGCTGTTATCCCGAAAGCAATGCATCGCCTATCCGGTTCAGTTGCCCCGCACACGATCGATGATTCGACTGGAACGGGTTCCGGTTCTAGGGAAGGCGTCCTCGCGCGGGCCGCGGCAGGCGCACCTGGACGGGTTCGACCTGCACGCCAACGCGTGCGTGTCGGCGAACGATCGGGCGGGGGTGGAGCGTCTGTGCCGGTATGTCTTGCGTCCGCCCTTCGCGCAGGAGCGACTCCGGCTGCGGGGCGACGGCCGCGTCGCGCTGGAGCTCAAGAGAGCCTGGCACGACGGGACGCGAGAGTTGGTGTTCGAGCCGCTAGAATTCCTCGAGCGGTTGGCGGCGATGACGCCGCGGCCCGAAACAAACTTGCTGATTTGCCATGTCGTGTTGGCCCCGCGCGCCCAGTGGCGCGCGCGAGTGATCGTCTATGGACGGCGCGTGCCCGAGTCTACGGCCTCGATGGCGCCGCTGGCCGGAGGTCCGGATGGCCCGGGGGTGAAGACCGCCACCCCACGTGCCTGGAGCTGGGCGGCCCTGATGCACCGGGCGTTCGGCATCGACGTGCTGGCGTGTGCCCATTGTGGAGGCCGCCTACGCCTGATCGCCACGCTGCACGATCCCGCGGTCATCCGGAAGATCCTCGCGCACCGAGCCCTCTCCCACTCGGGGCAGAGTCCCGGCCCCGGACCACCCGAGTTCGGCGCCGCGTCCTGATTGGATCGGCTCAGGGGTGCGGCGGATGCCGTCGTGCTGGTGCCGCGAGGTGGCCTTCGTGCCATTCGTGCTGATTCGGCCGGTCCGCTGGTCGATTGACGGCGGCAGTCTGTCTGGCCTAGCATGTCGCTCACCCGGGCCGGCTCGCTCGCCCCGCGAGGAGGACGCTGATGTGCACTGTGGCATCGGCTCCTGCGGCGTTCCGCGTCCGAGTCTGGAGGTTATAACACGAGGACGAGGGCCACGAGTGGGGTACCCGCCGCCGGAGGATGCCTATCCTGGGAACCCTGCCGCTTCATCACAGAATGACCTCATCCGCCCGCGCCAGGAGGGATGGAGGGATGGTCAGCCCGAGCGCGTTCGCCGTCTTCACGTTGATCACCAGCTCGAACTTCAATGTGGTCGACCACCCTCGCACTCCGCGACCAACCCGTCACGCTCGTCTCAGTTGTGGTCGTAGTCTTGGAGCACCGGTCGCCTGGGGGCTATACCCGGGGGCGACTCACGGCTGAGACTGCACAGGAGCGCAGACGCAGGAGACCCCGACGCGGTGCATTTGAATTTCTGAACAAGAACGGGAACTCGCAACGAAGGCTTCAGACCTGTGATGCTGCTGAAAGCTGCGCCCTCTGCAGGTCGCGGTGGACGGCTGCGCTGTGACATCGATATGGCGTGCTCGGGACCTATCTCACAATCGCCTCGCGGTGTTAATGGTCTCCGGTAGGGTCGCGGACTTCGTCCTGCTCGTCGTGACGGTGGTGGAGCTGGGCCTTCTCTTTGTCCTCGTTCCCCGCTTCACCGCCACGGACTGGATCTACCTCGTGCAGCACCTCCTTGTGCTCGGCATCGCGCTCACGCGGCATCCGCCACGAGCGCAGGACCGCTCGCGGGCGTCCACTGTCGCCGTCGTGGTCTCATATGCGTACCCGTACGCTCAGGTGGCGTTGCTGCGGTGGGGGTCCGGTCACGCGGTGTGGCCGACCGCCGGCGTACTCCTCGTGACGGTCGCGGCAGGCCTGAGCCTCGCCAGCCTCCTCGCGCTGGGCCGAGGATTCGGCCTCCGGCCGGCGTTACGGCAGCTCGCGACGACGGGGCCCTACCGGCTCGTGCGACATCCGATCTATCTCGCGTACGTCCTGGCGGACGTCGGCTACAACTTGACCGAGTGGGCGCCCGGCAGCGTGCTGGTGATGCTCATGGGGTGGGCGTCGCTCGTGTATCGAATCCACGCAGAGGAGCGGATCCTTTCGCAGGACGCGGCGTGGACGGATTACCGCGCTTCCGTGCGTTACCGGCTCATCCCGCGCCTCTGGTAGGCGACGTCTCGCCCGGCTCATCATCACTCGCGGCTGTGGCAGCGGCTTCTGGGCCGGCCGGTGTCCTCTGCTCGCCGGTGTCGAGGTGCCCGTCACCAGCAACGAGGCCTTCGACTGTGACGAGGCGTCGGTAATTTCTTCGCATCCCAGCTGTCCTCCCTCGAGAGCTGGCGAGCCGCTCGGAACGATCCAGCTGCCCACGCGGGCCTACCTTAGTAACACACGAAGCCGGCGTCTGCTCTCAAAAGTTACAGAAAACTCTTCCGCAAAAGGCCGCCTTTCTGGATAGGTGCAATGTAACTTCCAGGTCTCGTAGTCGCCTGGACGGTATCGACGATGCAGCGCATAGAAGACGCGAAGCTCCGCCTTCCGCGCAGCAATCAGGACTTGCGACATATGAGGAACACAATCATTTCGTTTTGAACACGACGCGAAGCCCAGGCTGATCCACGCGAATCTAGCGGATTGGAGCAGCGACGGGCCGATGGGGTTTTTCGCAAGCCCCGGCGGGCATCGGCTGGAGACGGTGACCTTCGGTGGAACACCAAGCTCCGCGTGCGCTTCCAGGCACCCAGTTCAATGAGGGCGCACGTATTCCATAACACCTAGGCGTTAACTAGTGCCACCGCGCAAGCCGCACTGATGGCCCCCGCCAAGCCCGCTCGGGACGTCAAGCACTCGGAATTGCGCCCAGAATTGGAAGTCCTCTGTCCATCTGTTCTGTGGGTCCAGAGGAACGCACGAGGACCCGATTCGCATCCGACGTTCTTGACTGCCCGCTGACTAGAAATTTAGTGGGTCTCTCTCCAAATGCCAGACGCTTGGGCTACTCGACCACCTGATCCGCCCGCCCGAAGAGCAGCGGCATAAGCGACTGGCCGAGCTCGATATAGGACCTATGTCCTATAGATCGTCGTCCGCCCGCCTGACACCATTTCCCTGAGGACGAATCGATGGCGCGGTCCAGTGTGGAGAAACCCCGCGAATGACGGCCGTCGCCGAACGTTGGTCGCCGTGCTGAAGTTGACCGCCCAGCGGCCCGAGATCTGGTTCGACACGATCGCGACACGCGAGGGGCTCGAGCGTCTGACCGCGGTCGCGGAGATGGATTCGCGCCGATCCGTCTCCCGGCCCCGGCGGGCGGGGCACGAACGCCTCGACCGAGGCATCGGTGCCCCGCGTCCCGCCGCTATCGCCACACGTCGGTCGGAAGAAGTCGCGAGAAATCACGGAGAACCCGGTGGCACGCCTGATGCCGCCCAGCCGTCTGGCAAGAGCGCGTAAGAGGGAGGGACGGTACGATGAGCCATGAGCTGGAGAGCGTCGCGTCGACGCTAGTCGCCGCCGGAAAGGGCATCCTGGCCGCCGACGAGACCGTCCCGACGCTGACCAAGCGGTTCGAAGCCCTCGGCATCCTGTCCACCGCAGAGACCCGTCGCACCTACCGGGAGATGCTCTTCACCGCACCGAGCGCGGCGGAGTTCGTCAGCGGCGTCATCATGTACGACGAGACCATCCGCCAGAAGAGCGGTCGCGGGGCGCCGCTGGCCCAGGTCCTCTCGAGCCTCGGGATCGCCCCCGGCATCAAGGTCGATACCGGGGCAAAGCCTCTGGCCGGCTCGCCCGACGAGCGGGTCACCGAGGGGCTCGACGGGCTCACGGACCGCCTCGCGGAGTACCGCGGCATGGGGGCCCGCTTCGCCAAGTGGCGGGCGGTGATCCGCATCACGGACACGCTGCCGAGCCCGGCGTGCGTGAACGTGAACGCGCATGCCCTCGCGCGATATGCCGCGCTGTGCCAGGAGCAGCACCTGGTGCCGATCGTCGAGCCGGAAGTCCTGATGGATGGGTCGCACGGGATCGAGCGCTGCGCGGAGGTCACCGGCACGGTCCTGCACGCCGTGTTCGGCGCCCTCTTCGAGCAGGGCGTCTCGCTCACCTCCATGCTGCTCAAGCCCAACATGGTGATCGCGGGAAAAGACTGTCCCCGTCCCGCCTCGGTGCTGGAGGTCGCGACGGCCACGCTCTCGTGCTTGCGCCGGCACGTGCCGGCGGCGGTGCCCGGCATCGTGTTCCTGTCGGGCGGCCAGAGCGACCGGCTGGCCACCGCTCACCTCGACGCGATCAATCGCCTGCCCGGGTCAAAGCCCTGGAAGATCAGCTTCTCCTATGGACGGGCGCTCCAGGACCCCGCGCTGGAGGCATGGCGCGGCCGGGACGAGAATCTGGCCGCTGGTCAGCGCGCCCTGGCTCACCGCGTCCGGTGCAACGGGGCGGCGAGTCTGGGGACGTACACCGACGAGATGGAGGCGAGCACGGCGGGCGCGGGCACTCCCGCGCGTCGCCGCGAGTGGCAGGACGACTGATACGCGGGGCCGGCCACTCCGGCGACGGGGCGACCGGCTGACCGCACGAACACCGTGGGGCTCGACGCCCCGCCAGCAAGGAGAGGATCATGGCGAAGGCGCTGTCGGACAAGGAATACGCGCTGCTGGACGCATACTGGCGGGCCGCCAATTACCTGTCGGTCGGCCAGATCTATCTCTACGACAACCCCCTGCTCAAGAAACCGCTCACGAAGGAGCACATCAAGCCGCGGCTCCTCGGCCATTGGGGCACCACGCCTGGCCTGAACTTCGTGTACGCCCACCTCAACCGGATCATCAAGAAGCACGACCTGAACATGCTCTACATAACCGGGCCCGGCCACGGCGGCCCGGGCCTGGTCGCCAACGCCTACCTCGAGGGAACCTACAGCGAGGTCTATCCCAACGTCTCCCAGGACGAGGAGGGCATGAAGCGCCTCTTCACCCAGTTCTCGTTTCCTGGCGGCATTCCCAGCCACGTGGCCCCGGAGACGCCCGGCTCGATGCACGAGGGCGGCGAGCTCGGCTACGCCGTCTCGCACGCGTACGGGGCGGCCTTCGACAATCCCGACCTGGTCGTCGCCTGCGTCGTCGGCGACGGCGAAGCGGAGACGGGGCCGCTGGCGACGAGTTGGCACTCCAACAAGTTCCTGAACCCGGTGAGCGACGGGGTGGTGCTGCCGATCCTTCACCTCAACGGCTACAAGATCGCCAACCCCTGCATCCTGGCCCGGATCAGCCACGAGGAGCTGGATCAGCTCTTCCGCGGGTACGGGTACACGCCGTACTTCGTCGAGGGCCACGAGCCCGAGAAGATGCACGAGCTCATGGCCGCCACGCTCGACACCATCGTTGACGAGATCCGGCGCATCAAGACCGACGCGCGCCTGAAGGGGTTCACGGGACGCCCCCGCTGGCCCATGATCGTGCTCCGGACGCCCAAGGGCTGGACGTGCCCGAAGGAGATCGACGGCAAGCGCACCGAGGACTACTGGCGCTCGCACCAGGTGCCCATGGGCGAGATGCACCATAACCCCGCCCACGTGCAGCTGCTCGAGAAGTGGATGCAGACCTACGGGCCCGCGGAGCTCTTCGACGACAGCGGGCGGGTCAAGCCCGAGCTGGCCGACCTCGCCCCCCGGGGCGACCGCCGCATGAGCGCCAACCCGCACACCAACGGCGGCCTGCTCATGCGGGACCTGCGCCTGCCCGACTTCCGTGACTACGCGGTCAAGGTGACGGCGCCGGGCGCCGTCACCGCCGAGTCCACCCGCGTGATGGGCCGGTTCCTCCGCGACGTGATGAAGGGCAACATGGAGTCCCGGAACTTCCGGCTCTTCAGCCCCGACGAGAGCAACTCCAACCGGTGGCAGGACGCCCTCGAGGTCACCAACCGGACCTGGGTTGCCGAGACCCACCCGTGGGACGACCACCTCGCCCACGACGGCCGGGTGATGGAGATGCTCAGCGAGCACCAGTGTCAGGGCTGGCTCGAGGGCTATCTCCTGACCGGCCGTCACGGCTTCTTCTCCTGCTACGAGGCGTTCATCCACATCATCGACTCGATGTTCAACCAGCACGCCAAGTGGCTGAAGGTGTGCAACCACATCCCGTGGCGCCGGCCCATCGCCTCGCTCAACTACCTCCTGTCGTCGCACGTCTGGCGCCAAGACCACAACGGCTTCAGCCACCAGGACCCCGGCTTCATCGACCACGTCGTCAACAAGAGAGCCGAAGTGGTGCGCGTCTACCTGCCCCCTGACGCGAACTGTCTGCTGTCGGTGACCGACCACTGCCTGCGCAGCCGCAACTACGTCAACCTCGTGGTGGCGGGCAAGCAGCCCGCTCCCCAGTGGCTCACCATGGATCAGGCGGTCAAGCATTGCACCGCCGGTCTCGGCATCTGGGAATGGGCAAGCAGCGATCGCGGCGAGGAGCCCGACGTGATCATGGCCTGCTGCGGCGACGTGCCGACGCTCGAGACGCTCGCCGCCGTCGATCTCCTGCGCCAGCACGCCCCGGAGCTGCGCGTGCGGGTCATCAACGTGGTGAATCTCATGAAGCTCCAGCCGGCCAGCGAGCACCCCCACGGCCTGTCAGACCGTGACTTCGACGCCCTATTCACCACGGACAAGCCGATCATCTTCGCCTTCCACGGTTACCCGTGGCTCATCCACCGGCTGACCTACCGGCGAACCGGCCACGCGAACATACACGTGCGCGGCTACAAGGAGGAGGGAACCACCAGCACGCCCTTCGACATGTGCGTCCTGAACGACATCGACCGGTTCCACCTGGTCCAGGACGTGATCGACCGGGTCCCGAAGCTCGGCGCGCGCGCCGCCTACGCCAAGCAGGCGATCCGCGACAAGCTGATCGCGCACAAGGAGTACATCGCCCGGTGTGGCGACGACATGCCCGAGATCGCCGGCTGGAAGTGGGGCGAAGCCGCGGCCTCTGGCGGCCCCGTCCGCTCCACCGAGGCCGACAACGTCTGAGGCACCGCGAGGACCCGGCCGGTGAGCGTGTTCGCGATCCGACACGGCGAAACCGCATGGAGCCTGAGCGGGCAGCACACCGGCACGACCGACATTCCCTTGACCGCAGAGGGACGGAGACTCGCCGGGCGGATGCGATCGGTGCTGAGCCGGGAGGTATTCGTGCGCGTCCTGACGAGCCCGCTGCAACGGGCTCGGGAGACCTGCACCCTGGCCGGGCTCGGCGGGACCGCCGTCATCGACGAGGACCTCATCGAGTGGAACTACGGCAAGTACGAGGGGCTCACCCCCCGGCAGATCCACGAGACGGCGCCGGGCTGGCTGATCTTCCGGGACGGATGCCCGGGCGGTGAGGCGCCGGAGGAGGTGGCGATCCGGGTTGATCGCGTCATCGTGCGGGCGCGCGCTGTTCAAGGCGACGTCGCGCTGTTCGCGCACGGGCACGTGCTCCGGGTGCTCGTCGCCCGCTGGATCGGATTGCCGGCGGGTGCCGGGCAGCATTTCCTGCTGGATACCGGCACCCTAAACGTGCTCGGCGACTACCGCGGCATCCCGGCCGTGAAGATCTGGAATGCACCGGTCAACGCCTAGCCCGTCCACGGGGCTCGCGTCGGCCGGGCAGCCGGGCGCGGTCGAGACGATCGCCGTCCTGAACGCGGGGTCCTCGAGCCTCAAGTTCTCCCTCTTCGTCGACGTTCGGGGCGAGCTAGTCGCCGACGTTCGCGGCCAGGTGGAAGGGCTCCACACGGCTCCGCGCTTCGCCGCGTCGGACCGCTCCGGTGAGCTCCACGTCAGCGGGTTCTCGGCTGGCGTTCGTCCCCTCGACCATGACGGCGCCCTGCAACGCCTCATTCCGTTCTTCCAACAGCGCCTCGGGGGGCGCCGCCTGTCCGCGGTCGGCCACCGGGTGGTCCACGGCGGACTCGACTACGCTGGGCCGGTGCGGGTCGAGCCCCGCGTCCTGACCACGCTGGAACACCTAGCGCGGCTGGCTCCACTGCACCAGCCACACAACCTGGCGCCGATCCGCCCGCTCCAAGAGCGACTCCCCGATCTTCCGCAGGTCGCATGCTTCGATACCGCGTTCCATCGCACCAGTCCGGACGTCGCCCAGCGGTTCGCGTTGCCGGCCGAGCCGCACGACGCCGGCGTGCGACGCTATGGATTCCACGGTCTGTCGTACGAGTACATCACCTCGGTGCTGCCCGGCTACGACTCTAGAGCCTCGGTAGGGCGGACGGTCGTCCTCCATCTGGGGAGCGGAGCCAGCATGTGCGCCATTGCCGCCTCCCGGGGGTGGCGACCACGATGGGGTTCAGCGCGCTGGACGGGCTCCCCATGGGGACGCGCTCGGGCGCGATCGACCCCGGCGTCCTCCTGCATCTGATGGACCACCGTGGAATGAACGTCCGCGCGGTCGAGACATTGCTCTACGAGCGGAGCGGCCTCCTCGGGGTGTCTGGGATCTCGAGCGACATGCGCGCGCTGCTCGCGAGTGCGGATCCGCGGGCGGCGCTCGCCATCGACCTCTACGTCTACCGCATCGGCCGCGAGCTCGGCTCGCTGGCCGCGGCCCTCGGGGGACTGGACGCGATCATCTTCACGGCCGGCATCGGGGAGAACGCCCCGGTCATCCGGGAGCGGGTGTGCCGGGACGCGGCGTGGCTCGGGCTGGAGCTCGACCGTGCGGCTAACGAGCGAGGTGGCCCGTGCATCAGCTCGTCCAGCTCTCGGGTGGCGGCGTAGGTGATCCCCACCAACGAGGAGCTGATGATCGCACTTCACACGCGACGCGTGCTCCAGGAGCAATCGCCCACCCGAGGTGGGGGCTGGAATCTACCGTCGCAGAGGAGAGGGTAACCATGAGCGAGGGGACCACTGTGACGAGGACCAAGTCCTCGAGCGGACCGAGGGTTGGCGAGCTTCTCGAGCGGTATGGGTGTGGCCCGGTCCACTTCACCGGCACCGGGGACGCGCTCTACGAGCGGCATCTGATGTTCGACAACGTTGTCGATCCCGCCGCGGCGGGCGCCCGGGATCGCTTCGAGGCTGCCGCGGGCGCGGTGCGCGACGTCCTCTCCCAGCGGTGGGTGCTAACCGAGACCACATACGATCGCGTGAATCCCAAGCGTGTCTACTACGTGTCGATGGAGTTTCTCATCGGACGGTCGCTGGCCAACAACGTCATGAATCTCCTGCTTGCTCCGGCCGTGGCGCAAGCCGTCGAGAGCAAAGGCCTCGATTGGATCGGCCTGCTCGCGGAAGAGCCGGACGCCGGCCTCGGCAATGGCGGACTCGGCCGCCTCGCGGCGTGTTTCCTCGAGTCCATGGCCTCGATGCAGCTGCCCGCCATGGGATACGGGCTCCGATACGAGTACGGGATCTTCAAGCAGATCATCCGAGATGGCTGGCAACGTGAGCAGCCTGACAACTGGCTTCAGCGCCCCGATCCATGGGAGGTCGCCCGCCCGGACGAGAAGGTCGAGATCAAGCTCGGCTGCTCGTTCGAGGTGCGCGGCGGGAGCCTCCGAGTGATCGCCGGTCGGCCGTCGAGCTTGTTCGGCATTCCCTACGACCGCCCGGTCGTGGGTTACGGTGGCAAGACTATCAACACGCTGCGGCTTTGGGTCGCCGCCACGTCCGATCTGTTCGACTTTCAGGCGTTCAGCGCGGGTGAATTCGTCGGCGCGCTGGCCGAGCGGCTCGCGGCCGAGTCCCTGACGCGAGTGCTGTATCCGGATGATTCCACGAGCATGGGGCAGGGCCTGCGGTTCGTGCAGGAATACTTTCTCGTCGCCTGCTCGCTCGCCGACCTCGTGCGCCGATTCCGCCGGAGCAATGCGGACTGGAACCAGCTGCCGGCCAAGGTGGCCATCCAGCTCAACGACACGCACCCGAGCCTGGCCGTACCCGAGCTGATGCGGATCCTCCTCGACGAGGCACATCTGGGATGGGACGAGGCCTGGGATCTCACCCGCCGGACGCTCGCGTACACGAATCACACGCTCCTGCCGGAGGCCCTCGAGAAGTGGCCGCTTCCGTGGTTCGAGGCGCTCCTACCGCGTCATCTCGAGATCACGCTGGAGATCAACCGACGCCTCGTGGCGCAGGTGCGAGCCCGCTTCCCCGGCGACGACGGCAAGGCCCAGCGCGTGAGCCTCGTGGAGGAAGGCGGCGAGCGGAAGATCCGGATGGCCAATCTCGCGATCGTCGGCTCGCACAGCACCAACGGGGTCGCCGCCATCCACTCCGGTCTCCTTCGCGCGATGACCGTCAAGGACCTGGCGGAGCTGTTCCCGGAACGATTCAACAACAAGACCAACGGGGTGACCCCACGGCGGTGGCTTCGGCTCGCCAACCCGGCGCTGGCCGGCGTGATCACCGAGGCAATCGGCGACCGGTGGATCACGGATCTCGCCGAGCTTGAGAAGCTCAAGCCGCTGGCCGACGATCCCGCCTTCCGCGAGGCGGTGCACCGGGCCAAGCGCCAAGCCAAGGGCCAGTTCCGGGATTGGCTCGCCTCTACCTCCGGCGCCCGGGTGGATCCGGATTCGATCTTCGACAGCCAGGTCAAGCGTATCCACGAGTACAAGCGCCAGCTTCTGAATGCGCTGCGGGTGGTGGTACTGTACGACCGCCTCCGTCAGAACCCGCGGCTCGAGATGGCACCGCGCACGTTCTTCTTCGCCGGCAAGGCGGCGCCCGCGTATCATCTTGCCAAAGTCATCATCAAGTTCCTCAACAACCTGGCCGGCACCATCGACGGCGACCCGGCGGTGCGCGGCCGGATCAAGGTCGTGTTCCTCCCCGAGTACTGCGTCTCGCTGGCCGAGCGCCTGATCCCGGCCACCGACGTGTCCAACCAGATCTCGACCGCGGGCTACGAGGCCAGCGGCACCAGCAACATGAAGTTCATGATGAACGGGGCGTTGACGATCGGCACGCGCGACGGCGCGACCATCGAGATGGCCGAGGCCGCGGGCGAGGAGAACTTCTTCCTGTTCGGCTTGACCGCCGCCCAGGTGGCGGGCAGCCGCGGCTGGTACCGACCGGAGTGGCATTACGAGCACGAGCCCGAGACCCGCGCGGCGCTGGACCTGATCTTCTCGGACCACTTCAGCCGGAACGAGCCGGGTGTCTTCGAGCCGCTGCGCGAGACCCTGCTGACCCACGGAGATCACTACATGCACCTCGCCGATCTGACCTCCTACCTGGAGGCCGACCGGCGGCTGCTCGATCTGTACGCGGACCCCGAGAGATGGGCGCACAAGGTCATCCTGAACGTGGCCCGCTCGGGGATCTTCTCCAGCGATCGCACCATCGCGCAGTACGCAGCCGAGATCTGGGATGTTAAGCCGTGTCCGGTGCCGTAGGCGAGGGAGATCAGTGGGCGCGAAGACAGCGGAAGCGGTGACGATCTCCCCCCTGGCGGGCAAGCCAGCCCCCCGGGAGTTGCTCGCGGACGTGGCCCAGTTCGAGCGCGAGTACTATACGCGGAAGCCCGACGTGGACGACCCGACCCAGCTCGTTCACTTCGGCACCAGCGGCCACCGGGGCTCCCCGCTCACCGGCTCGTTCACCGAGGCCCACATCGGCGCCATCACCCAGGCCATCTGCGACTACCGGCGCGGTCAGGACACCGACCGCCCGCTCTACCTGGGCAAGGACACGAATGCCGTGTCCGGGCCGGCGGCCGAGCCCGGCCGCTCGCGTACGAACACGTGAAGCGCTGGCCCGGGAGCTGGTCCTGATGGGGTGCGAGGTTGTCACCCGCGCGGAGCCGCACCTGGCCGATCCTGGCGCCCTCGACACTCCCGGGTGCGGGGCGGGTGTGGACGAGGCCCTGGCGATCATTCGCGAGTACCACGGTCAAGTGGGTTCGCGACCCGGCGTCGAAGGGCGCCGCCGACGGGGCCGGTGAGGCCACGCGGCGGAGACAACCATGACCGCCCGACGCGTGCCAAAGCGGGCGCACGCCCCCCGCGGGCCCGTGCGCGGAGCCAGCTCGCCCCTGGGGGCGACGCCTGGGCGCGAAGGGGTGAACTTCAGGGTGTTCTCGCGGCATGCCACCGGCGTCGAGCTGCTGCTATTCGAGCACGTCGACGACGCCAAGCCTTCCCGCGTGATCCGGATCGATCCCGCCGACCGCACGTACCACTACTGGCACGCCTTCGTTCCCGGCGCGACAGCCGGCCAGCTCTACGGCTATCGCGTGGAGGGCCCGTCGGATCCGGCGAGCGGCCTGTGCTTCGACCCCTACAAGATCCTCCTCGACCCGTATGGGCGGTGCGTGGCCGTCCCCGTTCGCTACGATCGCGCCGCCGCGAGCGAGCCCGGCGACAACTGCGCGACCGCGATGAAGAGCGTGGTGTCGGACCCATCGGCCTATGACTGGGAAGGCGACGCCCCGCTGGGACGGCCGGCGGCGCGGACCATCGTCTACGAGATGCACGTGCGCGGTTTCACCCGTCACCCGAGCTCCGGGGTCGGCGAGAAGACGCGCGGCACCTTCGCTGGTGTGATCGAGAAGATCCCGTATCTCCAGGCGCTGGGTATCACCGCGGTGGAGCTGTTACCCGTCTTCCAGTTCGACGCCCAGGATTGCCCGCCGGGAAAGGTCAACTACTGGGGGTATGCCCCGGTGTCGTTCTTCGCGCCGCACCAGACATATAGCTCACGTCGCGACCCGCTCGGTTCGATGGACGAGTTCCGCGACATGGTCAAGGCCCTGCACCGGGCCGGCATCGAGGTCATCCTCGACGTGGTGTTCAACCATACCGCAGAGGGCGATCACCGCGGGCCGACCCTATGCCTCCGTGGGTTCGACAACATCACGTACTACATCCTGGACGGGGACCGCTCGCGCTACGCCAACTACACCGGCACCGGGAACACCTTGAACGCCAACCATCCGATCGTCCGGCGCATGATCGTGGACAGCCTCCGGTACTGGGTGGAGGCCATGCACGTGGACGGCTTCCGGTTCGATCTGGCGTCGATCCTGGCGCGCGACGCGTCGGGCCACCCGATGCCGAACCCGCCGGTTCTGTGGGACATCGAGTCGGACCCGGGGCTGGCGGGCACGAAGCTGATCGCCGAGCCGTGGGACGCCGCCGGCCTCTATCAGGTCGGCAGCTTCGTCGGCGACAGCTGGAAGGAGTGGAACGGGAGGTTCCGTGACGATGCCCGGGCCTTCTTCCGCGGAGAGCCCGGCTCGGTGGCTCGGATGGCGGACCGGCTGGTAGGCAGCCCCGAGATCTACGGACATAAAGAACGCGAGGCCGAGCAGACTGTGAACTTCGTCACGTGCCACGATGGCTTCACCCTCAACGACCTCGTTTCCTACGACGCCAAGCACAACGAGGCCAACGGCGAGGACAACCGGGACGGCGCCAACGACAACCGGAGCTGGAACTGCGGGGTGGAGGGACCGACCGACGACCCGGCCATCGAGCGCCTGCGGAACCGGCAGGTGAAGAACTTCCTGACCGTCACGATGCTCTCGATCGGCCTGCCCATGATCCTGATGGGGGACGAGGCGCGGCGCACCCAGTCGGGGAACAACAACGCCTATTGCCAGGACAACGAGATCGGGTGGTTCGACTGGACACTCGTCGAGCGCCACGCTGACGTGCACCGGTTCGTAACCCTCCTCAACGCGCGGCGTCTCCTGCGCGACGTGGAGCACGAGCGCCAGCGCGTCAGCCTGAACGAGTGGATCCGGCAGGCGACCAAGACCTGGCACGGCGTGAGGGTCGAGCAGCCGGACTGGGGCCAGCACTCCCACAGCCTCGCCTTCGCCGCCGAGCTCCGGCAGGAAGGGTTCGGCGTGTACCTCATCCTGAATGCGTACTGGGAGGCGCTGGACTTCGAGCTGCCGCCGGTATTCGCCGGGGCCGCCGGCAAGTGGCGCCGATGGATCGACACGTTTCTCGAGTCCCCCTCCGACATCGTCCCGTGGCAGGCGGCGCCGCGCTTGCCGGGGCCCACCTACTGCGCGGGGCCGCGCTCCGTCGTGGTGCTCTTCGGAGAGATCGAGGCCCGGGCAGGCCCCGGATAGGCGCGCGACCACCCGAGGGTGGAAGATTGCCGGCGTGGCCTCGTGGAGGACGAGGAGCGCGATCTGGGACGCCGTCGCACTCGTGAAGCGATGTTGCACCTACGCTCGGGTCCCTTTGGGTACCCTGAGTACGTGGAGCGGGGCAGTTCGTAATCAGTAGGTCGCAGGTTCAACTCCCGCCTCGGCTAAAGCGGTCAGGCGGGGGGCGGTCCAAGAATCAAGCCGGTCATCTGCTATCACGCTGCTACCACTCCACCCCGTATCAGGAGAACCCAGGCCCGTCAGCGGCTATTCTTGATCGCCGGAGTCACGTGGGCTTAGATCGTCCTGGGTGTGCCCAGTTTGCTCCCCGTCGGAACTCCTAATCAGCAGGGCAACTATGCCGCTCCCGATTTGGACCCACCGCCCAGGTTGACTCGAACTCTACTCGGACCGAATCATGCAGCGCCATCCGTTCTGATCTGGAAGCATTAAGTCACGCCGACCTCTGAAAGGCTTACCGCCTGCGCACAGGGGACTACCGTCTTGCCACATCCGACACGGCCTCAGTTACCGGGGGCAGAAGGAGGTACGCGATGACCGTCGCAGCCATCCTGAGAGCCAAGGGCACTCACGTGGAGACCACGAAGCCCGAGACGACCCTCTTTACCGCCGCCTGGAACCTCAAGGTCAAGAGCATCGGGGCGTTGGTGGTGGTGAGCGGGGACGGCGACCACATCCTCGGGATCATCTCGGAGCGGGACATCATACGCGCGCTGATCGAGCACGGCGAATAGCTCCTCGCGCTCCCCGTGTCCAATGCGATGACGAGCCCAGTCCTTACGTGCGTGCGGGAGGACCGTGTCACCGCCGTGATGGCGAGCGCATGACCCGCCACCGCGTGGTGCGTCATCTGCCCGTGGTCGAAGGTGGCAAGCTGGCCGGCCTCATAAGCATCGGGGACGTGGTCAAGTACCGGCTCGATGAACTCGAGCTGGAGGCCAACGTCCTGCGCGAAACCTTGATGGTGAGCCACTGAGCGCGTGCAGGACGCCGCCGAAAACCCAGGGCTCTGAAGTTGAGACTTGTCCGGATCCAAATGAGAGAAAAGAGCCCCTAGGCAACCTTCGCGCGGCTTCGACGGTCCACCACACGAAAGGACGGGACCGATGAAGCGCTCGAAATTCTCCGAGGAGCAGGTGGCCTATGCCCTCCGCCAGGCCGCGCCCGACTTATCCGCTCGCCGGCGCAAGAACCTGAAAGCCCACTGGCACGATCCGATGAAGCGGCGCGTCGGCTGCTCGCGTCCCCGCAACTCCCACTCCGGACTGACGCTAGTGGAGGCCGTCGGACAGCCTGACAAGCCCGCCAGACGTCCCATTCTCCGCGAATAGGCCTTCCCTTCACTCCTTGGCCGGTCTCGGGCACGTACCCGCCGTCCGGACCCGCAGCAATACGTGGCGCACCTCATCCAATGTCTCCGGGGTGACCGGTCCGGCGACCGTCTGGCACGCCACCCCGTTCGGGTCGAGGATGGTGGTAGAGACATCGGCATCGGGCAGATCGTAGGCCTGGACGAGATCCCCCTTCCAGTCCA
>Ga0307471_100000621_pt1 | contig 18273 bp, 9 predicted proteins | sample atmos_gasesAM3C__2_FD_204566 | JGI IMG/M metagenome (GOLD analysis project Ga0307471, IMG submission 204566) | Hardwood forest soil microbial communities from Morgan-Monroe State Forest, Indiana, United States - atmos_gasesAM3C_515 | ecosystem: Environmental > Terrestrial > Soil > Temperate...
CACAATCACGACGGCGTTGGCGGCATGCACATGTACATGCCGTGGTGGAAATTCGATCGTAAAAATGATTTTCCACGCGGCTATCACATCGAATTTGGCGGCGGCCGCGAATTGCCCGGCGTCGGCATGTTCAGCGGCATGAATCGCGACGAAGAAGGCTATGGCCTCTCCCTAAAGCAGCGCGCCCGCAAACAATATGGCTGCCACGTCGGTTTTGCCGGCCGCGGCGAAATGATTCCCAATCCCGATACCTACTGCGAAATCGATCCCGATGTCGTCGATCAGTGGGGCATTCCCGTCCTGCGCTTCCATTTCAAATGGTCAGATTACGAATTGCTGCAAGCCAAGGACATGCAGGAAACCTTCCGCTCTATCGTCGAAACCATGGGCGGCGAATACAAAACCAAAACTTCCATCCACGGCGATCTTCCTTTTGGCATCGAGCCTGGTGGCAAAATCATCCATGAAGTTGGCACCGCTCGCATGGGCGCCGATCCCAAAGCTTCCGTCCTTAACGGTTTCTGCCAGGCTCACGACGTCAAAAATCTTTTTGTCACCGATGGCGCTCCGCTGGTCACCAATCCCGACAAAAATCCCACTCTCACTATCATGGCTCTCGCGTGGCGTGCCTCCGAATACCTCCTCGACGAGGCCAGAAAGGGCAACATTTAACATGGCCACTGAATCCATCTCCCGCCGCGATATTCTTCGCACGCTCGCTGTTGGCGTAACAGGCTCCGTCTTGCAAATCATTCCCGCCGAAGCCGCTGAATACATCCACCAGATGGTCCACAAAGAAAAAGCTGCCGCACCGGCAGGGAACTACACTCCAAAATATTTTTCCGCCGCGCAATACGCCACGCTCGTCAATCTTTGCGACATGATTATTCCCAAGGACGAAAAATGCGGCGGCGCGGTCGAAGCCGGCGCGCCCGAATTCATCGACCTGCTCACCAGCGAAAACGACAAGTTTCAACTGCGCCTCGGAGGCGGCCTCTTCTGGTTGGACGGCTATTGCACCGACCATTACGGCAAGGTTTTTCTGGAGTGCACCCCAGAACAGAAGAAAGAGGTCCTCGACCTCATCGCCTTCCGCAAAAACGCCAAGCAGGATTCTTCGCTCAGCCAGGGCGTTTCCTTTTTCGCGTTTCTCCGCAACATGACCTGCGACGGCTACTACACCAGCAAAATCGGCATCGCCGACCTCGGCTACATCGGCAACACTTCGCTCCGCGAATTCCCCGGCTGCCCGCCGCCCCCGGAATAAGCGTGCAGCAGCGGTTCTAAGCCGCTGGCATCCGCTTACAATTTAAGACTGGTTCAGTGTCATTGCGTACCTTCGTTTCTGTTGCTATTCTGACGCTCCTTGTCCTCCACATCTCTCAACCAGGATTCCGCTCCCCGGTCTTTTCTTTGGCCGTGGGTTTATCTCATTGCGATCGCGTATTTCGCCTTGCACATGGTCACGTCCATGCGCTATGGCTACTTTCGCGACGCTTTGTATTACCTGGCCTGCGCCGACCATCTCGCTTTCGGCTATGTCGACCAGCCGCCGCTCTTTCCATTCATCGCATGGATTGCGCGGCACACGCTTGGCACTTCGCTCCCCGCGCTAATTTTCTGGCCCGCGCTGGCCGGTGCCGCACGCATCGTTCTCGTTGCCGTATTCGCGCGTGAACTAGGCGCGAGGTGCTTCGGCGTCGCCCTGGCAGCTGCGCTGGCTGCCACTCCCGCGGTCTGGTGGGTCATCGATCATCAGTTCGCAATGAACGCCTTTGAGACGCTGTTCTGGACCGGCTGTGCTTACGCGATCCTCCGCATGATCAACACCCAAAATCCGAAACTCTGGCTTGCTTTTGCCGCAATCGCTGGCCTCGGACTCGAAAACAAATATTCCATCGCGGTCTTCGCCTTCGCTCTCCTCGCCGGACTTCTTCTTACGCGGCACCGCAAGCTCTTGTTTACGCCCTGGCTTTTTGCCGGCGGCGCCGTCGCGCTCTTGATCTTCCTTCCCAATTTAGTCTGGAACCTCCAGCATCACTGGCCGTTTCTAGAACTGATGCACAACATCCGCGTCACCGGCAAGGACATCGCCTACCCGCCTCTCGCTTATCTGGGCCTGCAAATCATGATGATGAATCCCTTCAGCCTTCCGTTCTGGTTTGGCGGCCTGCTCTTTTACTTTTTTTCCCGCGACGCCAAGCTGTATCGCACTTTCGGTTGGGCCTACCTCATCACTTTCGCATTTTTCCTCATTTCCCACGGCAAGGACTATTACTCCGCCCCGGCTTACCCGATTCTGCTTGCCGCCGGCGCCGTTGCCGCCGAGCGCTTACTCTCGCGCTCGGCTGTAGACCAAGCAGCCGATTCGTCAAGTAATGGACGCCAGTCCAAATGGCGCGCCGCTCTCAAGCCCGTTTGTTTCGCCTGGCTGGTCATTGGCATCGCCGTTCCTCTGCCCCTGGTTCTACCCGTATTCCCGCTCGACGGTTTCTTGCGCTACCAATCGCATTTGCATTCGCAGCCCAAACCCACCGAACGGAGTTCCGTTGGCACGCCACTCCCCCAGTATTACGCCGATGAACTTCCCTGGCAGGAGCAAGTTGCTGCGGTCGCGCGCGTCTATCATGGGCTTTCGCCGGAAGAGCAGGCCAAGACCGCCATTTTTGGCGACAACTACGGCCAGGCCGCGGCCATCGATTTTTTCGGTTCGCGCTACGGCTTGCCCAAAGCCATCAGCGGGCATCAAAGTTATTTTTTATGGGGGCCGCGCAACTACACCGGAGAAATCGTGATTGTTGTGGGCGCTCCCGAATCCGACGTGCGCGATAAATTCGCCTCCGTCGAAATCGCTGCCACTGTGAACGTTCCTTACGCCTACTTTTACGAAACGCGCCCGATTCTTCTTTGCCGCGGCCTGAAAGGGAATCTGCAAACGCTCTGGCCGCGCGTCAAGAATTGGCGCTGACGGCCACGCGCACGCCGCTTGGACACAGGCACGACCTCGGCCACACTGGTCTTCGGCGTTGTAGCCGGCCCTCCGGCGTATCTTCTCAGCCGTCATTCCTGGTTTTCGATTTCCGAATTTTGCACAGGCATGCACAGCTTTCCACAGTTGAGTTTTCAGATTCCTCTTGCCAGGAAAAACCGGCGGGTTTATCGTCACGCCCAGATTGAGCCGGGAAGCCTCAAAATCTTAACGGCACAATTGAAAGAGGGCGCAGCAGCCGCAAGGTTGTTGCGCCTTCGATTTTTCTGCGCAATCTCACTGCGGCCTCGTACCCTGGTAGGGGCGAGGCCGCTGCCTTTATTGCCCAGCTCCACTCTCACTTCTCTTTCTTTCGCGTAAGGTCCCTGTAAACTTCCTGCACAAACGCGTCCGGCGGGACGCGCCCGTGTCCCCACTTGCCATCGAACTCCGCTGAGGGATGCTCCTCAACCACCTGGCTTTCCGTTTTCCCCGCATCGATGGACTGCTGCACGCGCTTACGAACTGCCTTTACCATGTCGCAGAAAGCCTTCAGGCCCGAGCCATTTGTCACGTCCCCTCGTGCGGGCACAATGTGGCGCGAAGGGTCCGTCCATCCGTCGAGCATTTTCACCAAGCCGTCCAGGTTGCCGCCGTGAGTTGCATCGATCATGGGGTAGCCATCTCCAGGGAACACTTCACCCCAGTAAATCACATTGGCCACATGGAAGTGCACCAAAGCGTCCGCGTCGCTGTAACCGGGGTTTTGCTTCACGATGTGCACTGCGTCGCCGTTCAAGTCGAAGCTCATCACTTCCGAGAACGAGATTCGCGGCCGGTCGACTCCCATCTTCACGAACTCCTCAGACGGTGGTTTTGGCGGCCCCATGATGTGCCCCCCAATCCGTTCCAGCGCCTTTTCCTGCATGGCGACAAACGCCCCGCGGCGTCCCCAGCCTGCGTCCCCTTCCGACTGCGCGGGGTCCTGGGGCGCAATCACCACGTACCGCACCGGCGATTTCGTGCGCTTCGCCAGTTCGCTGCTGATACGCTCCGTGCTGTCCGCCGAAGGCGTTCCGATCAGCAAAGCGCCGTCTGGCCCGACCAACGCCACCACATTGCCTGTCCTGGTGGCGAACACCACCACATTCGGCGTTACTTCCGTAATGCTCACAGTTTCCTGTGCGTTGCTTGCAGAGGCAAACCCCAGCACCAACGCAGCCGCCATGGCTGCGCGAACGCCGCTACCTGGTCGCAAACTTTCCATGTTTATGCCCCGCTCCTGCTTCCCTTTGGAAGCCCTCTGACTCTATTTCAGGAGCCCGTAGATTTCCACTTCATCCCGGGCGCCGAAGTACACATGCCCGTTCGCGACCAGCGCCGGTGCGCATGCTGCCGGATTGGGAAGTGGTGACCTGAGCCGCGGCCCCTCTGGCATCAGGCGTGAATATGACTAAAGTGCAGCCGATCCGGAGACGCTTCATCGCAGCCCCCTCCGATGGTGCGTACCATTGGACGCAAGGGACTGGGCGTTCATGATGGCTCGGCACACTACTGCACCCCCCCACCCCCGGCAATTTGTATCGTTATCAAAACAAAAGACTTGCAGAAGGGGCAGTTTGGAATTGCTTGAAAACAAAGAGGATAGCAAGGGGCAAAAAGGGCAAAACAAGCAAAACAAGAAAGGCAGAGGGGAAGAATTAGAAGGAAGAAGGCGGAACGGGGAGGGCCGCAGGAGGGTCTGGTGAGGCCCTTCGAGGCTCGGGGTGAACTGGAGTTGAGAATCCATAACTCATACTATCATATATTCCATATTCTGTCAATACTCTATATAGTAATAATATTCAATGCGAAGATGCTCCGGTTCGAACACATTTCGCCTAAGAGAAAGAAAACACAGGGGTAGAGTGCGCAGAGGGACGTGAGGAAGCCTGCACCGTGAAGACTACCCTTTGCTGCTCGGGGCAAGGGAACGGCCGAGTCCGTGTGGTAACTCCAGAAACGGCCCGGGTCGGAAAGCGGGCCCTACAACGCCGCGCTGATTTTGCTGGACTTGCGAGGAGGGCGCAGCGGTGCTACGGCCTACAACCAAGTTGCCACACAAACTCACGGCCCCCCAGCCTGCCTCACGGATCAATCTATGCTCCAGCCGTTAGGACGCAAGGTATGACGGCGGATGAGGCCGCAACCCAGGAGCCGGACGAGTGAGCTTCTGTGGGAAATCGCACGAGCGGATTTCGAGCTACAAGGGCCTCCTTTGGCCCGGTTGTGCTCGCCAGTTCCGTGTGCTACTAGGACTTGATGGTGCTGGTGGCGGCGTCCCAAGTGACGGCGACGCAGCCTCGGAAATAGGACTCGTTGGCCATGTGGCACGCCAGCGCGGCATTGTTGCCAAAGACGGCGTCCTCCGTGAGCGGCTTGCGCGATTTGACGGAACTGAAAAACGTCCAGAGGTGCGGACGCACGTCGTCAAAGTCGTTGCCTTTGTAGACGTAATTTTCGAAGAGCGGTTCCTTGCCGACTTGCGGATCGTGTTCCGCATGCCACTGCTTGAAGTAAGCCTCGCGCATGGCTTGCGGGAAGCCGTACGCGTAATAGCTGGGAGAGGAATCCTCGCCGGTTTGCGGATAATGAGCGATGCCGAACTCGGTGACTTCGAGAATTCCATGCGAGCCCTGGAATCGGTACGTTTCGGGATTATCACAGCCGAGATTGAGGCGGAGATAGACAGGCGCGCCGCCCGCAGCAGCGTATTCGTATAAGGCAGCGTGAACATCCGGCATGTTGCGCCCGTCGGGGAAACGAATGATGCCGCCGAGCGCCATCACTTTTTTCGGCGGCTCGTTCCAGCCCATCATGAAGTTCATGCCGGAGACAAGATGAACGAGAAGGTCGCCGGCGACGCCGGTGCCGTATTCCTTCCAGCAGCGCCAGCGCGCGAACCACTTGGGTGACATGTCCGCGTCCCAAGGACGGTTGGTGGCTCCGCTCTGCCAGGCGTCCCAATCGAAGTTTTGCAACGAAAGGCCCGGTGGCGGCGGATACTCCCATGCGCCAGTGGGATCGTTACGGCCAAGCGTACCTTCAATGAGAGTCACTTTGCCGATGGCGCCGGCGGCGATCATTTCTTTTGCCTTGGCGCAGATCACCGAACTGACGCGCTGCGAACCGACTTGCACGATGCGGCCGGTTTTTTTCTGCGCTTCGGCCATGGCGACGCCTTCCGCAGCGGTGTGCGACATCGGTTTTTCGATGTAGATATCTTTTCCGGCGGCCGTCGCGTCAACAACCACCCGCTTGTGCCAGTGATCGGGAACCGCGGCGATGAGGCAGTCAATTTCCTTGTTGTCGAGGAGTTCCTTGTATTTGCGCGTGGTGAAGAGATTCGGCTTGCCGGTGATTTCTTTTGCGAGTTGATGGCGGCCGTCCCAAAGATCGGCGGCGGCGACACAGTCAACACCGGGAAGGGTGATGGCGTTCGTGAGAAGCGCGGAGCCCTGCATGCCGATGCCGATGATGCCGAAGCGCACACGGTCGCTCGGCGGAACGTAGGTGCTGCGCGGAGGAATGGGATTGGGGTTGGTAAGCATCTTTGGAGCGATGGCTGCGGCACCGGCCGCTCCGGCAGTGCGCCTAAGGAATTGACGGCGAGTGAGATCATTTTTCATGTTGCGCTCCTGGAAGAAGTTGCTTGCCGGGCTAAAGCCCGGCCTCTACAAATGCTGCCGCGCCCCCGCGAAAGAATCAGAATCGCAGCTCATGCAGATAGTTGTAGCTGATTTTGATGTCATCGAAAGCGGATTTCGGATCGTCGTTTTCGACGAAATAGTGCTTGATGCCCGCCATGCCATCGTGCGCGAAGAGATTTTTCCAGTTGATGGAGCCCTGGCCGACGTCGGCCATGTGGCCGCCATACTTCACGGTCTGGCCCATGGCGCCTTCGTAGCCGCTGTTCGAGCTGGCATCTTTCACCCAGTCCTTGACGTGAACGCAAGGGAAGCGGCCAGGATATTTATCGAAATACGCGAGGGGATCTTTTCCGGCGACGCTAATCCAGCAGAGATCCATTTCCATAGCGACGAACTTGGGATCGGTTTCGGCGAGGAGGAAATCGTAAGGAAGTTTTCCACCGAGAGTTTCCGCCGGCTGAAATTCGAAGGAATGGTTGTGATAGCCGAGCTGGATGCCGGCTTTTTTGCTTTCCTCGCCGGCTTTGTTGAAGAGCTCGGCGGCGCGCTTCCATCCGCCGGCGTCGGCGCGCTGCTTTTCGTCAATCCAGGGACAAATGATGTAGCTGTGGCCGACGATTTTCGCGGCTTCAAGAGTTTCGGACCACTTGTTTTCGACGGTGGGGTAGTCAACGTGGCAAGAGGGAGAAGCTAGGCCATTCTTGTCGAGCAACTCGCGAACGTCTTTCGGCGAGTGATCGAAGTAGCCGGCGAATTCGACTTCTTTATAGCCGGTGGCGGCGACTTTGGCGATGGTGCCCGCGAAGTCGGTTTTCATCGCCGCGCGAACGGTATAGAGCTGCAGGCCAATCGGGTTAATGGAATGCGCGATCTGAGGCGCGTTGGGTTCAAAGAGATGTGCGGAGTCCGCGGCCCAGGTGGGTTTGGCCGCGGCGGAAAGAGTTGCGGCGACGGAAGCGCCGATAAATGTGCGTCGGTTCATGGGCAGCATTCTACCTCTTCAGGGCGCAAAGGGAACAGGGATTCCGCAGAAAAACTCAGGGCGGCGATTGGAATCGCCGCCCCGGGCTCCGGCAAGTGGAAGAGTTCTCCACGGCGAGGCTTAGAAAATGAACTTCAAGGCGAACTGCATGATTCGCGGATCGTGCGTGTCTGTGGCCGAGAGGAAGTCGCTGGCACCAAAGGACCTCCTCACATGGTCGAACTGCGTGTGGTTGAAGGTATTGTAGGTCTCCCAGCGAAATTCGACGGAGGTTGCTTCCCTGATGGGGAAACTCTTGAAGAGGCCCACATTGAAATTGGTACGGTAGGGACGGTTCAGAGTGTTCCTGCCAACAGTCCCGAACGTCAGCCCGCGAGGAGCAGCAAACGCACACGGATTGAAGAGCAAAGGACCTAACCCGCTTGACGTTGTGCAAGGTGCAGCGTGGGGATTACCGGCGAGGTCAGGGTGAGAACCCGTGCCGACTCCGTTGCCAACGCCTGCATTGTCTCCGAAAACGGTGTTGGTGATGTTGACGGGCACTCCGCTTTGAGAGGTGGTAATGCCGGACAACTGCCAATCGCCGAGAAGTGTCTTCATCATTCCTGAAGATTTGCGGAAGAGAGGAAGATCGTAGACGTAGCTGATGTTCAAAATGTGGCGCTGGTCGAAGTTGGAGCTGGCCTTATTGGCGTTCAGGTTGTAGGAATCCACGAAGGTTGCGTCTCCGCGGTCGGAGGAATCGTCGATCGAGTGGCTGTAGGTATAAGCCATGTTCAGTTCAAGTCCTCCAAAGGCACGGCGCACCGTGGCTTGAAGTGCATGGTAGTGAGAGTTGGCCTGGGTTTCGAGGAGTTCGAGCGTGTTAAGACCCACGAACGGACGGAACGGATCGGCGTCGTTCCCACAGGCTACGCTGAAGTTCGCCATGGCTGCTGCTGGGATCGGGGGCCCGCCCGGCCCAACGGTCATGGTGGAACAATCTCCCGCATAGATGACGTTGTTGTTGGCATCAGTGATTTGTGGAGTGATCGCTTGGCCTGGTCCGTAGGGGTTGGGAATTCCCTGGGCAGCGAGGGACTTGAGTTGGTTGAGGTCACGCGCATCGGTTAGATGAGTGCCCTTGCTGCCTACGTAGGAGACGGTTGCCACGAAGTGAGACGGCAGCTCTCTTTGGACGTCGAGATGCCACTGTTGGACGTACGGCCACTCCGCTACCGTCTGGATATTCGCCGGCGGCTCATTGTTCACGGCCAGGGGGAAGAGAACGCCTCCGTTGCCGCCGATGCATTCATATCCAGTGTTGGGTGAAGCACAAGTTGTTGCAGTGCTATTGGGGCCGTTGGAAATGAGCGGCTGGCTGGTGGTGAGAACCCTGGGCGGTGTGCCTTCGAGTGACTCGGCATTGGCTTCGTTGCCGTTCCCGTATTCGAAGAAGATGCCATAGCCGCCGCGAATGGCCATCTTGCCGTTGCCTTTGGGGTCCCAAGCGAATCCGATGCGCGGGGCAGGGTTGAAGAGATGGCCCTTCACGCAACCTGGAAGGGATGTTCCTACAACGGTGGAAGCTGGAAAAGCGGCTAGGATCGGAGCGGGCACGGAGCCGGTTCCCCCCGAGCCGCCGCATTGCACGAATCCCAGGAAGGGGTTGCCACTCCCGGGAACGAGACTGCCATCACTGGCGATCGTGGGCGCAGTGTTGGAAGCGGCATTGTAAGCCGAAGGCTCAAAATTGAAAGAAGTCTTGGTGATATCCCGGTTGGTTCCAAACAAACTTATGCGGAGTCCCAAGTTCAATGTCAAACGCTTGTTAACACGCCAGTCGTCCTGGAAATAGGGCTCGAAGATTTTATAACGGTAGTAATACTTCACGATGGCGCTGGTTTGGGAGTATGAAGCGATATTTCCCCCCAGGAAATCAGCAAACGGATTCCCAGTGGAGACCGGAGAAGTCTCGTCAAAAGTCAGGACGCCGCCAAGACCGACGGACGTCGGGGCGCTTGGTTCGTTCTTCTGCGCGGCAACAAATTCGCCGCCGAAGGTGAGGTTGTGTGAGCCGACAATCTTGCTGACCGTATCGCGATAGTCGTAAACGGGGTTCGAGTTGATCCAAGGCATGAACCCTGGGTTAATCGTGAAACCTCCGCCGTAAGCCGTGCCGTTCGCTAGAGAAATGGCAGGGAGTTGAGCGAGTGCCTGGCCCCCCGAGCCCGTATTGAAAATGCTTTTCATGCTGAACCCGGAAGGGACCTGGAATGGACCGGTGTTCACAAGTATAAGTTTGTCGGCGGTGTAACTAGCGACGAATTCGTTGAGAAGTGAAGGGCTGACCGAAGCCGTTAGATGTACGACAAAGCTTGTTCCCGGAGTTCCAATTTGAGTCTGAATCGTAGGGAACGGGTTGCCCACAAACGAGACCGTGGGATCAACGCTGGAATTGGTGTCATGGATGTAGCGGCCCATTAGGCGAATTTTGGAGGAGAAATTGTGATCTATTCTTACTAACTCCTGCCGCCAAGTAAGCGGTTCGACAATGGATTTGACAAAGAAAGAATTTGCCCCACTGTCAATCGTATCCGGGGAAATCAATGCATTCATGAGCGCTTGGGCATTAGGATCGATCGGAACGTTGTTTCCCGGGAAAGCGTTCCCCGTGGCGGGATTGATGGGGCATTCAGCATTACTGGCTGGGGTTACCGAAGTGTTGGGGCAGACATCATTGAAGTTTCCGGTGCGCTCGGCATTGGAAGGCACTTGCTGGTTGAAGCCGAACGGATTGCGCTCGCGGTGCCATTCCTGAGACCAGAAGAAGAAGGTCTTGTCTTTGCTCGAATTATAGTGGTTCGGAATGTACACGGGTCCACCAATGGTGTAGCCGAAGTCATGCTTTTTGTATGCGGGCCTGGGGTTGCCAGCGGCGTTATCGAAAAAGTCGTTGGCGTTGAACATGTCGTTGCGCAGGTATTCGTATACGTCGCCATGGAAATCCTTGGTGCCTGCCTTGGTAACGACTTCGATGGTTCCCGAACCGTTTCTTCCGTATTGCGCACCGTAATTGGAGGTGAAGACTTTGAATTCACCGATAGCGTCAATGCTGGGAAAAACGTTCAGCGTGCCGTTGGAGCCAGTATCCATGGCGTTGCCGCCGTCAACCTGCCAATTGTTGTATTCGGTGCGCCCGCCGTTGACGCTAAATGCAATGTTCTGATTGAGGCCGACACCGCCAAAGTCCTGACCCGTTTGATTGCTGACGCCGGGAACGAGAGCGACGAGCTGGACGAAGCTGCGGCCATTGAGTTCGAGCTGACTAATTTCCTTGCCAGTGACCACGCCAGAGAGATCGGAGGATTGCGTTTCCACCTGCGCTACGTTGATGCCTTCGACGACAATTTTGTCGGTAATCTCGCCCAACTGGAGGGACACATCCACGCGCTTTTTTTCCGCTACTTGAAGGATGATGTTTTTGGCGGAAAACGACTTAAAGCCCTTCGTGGTGACGGTCACTTCATAAGTGCCTGGGGGGAGACCGCCGGCGAGGTAGTCGCCGTCGGAGTTTGTAGTTAGCGCGCGAGTCAGACTGATGGCGGGGCTAGCCACTTTGACCTCAGCGCCGGGAATGACGGAGCCTGAAGCGTCGCGAACCGTTCCGGTAATCGAGCCAGTGTCTTGCGCGCGCATCAGAAACGGCGTGCAAAGCAGGGCCAGAAGTGCGCAGGAAAGCAGTCGCAGATACCGCCGCTTTGTTTCGAGGACAGAGAAAAAGCCGAGCGTTTCCATCACGGTGTTACCTCCGAATTGATGTGGATCAAGGAGATGACGAAGCGGGAGTACGCAGTAAACAGGGGATGGCAGAAGGCAAAGCCGGATAGAGATAAACGATTCTCAGACACTAGCCACCATCTCCCCACTCGACGCTTCCCAGGAACGCACCGAAACGAGCTATTAAAACGAGTTAATAAAGCATTTCGAGGTGTGTGTCAAGCGAGAAATGTAAGGCACAAAGAGAGTCAAGGGAGGCACTGTGGGAATGACGGTAGAAAAACGATTGGCTACACGCAGTGGCATGGAGGGTTCTTGTAATTCGCCGGGGGCTGGCGGACACTGAGTGGCGAATGCGCTCAGAATTTGTAAAAACCGTGGCCGCAGCCGGGTGGTGGATGGTTGCTGGAGGTTTGTTCGGTTGGGGCGGATTGCGCGCGTATGCAGAATCCCCGAAGTGCGCTGTCGCTTTCGGCGATCCACAAGCGGCTACGGCGCAAAGCAACAAGAAACAGAGTCTCGACGCGAAGACTCAATTCGAAAAGGGCCAGAAAGCCCTGCAGGACGGGGACCTCGATGCGGCAGAAGCAGCGTTCCGACAGGTGATCGCTGTGGATCCGCGATCGGCAGGAGCGTATTCGAATCTCGGCGTCATCGCCATGCGGCGGAAAGATTGGGAGAACGCGCTCGCGCTGCTGCAGAAGGCAGAGAAGATTGATCCTCACATGGCCGGGATCCGGTTGAACGTCGGGTTGGCGGAATACCGGCGCGGAGATTATGCAGCGGCGATTGCGCCGTTCGAGTCGGTGGTTCGAGAGCAGCCGGATTCACAGCAGGCGCGTTATTTGCTGGGGCTGTGCGAATTGTTTACGCAACATTGGAATAAGTCGGTCGAAACCCTGGAGCCACTCTGGACGAAGATGTCAAACGATGTGACGTATTTGTATATTCTGGGGATGGCCGCGCATCACGCCGGAAAAAAAGAGCTCGACGAGAAGACGCTTGCTCAATTGATCGAAACGGGGAGCGACGCGCCGGAAGTTCACCTGATTATTGGCAAGGCGTACTTGAATCATCGCGACTATGACAATGCGATTGCAGAGTTGAATTTGGCGGCGGCCGCGAGTCCGAACCTGCCTTTCGTGCATTTCAACCTGGGAGCAGCCTACATGCGGGCGAATCAATACGAGAAAGCCGAGTCAGAGTTTTTGAAAGACATCGCTATCGAGCCGGACGTGGCGGAGAATTACGATCAGCTGGGAATGCTGTATTTGCAGACACAAAAAGATGCGGAGGCGGAGAAATCGTTCAAGGAAGCGATTCGCAGGGATTCGCACATGGCGGGTTCTCATTTTGGATTGGCGAAATTGTGTATGCGGCAGCAGAAAGACGCGGAGGCACTGAACGAAATCGATTTAGCGACGCGGTTTGCCCCGGAAAGCGAGAATGTGCATTTTGTGCGCGGACAATTGTTGAAACGGCTTGGGCGGGAAGAGGAAGCAAAACCAGAGTTTGCGAAAGCGCAGAGAATTTTTGATGCGGACTTGGCTAAAGGGCGCAGGGCGTTGGGAGAAGAGCAAGAGGCGGTGCCGAATCCGGAGCTGACGCGGCAGCCGGAATAGAAGGCAGAAGGCAGAAGGCAGAAGGCAGAAGGCAGAAGAACCCCCCGTGTGCGAATGTTTATCAGTGCAGCGCAGGAGGGGATTGCCAGGGGCCGCGGGAGTGCTCGATGGATTCGGCAACGGCGAGGACGAGTTCATCTTCGAAGGGGCGGCCGATGATTTGCACGCCGATGGGGAGTCCATCCCTTGAGAAATCGATGGGGACAGAGGCGCCTGGGAAACCGGTGAGATTGAGCCATTGAGAGAAGCGCATTGTGTCGCGGTAGCCGGTGCCGGGGTTGTAGTTTCCTTCACCGTGGCGAAACGCCGGCCCGGAAGAAACCGGTGAGAGAAGAATGGGGACGCGGTCCATTTGGCGGAGGATTTTTTCCCGGAGGAGATCGCGTTCGGCGCAAGCTTGGATGAATTGATCGAGAGAGGGGGGAGCCGGGGAGGTTGCGTTCGAAAGATATTCACGCAGCATTGGGCTGAGTTGAGATTCGTGGCCCCTGAGATTGGTGTTGAGCAGATGAGCAATCACCGGACCAAAGAAAAACCACCAAAGGTCGAGGGCGCGATCGAGGCCGCTTAATTCGAAGGGTTCAACAATGAAGCCGCAATCGCTGAGAAGTTTTGCGGCGCGGTCGACGGCGGAGCGCGTTTCGGCCGTGGCGCTGCCGAGCGCAGAACTTTGCAGAATTCCGATGCGCATGCCGCGCAAATCCTTTTCGGAATAGGAGCTAATGGAGACTGGGGCGGAATGTGCGTCGCCAGGGTCGGGGCCGGACATAACTTCAAAGAGCGCGCGAACGTCGGCGATTGTACGAGCAATGGGACCAACGACCCCGATCCAACCTAAAGCACCTGCGCCCGAAGGGAAGTGACCGGTTGCGGGAATGCGGCCCGGTGTGGGCTTCAGTCCACAAATGCCGCAGAAATGGGCGGGCACGCGAATGGAGCCACCGCCGTCACTGCCAACACCGCCCATCGAGCAGCCAGCCGCGATGGCCGCGGCTTCTCCGCCACTCGAGCCGCCTGAAGAGTACGCGAGATTCCAGGGGTTGCTGGTTTTTCCAGTGAGAAGATTGTTGGTTTCGTAGGCCATCAGGAATTCGGGCGTGCTGGTGTTGCCGAGAAGGATGGCGCCGGCGGCTTTGAGACGAGAGACAAGCGGAGCGTCGGCGCGTGGAACGTAGTCTTTGCGAAGAAGAGAGCCCGCGGGACAGGGCCAGCCGGCGACGTCGATGCAGCTTTTGAGGGTGAGGGGGACGCCGTGAAGGGGGCCGAGGGGTCGGTTTCGCGAGATGGCGGCCTCCGCGACGCGGGCTTGCGCTCGAGCCGCGTCAGCGTCCAAGTGAACGAAGGCGTTGAGCTTGGGCTGCAGGGACTCGATGCGGCGGAGATGAGATTCCACGAGATCCACCGGGGAAATTTGCTTGGAACGGATGCTTGCTGTGATTTCGGCGACGGTGGAGAAGGGCGAAAGGTCGGTCATAAGTCGGTCACAAAAAGGAAGTGTGAGACTATTCGTGCATGAGATGCAGGTCAAGCGTGAAGCGCTGCGCATTTCGAGTGCGGGGATAAAATAAGTTGACCTTGCGAGAGACAGCCGGGAAAATTTCTATGCGTTTACCTGGTCCGGAAGGATTTCGCCCGCGTTTACAGCGTGCCGCGCGGACAGGAAGAAGAACTTTCATGCACTCGATGGTTAGGCGTGGAGTTGTGATTGCGTGCGGTGCGGTCGTGCTTTTCTGCGCTGCGCTGGGGTTGCGCGGCGGCGTAAACGCGGGACAAGAAAAGGCGGCTGGCGCAAAAAAGGCGGCTGGGAAGGCAAACGCCGCGGAGGCGTACCGTTTCAACACGCTTGGCGTTGCGCACATGAATCAGCAGCGCCCGGCGGATGCGCAGAAATACTTCGAACAGGCGCTGGAGGCGGACGCGAAGTTCGCAGTGGCGCGGTTGAATCTGGGTGTGGCTCTGCTTGGTCAGCAGAAGCTCGATGCCGCGCGCGCAGCGCTGATTGCCGCGACGGAGCAACTGCCAAACGATCCGTACGGGTGGTACAACCTCGGGCTGGCGTACAAAGACACAGGCGAAGCGGAGAAGGGGATTGCTGCTTTCCAGCGGGTGACGGACATCAAGCCGAATGAAGCAGACGCGTATTATTTTGTCGGCTACCTGAACACGCAAATCCAAAACTATGACGAGGCGGTCACGGCGTTCCAGAAAGGGCTGGCGCTGAATCCGGTTCATGCTTCGGCGGAGTTCGGGCTGGCGCGCGCGTTGCAGCGCAAAGGAGACGCGGCAGCAGCGCGGGAGCATTTGGCGCGGTTTCAAAAAATTACGTCAGAACATTTAGGGACTCCATTTGGCGCTGGCTATGGGGATCAGGGGAAATATTCGATGGCGGAATTGCCGTTGAGCACGGTGGCAGACGTGCCCGCCGCGATTCCTGTGCATTTTGTGTTCGAGGCGAATCCGTTTGTTTCGAAGAGCGGCGGGGCCGCTGCAGCGATTGGGGCGAGCACGGGCGCATGCTTTTTTGATTTTGATGGAGATGACAAACCGGATCTTTTTCTGGTGAGCGGCACAGTGGATGGAGCGAGTCATTTGCTGCGCAATCTGGGTAACGGAAAGTTTGAAGATGCGACGCAGGCGGCGGGGATTCACCTGAGTGGCAGTGGATTCGGGTGCGCCGCGGGAGATTTTGATAATGACGGCAAGCCGGATCTTGCCGTGTGCCTGAGCGATGGCGTGCGGCTGCTGCGCAACAAGGGCGAAGGGAAATTTGAGGATGTAACGGAGGCTGTGGGAATTCGCAAAGAAAAGGGATGCGTGGGAGTGACGTTCGTGGATTACGACCACGACGGCGACCTGGATTTGTACGTGACGATGGCGGCGGATTCGGGTTCGGCGGGCGGGATGGCGCACAATTTTTTGTGGCGCAACAATGGCAATAGCACGTTCACGGATGTCTCGACAGAGACGGCGCTAGGAGTGGCGGCGACGGGCGCGGGAGTGGTCACCACCGATTTCAACAATGACCGCGCGATTGATTTTGTGCTTGCGGGCGGAGCGACAGGTGCGTCCATTCTTTTGAATCCGCGCGAAGGGAAGTTTGTGCCGCTCGCAGGAATTGATTTTGCGAAAGAGAAATTGCCTCCTGCAGTCGGCGTAGTCGCTTTTGATTTTGACAAAGACGGATGGATGGACCTGGCGTTCACGCACGCGGGCGCGCCGGGGATCAGTTTGTGGCGAAATGTGGAAGGCAAGCGGCTGGAGCGCGTGGCGTTGCCAGACTTTGGGTGGCAGAAGGGCTGGGGCATTGCCGCGGTGGATTACGACAATGACGGCTGGATCGACCTCGTCGCCGTCGGCGAAACTTCTTCGGGAGGGCAAATCCGTCTACTGCGCAATCTCGGCGCGCGCGGCTGGACAGACATGACCAGAGAAACAGGCCTCGATTCCGTCAAGCTCACGCGGCCGCGCGCCATCGTTGTCGCTGATCTCGCAGGCAACGGCACGGCTGACTTGGTGGTCACGCAACTGGGCGGCGCGCCCGTGCTGTTGCGCAACGAGGGCGGGAATCAGAACGGCTGGATGAGCATTGACTTAAAAGCGCTGAATGACAACAAGAGTGGCATCGGAACGAAGGTCGAGCTGTACGCGGGCACGTTGTATCAGAAGTGGGAAGTGGCGGGGGCTTCCGGCTATCTGGGGCAAAATGCGGCGCCAATTTTGGCGGGCCTGGGTTCTGAGACGAATGCGGAGGTGGTGAGGCTGCTGTGGCCGACCGGCGTGCCGCAGGACGAAATCAATCTCGCAGCGAAGAAGACGCAGGCGATTACCGAACTGGACCGGCGCGGAAGCTCGTGCCCGATTTTGTTTTCGTGGAATGGTCATGAATATGAATTTATAGCGGACATGATTGGGCCGGGTGTTGTGGGGCATTGGATCGCGCCGGGGGAACGCGACGTTCCGGATCCCGATGAGTATCTGAAAGTCTCTGCGCGCAGTGTGAAGCCGCGAAATGGGTTGTTGAGTTTCCGCTTCCTGGAGCCGATGGAAGAGACCGTTTACCTGGATCAGGCGCGGTTGCTGGCGATCGATCACCCGGCGGCGTACGAAGTCTTCCCCAATGAACGTTTTGTGAGCGCGCCGCCGTTCCCGGAGTTTCGCGTCATTGCCAGCCAGAACGCGCATCCGCCTGCGGGTGCGTGGGACGATCGCGGGCATAACGTGCTTCCGCTGATTGCGAAAGCGGATCGCAAATACGTTACCGACTTCGACGACATGCCATTTGTAGGCTTTGCGAAGCTGCACTGGCTTGAGCTGAACCTTGGCGGATGGGATGCGCAGAAGCCACTGCGGCTGATTATGGACGGCTACACGGATTACTTCACAGCGACGTCGATGTACGCCGCGGACCAAGCGGGCGTCAAAGTAATTGCGCCATACGTGGAAGCGCAAGATGCCCATGGCAAATGGGTCCGCGTGGTGGAAGACATGGGTTTTCCGGCCGGGTTAGAACGCACGATGGTTGCGGATTTAAGCGGCAAGCTGCCGCCAGGAACGCAGCGGATTCGCATTGTGACCAACCTGAAGATTTATTGGGATGCGATTCGCATCGATCAGACACCGGAGGTGAAAGAGATCCGCGTTGCGGAGGTGCCGCTAGCCAAGGCTGCGCTGGGTTTTCTCGGTTATCCGCGCGAGATTCGTTTGCAGCCCGCGAGCGATACCACGTATTCGTACACTCAACGCAGCATGTCCGGGCCGTACGCGCGTGCGGCAGGGAATTACACCCGCTACGGAGATGTCTACGATCTGCTGCACGCTTCGGATGATCGCTTCGCGGTGTTTGGTTCCGGAGAAGGCGTGAAGCTGGATTTCGATCCGAAGGCGTTACCGGGGCTGCCGACCGGCTGGGTGCGCGACTACTTTTTCTATGCAGATGGCTTCGAAAAGGATTTGGATTTTTACGCCGCACACGCGTTCACCGTGGAACCGCTGCCGCGCCACTCAGCTCTGCCGTACCCGTATCCAGAAGGGAAGGATTACCCGGGCGATGCGGAGCATTTGAAATATCAGTTGGAGTACAACACACGCGCCCGTTCGGACCGCATGCCGCCAAGCCTGCGGTATCAATTTCCCGACGTGCCGCGCTGAAATATCAGCTTTTCTTTGGCTTGCTTAGATTCTCTTTGACGCGAAACTTTACGATGCGGCTGATGAGGAGAAGCGGGAGCGTCTTGTCAAAGGGGAATTGCACGG
>Ga0307471_100000623_pt1 | contig 18249 bp, 22 predicted proteins | sample atmos_gasesAM3C__2_FD_204566 | JGI IMG/M metagenome (GOLD analysis project Ga0307471, IMG submission 204566) | Hardwood forest soil microbial communities from Morgan-Monroe State Forest, Indiana, United States - atmos_gasesAM3C_515 | ecosystem: Environmental > Terrestrial > Soil > Temperate...
GGTGGGTGTGTGGGGCGTGCTCGCAGGCGGGCGCGCGCTTTGGCTATGGCCGGCGGCCTTCGTCTCAACGATGCTGATCGGTTTCGCCGCCGCCACCTTGGGACTGCAGGTGCCATGGGTTGCCGCTGCGGTCTCCTCCTCGATCATCGTGCTCGGACTCATGGTGGCGCTGGCGGTAAGGGCCCCAGTGTGGCTGGGTGCAGCCCTCGTCGGTCTGTTCGCTTTCTTTCATGGCCACGCGCATGGCACGGAAGCTATCGCGGCTAGCCTCGTCGCGTATGGAGCGGGTTTTGCTCTCGCGACGGCTGGACTTCACGCCGCCGGCATTGGGGTCGCTCTTGCCCTCGAAGGTTCCCTGGGCAAGCGTGCGGTGCAGACTGTGGGCGCTCTCACCGTTCTCGGTGGGCTCGCACTCAGCGGAGCCTGACATGATACCGGGTGAAATTTTCCCTGCACCTGGCGAGATCGTTCTCAACTCGGACGCGACGGCCATTTTGCTTCGCGTCGCCAACACGGGCGACAGGCCAATCCAGGTCGGGAGTCATTATCACTTCGCAGAAACCAACGCGGCCCTGAGCTTTGACCGACAGGTCGCACGTGGATGCCGCCTGGACATTCCCGCGGGAACTGCTGTGCGGTTCGAACCCGGACAGAGCCGTGAGGTCCGCGTGATCCTCTTTGGGGGCGCGCGCCTGATTTACGGCTTTCAGGGGACGATCATGGGTCCGTTGCCCGCGTCCCCCTCGTCATAGCTGTTCCCGAATCACCGAGGTCACCGGAAATGCCCCACGTCATGAGCCGCTCCGCCTATGCCCAGATGTTCGGGCCGACGGTGGGGGACAGAATCCGACTCGCGGACACCGATCTCGTCATCGAGGTGGAGCACGATCACACCACCTATGGCGAGGAGGTGAGGTTCGGCGGAGGGAAAGTGATTCGCGACGGCATGGGTCAGTCGCAGCGCTCCCGGGCCGAAGGCGCCGCAGATACGGTCATCACCAACGCGCTGATTCTCGATCACTGGGGCATCGTCAAGGCGGACATTGGGCTCAGGGGCGGGCATATCGCCGCGATTGGCAAAGCCGGCAACCCCGACGTGCAGCCGAAGGTCGATATCATCATTGGCCCCGGAACCGAGGTCATCTCCGGAGAGGGCAAGATTGTAACGGCGGGGGGAATCGACACCCACGTTCACTACATCTGTCCTCAGCAGATCGAAGAGGCACTCTATTCCGGCATCACGACCATGATGGGCGGAGGGACGGGACCGGCCACTGGAACCAATGCGACCACCTGTACGCCAGGGCCTTGGCACATCCAACGGATGCTCGAGTCTGCCGATGCTTTTCCTATGAACCTCGGCTTCTTTGGTAAAGGCAACGCGAGCTTCCCGGGAGCGCTGATCGAGCAAATACAGGCGGGCGCGTGCGGGCTCAAGCTCCATGAAGACTGGGGCTCGACTCCTGCGGCGATCGATTGCTGTCTGTCGGTGGCCGACGATATGGACATCCAGGTCCTAATTCACACCGACACGCTGAACGAAAGCGGCTTCGTTGATGAGACCATCGCCGCTTTCAAGGGCAGGACCATTCATACGTTCCACACCGAGGGAGCCGGCGGCGGGCATGCACCCGACATTATCAAGGTGTGCGGCGAAGCCAACGTCATCCCGGCGTCCACCGGTCCTACGCGCCCCTACACCGTGAACACGCTCGACGAAGCGCTCGACATGCTCATGATCACGCATCACCTCGACAGACATGTTCCGGAGGACCTGGCTTTCGCCGAAAGCCGGATCCGCAAGGAAACCATTGCCGCCGAGGACATTCTGCACGACATGGGGGCTCTCTCGATCATGTCGTCGGACAGTCAGGCGATGGGGCGCGTTGGCGAAGTGGTCACGCGCACCTGGCAGACCGCCGACAAGATGAGAAAACAGTTTGGGCGTCTGTCGGAAGAGACAGGGAGCAATGACAATTTCAGAGCACGGCGTTACATCGCGAAATACACGATCAATCCGGCAGTCGCACAGGGAATTTCAACCTACGTGGGTTCCGTCGAGGTTGGGAAACTGGCGGATCTGTGTGTCTGGGATCCAGCTTTTTTCGGAGTGAAGCCGGATATGGTGCTCAAGAGCGGCGCGATCGCCGCGGCAATCGTCGGAGACCCAAACGCCTCCATTCCAACCCCTCAGCCGCAATATTATCGGCCAATGTTTGCCGCTTTTGGCCGCTGCCGGACTGAGAGCTCGGTGACGTTCGTCAGTCAAGCGGGAGTTGAGAGGGCCCAGTTACTCGGACTCGCAAAAAAGGTCCTTCCCGTCATGAACACGCGCAAGCTCGGCAAGCATTCCATGCTGTTGAATGATGCCGTACCCCGCATGGAGGTGAACCCCGAAACGTATGAGGTGCGGGCGAACGGGCGGCTTCTCACCTGCGAACCGGCGAAAGTGCTGCCGCTGGCACAGCGCTATTTCATGTATTGACATGGCTCTGGCCTGCGCATCGGTTCATCGGTCCTCCGGGTGCTGGCCCAAGCATGAGGCTGCGGGAACCGTCACGCTCTATTTCGAAGAGCGTCACCGCCGGCGTATCCGTCTGGTAACCGATCAAGGCGAAGAGATCCTCCTCGATTTGCCGAGCGCAGTTGCCATGGCCGACGGAGACGGATTGCGGTTAAATGATGGGCGATGGCTCCAGGTACAGGCGGCCGCGGAGCCGGTGGTAGAGGTCAGCCATAGAGATCCCGAACAACTGACGCGTCTCGCCTGGCATCTGGGAAACCGGCATCTGCCGACGCAAATCGGTCGCGCAATCCTTCGCATTCGACCCGACCATGTGATCGAAGGCATGCTCGAAGGCTTGGGAGCGAATCTCGTCAAGGTGCGGGCGCCGTTTCAGCCCGAGGGCGGCGCCTACGGCAACCATGGTGAACGCCACCATGTTAGCTTAGAGGCGAGCGGGCATCGTCATGAACCGTGAATCTTTGAGCCTCGCTCCCGGGGCGCTGTTGCGGCTGCAAAGCTGGCTTTCGCCGGCGTTCCCAATAGGCGCATACAGCTATTCACATGGTCTCGAGCAGGCCGTCGAGCTCGGCTACGTCCGCGACCTCACGAGTCTCCTCGAGTGGCTCAAAGGAGATCTCCGCTACGGCTCCGTACGGAACGAGGCGATCTTCTTCAGCGAGGCCTGGAACTCGGCGCGGAGTTGTGAGCGTGCGAGGTTACTCGAGGTCGCGGAAGTCGCCGCTGCGTATCGCGGGACCGCAGAATTTGCGCTCGAATCGTCCCAGCAGGCAGCAGCGGCGCTCACGGTCCTGCGCAGGGTTTGGCCCGATCCGCTACTGGACTGGCTCTCGGATACACTCTCCGAGCGAGAGATTCCCCCTGCGCTTGCCGTCGTCATTGCAGCTCGGTCGGCGAGGCAGGGAATCCCACTGAGGTTCGCCTTGCCCGCGTTCTTGCAGAGCTACGTAGGCAATCTGGTGACGGCCGCTGTTCGCCTCATCCCGCTCGGTCAAACGGCGGGCCAGCTTGCGATCGCCGAGCTCGAGCCTGAAGTGCTCGCCGCGAGCGCTCAAGCCGAGGAGGGCACGCTTGCCGATCTCGGCTCCGCCGCATTTGTCCTTGATCTGGTCTCCATGGCCCACGAGACACAATACACGAGGCTGTTCCGCTCATGAATTCCAATGCGCTGCCCCACCAGGTGAGGACAACCCCCCAGAGTGCGTTGCGCGTCGGTATCGGTGGCCCGGTCGGGTCCGGCAAGACGGCACTCGTTGAGGCCTTGTGCAAGCAACTACGCGACAAGTACGACATCTACGTGATCACCAACGACATCTACACCAAAGAAGATCAGCTCATTCTCATGCGCGCACAGGCACTACCAGTGGAACGCATCATGGGCGTTGAGACAGGTGGCTGTCCGCACACCGCGATTCGGGAGGATGCCTCCATGAATCTCGCGGCCATCGAGGATATGCAACGGAAATTCCCCGAAGCGGAATTGTGTTTTATCGAATCTGGCGGCGATAACCTTGCGGCGACCTTCAGCCCCGAACTCGCTGACCTCACGATTTATGTGATCGATGTCGCGGCAGGCGAAAAGATTCCCCGCAAGGGCGGGCCTGGTATCACGCGCTCCGATCTTCTCGTCATCAACAAGATCGATCTGGCGGCGCTCGTGGGCGCAAGTCTCGACGTCATGGAATCGGATGCCCGGAGGATGCGGGGAAAGCGCCCCTTTGTCTTTACCAACATAAAGGCCGGAGAAGGGGTTGGTGCGATAGCACGCTTCATCCTCGAGAGCGGTGGCTTGGAAAATCGGCTCGATGCCTCAACCATTTCAGCCCCATCCTGCACCACGGGTAATGTGAGTCTCGATGCTGGGCCCAGGAGATTGTCGTGACGGTGACCAGAGGGTTCAAAGGCAGGCCACATGACGCCCGGGCAACAACCGATCGGGTTCCACCTGGACAGTATGTCACCCAGGAATTCCCCGTCCTCACGGCCGGTCCAACGCAGCAGACTGCGCTCGAGAGGTGGTCTCTGGCTTTGCAAAATGGGGGGCAACTGCTTGCGCGCTGGAACTGGGCGGAGTTCGAGGCCCTGCCGCAGACCGAGCGTACTTTCGACATTCATTGCGTCACCAAGTGGTCGAAGTTGGATACGCGCTGGCGCGGGGTGACCTTCGATGATCTGCTGAAGGCAGCGGGGCTCACCTCACCCCCATACATGTATGTGATGGCGCATTGTGATGGCGGCTACACAACGAACCTGCCAGTGGCTGACCTGATGGAAGGTAAAGCCATGGTCGCCACGCATTTTGACGGACAGCCGCTGCCGGCGACTCACGGCGGGCCAGCCCGACTGCTCGTGCCACATCTTTATTTCTGGAAAAGTGCAAAGTGGGTCCGGCGACTCGCCTTCATGGAGACGAACGCCCCGGGATTCTGGGAGTCTCTTGGCTATCACATCTATGGCGATCCGTGGCGCGAGCAGCGGTACTCGGGCGATTGAGTGATGAATTCTCCTGCACGGCGGGATTGGCAGGTCGCGACCGCGACAGTATTCCGCGAGGAGACAGTCAGAGTCAGAAGCATCACCTTTGAGACGCCCGCATGGGCCGGGCACAGGGCAGGGCAGCACGTCGACATACGTTTGACCGCGGATGATGGTTATCAGGCAGAGCGAAGCTACTCGATCGCATCGCCAGCTGGATGTGCGCCCCGCGTAGAGCTGACGGTCGAGCGCATCAGGGACGGCGAGGTGTCGCCGTACCTCACCGGAGAGCTTCGCCTTGGAGATGCCATCGAGCTTCGCGGGCCGATCGGCGGATACTTCGCGTGGGATCCCGCTGTGTCATCGCCACTGATGCTGATTGCCGGCGGTTCCGGTGTGGTGCCGCTAATGTCGATGCTACGGACCCGACATCAAGTGGGTAGCAGAGTACGGGCAAAACTCCTGTATTCCTCACGGTCGGCTGAGGACATCATTTATCGAGATGAGTTGGATCGGCTCGCCGCGAATCGCGACGGCTTCGACCTCATCCATACTCTGACGCGCGGTGCCCCGGCCGGATGGAAGGGCGAGACTCGGCGGGTGGACCGGGACATGCTCGCCCAGCGCGGCTTCCAGCCTGGAGAGGAACCTCAGATCTTCGTATGTGGCCCCACCTCATTCGTGGAGACCATCGCCGACCAATTGGTGGGCCTCGGCCATGGTGAATCAACCATCAAGACCGAGCGGTTCGGTCCAACGGGAGACAAATGATGACAGATGAGCTCGTGTGGCTTGATGGAAACGCGGCCGCTGGCCCGCTGTCTCGTTTTTTTGCCTTTGAGGCGACAGAGTTGCGGGTCACCTGCGCCAGCTGCGGAGCGGAATCGTTGCTCGGAAGACTCCGTCTGTACGGAGGAAGCACGGGAATGATCCTTCGCTGCGCCAGGTGCGGAGAGGTGAATTTGCGGGCGCTGGAAGTCGGCCCGTCACTCCGATTGGACCTCCGTGGAGCTGCCTGCCTGGCGCTTGGGCCTGAACCTGCGACGGCTGCCGGTACTTTCGGCCTTCAAGAAGGGTCACCCCCCGCCTGATTGGAGACAAGCATGAAAGCTCAAGCCTTTGAAAGTTATCGCGACCAGTACGAAAACGTGAGGATGAAACGGGAAGAGGGCATCCTCGAGGTCGCCCTGCATACGCGAGGCGCTCCGCTGGCGTTCAATGGCTACGTGCACGAAGCACTCGTTCACGCATTCCGCGACATCGGCGATGATCCGGAAAACCACGTGGTGATTCTTACCGGCACGGGGAACGAGTTCTGCACGCAAATCTCGCCGGATGGGTTCGATTTCTTCACGCCCGCTGGCTACGACAAGATCCTGCGCGAAGGAACCAAGATCCTCGAGAACATCCTCGATATCGAGGTGCCTATGATTGCGGCCATCAATGGACCGGTGACCGTGCATTCCGAATACGCGCTGCTCTGCGACATCGTCCTTGCGGCTGAAGGCACGTACTTCCAGGATGCACCGCATCCGGCGTTTGGCATTGTGCCGGGTGACGGCTTGCATATCCTGTGGCCGGAGGTCATCGGGGAGATTCGTGGCCGGTACTTTTTGCTCAGCGGCCAGAAGCTGAGCGCGGCGGAAGCGAAGGAGTATGGCGCCGTCAACGAGGTGCTGCCTCGCGAGGCTCTTCTGCCGCGGGCTTGGGCGTTGGCTCGACATCTGAAGAAGCAGAATCCGCTCACTCTGCGATATACGCGGATGGCGCTTTCGACTCGCTTCCGCCGCCGGCTTCAGGAGAGCCTGTCCTACGGGCTCGCGCTCGAGGGCATTTCTGCCGCGCAGGTCGCCGCATCAAAGGGAAGAGGCGGATGAATCCGCTTGCCGGAAAGACAGCGCTGGTAACCGGCGCATCCCGGGGCATTGGCCGGGCCACTGCGTTCGCCCTCGCGAACGCGGGAGCTGAAGTTCTCGTTCATTACAACCAGAGTAATGCCGAGGCCGAGGCGGTCGTTGCGGAAATAGCGAACGCTGGTGGCCGCGCCACCCCGATAGCGGTCGATTTAGGCGCACCGCACGGTGCTCACGAACTCGCGCAGAAGGTGCGTGCCATCGTCGGCGGTCGGCTCGACGTCCTCTTGGCGAACGCGGGGATTGGAGGTTCATATGCCATCGAGGAGATATCGGTCGAAGCCTTCGACCGGTTGTTTGCGATCAACGTGCGCGCGCCATTCTTCTTGGTCCAGCAGCTCCTGCCGGTCCTGGGCACAGGCAGTAATGTGATCCTCGTGTCCTCGCTTGCGGCGCACGCGGCAATAGGTACGGTGGCTGCTTACGCGGCAACCAAGGGTGCGATCGACACCCTCGTCACGCATTTTGCAGCAGCGCTCGGCGGGCGGGGCATCCGCGTCAATGCGGTAGCCCCCGGAGTGATCGACACGGACATTTCCAACTTCACAAAGACTGCGGAGGGGCGGAACTTCGCGATGTCTATACAGACGCTTAAGCGCATCGCGCAGCCCGCTGATGTCGCCGAGGTAGTGCGGTTCCTAGCCTCCGAGGATGCGCGCTGGGTTACGGGACAGGTCGTACGGGTCGATGGCGGCTCAAAGCTCTAGAGAGAGATTCTTTTTTTACTCCTACCTACGTTCAACTTGTCAACTTCGGAGACACGGAGCAGCCCCCGCCGAGTTAGCAGGCCAAGAGCGCTAAGATGAACCCTGTCCGCTGAGCTTCAATCCCACGACGACGGCAAGGTAACCGAGCGCGAGACTCGTTAGCACATAGACTGAAGCGACGACCGCGCTCATGCGAGAGGCCAGCGTCAGCATGACGGTCCCGTACGCAAAGGTCGAAAAGGTGGACAATCCACCTGCGATGCCCGTAGTTGTGAACAAGCTGACGCCCTCGGGTGCTGCCATCCTTTGACATAGGCCGGTGACGAGACCGACCAAGAGTGACGCGGCGAGATTGGCTGCCAGAATATCCAACGGAAATTGGTCCGCCGGATTCGGCACCCACAGTATCAAATCTTCGCGCAGCACGGCCCCCAGGGCACCGCCAACCAAAACCAAAATGACGGATTTGAGCACGGTGATTCCTTCTCAGCCCTGCGCACGTGCCAGTGCGCTTCCGAGCCCGGCGGCCAGCTGACCGGCGACGAGCGATATCAGCAGATACGAGGTGGCCGATACGCCACCGCGCTGTTTGGCCAGCTTCACGGCATCGAGCTGCATGGTGCTGAAAGTCGTGTAACCGCCGAGAACCCCCGTCACGACACCCACATTGAGTGCCGCGCCGTAACGATCGCGCCAGTCGACGTAAAATAGGACCGAGAGATAGCCGACGGCGAAGGCACCCGACACGTTGATCAGGAAGGTGCTGAGCGGGAAAAGGCCGTGGTAGCGCTCACCGACCGCGCGCCCAACGCCCCAGCGCAACACGGATCCAACGCCCCCACCCAGCGCAACCCACAAGACATCCCACGCCGTCATTGAGATTCCTCCGCGTGGTCGGACCAATGTTGTACCCATGGCGCGTGGTGCGTGCTTCAATCGCCGAGCCACCCGGGCGGATGCTCGTCTCGTGCCCAGCGAAGCCAGTCGCCTCGGTGAACTCCACATCCACGGGCAGTCATGAAGCGCAATGTTCAGCGAACGGGCTGCGCGCTCGCCGCCGACAATGCTATGACACCCACGAGTTCGTGGCCGAGTGCCGCGCACTCGGTGTCACCCGGCATGTGGCGCAAAACAGCGCCCGCCTGTGCCCTGGCTAGTGCTCCATCAGCACCTATGCCAAGTCATAGAGCTTGGCCAGGTGTCCCTTACCCTTGCGAAAGAGCTTCGCCTGCGGCTCGTGCGGGGCCACGTGCGTCTCATTGCTGCGCGGCTGGCTGTGGAAATCCACGTGTGGGTTCCGCCCCGGAGCCGGCGGATCGTCCTTGCCGTCGCGCCGGCGCATGCCCCGCACATGCCACTCCTCCATCGTGTTACTACGTTGGTCGTGCTGTGACTCATGCGTGGCAATTTTCAGCAGCCTACCAGAGAGCTGAAAATCGGCCATCCTTTGAGGGACAAGTGGAGGCGGGCGCAGCTCCGCGATTCGAACTCGATGCGTGAGCTCACAAGCATGGCCGACAGGCTGCGTGATACGGCTATCTTCGGCGGTTCCAACGAGACCTCATCTGATTGCAGACCTCAATGAAGCCCGTCCCTTTCCAATTCGAGGTTATCCACCACCTCAGTTATGCCAGGTACGCGGGTTGCGACTTCCTTTGCACGATACAGAGCCTGCGTATTCCAAACGTAGCCGCTCAAGTGAGCAATACCATTCTCGACCCGGATCTGCACATGGGGGTAGTAAAAGTCCTGATCTGAAGCCAACTTGGAATAGAACTCATTCATCGCACGGATATCCGACTGACGCTGCTGGGAAGTGGCGGGCGGATCTGCAGCGCACGCGGCTACAAGCATAGCCGCGGCGACGCAAGTAACAGCCGATCCGAGAGTCCGCCGCCATAGTCCGGTTGCAGTGAATTCCGAATAGGCCTTCCTGGACATACCACTTCGCTCCACTAGGTTTACTTACGGGATCATCATGCGCGGCCACGACGCGAGCCGTATTGCACGGGAGTCAGATCTGTTGCGCTGAGACTCGCGTTTTTTCAAGACCCGTGTTCGCGTCGGTGGCGCTGAACTGTCGGCGCCAGATGCCTGGATTCGTACCGACGATCCTGCGAAAGACCCGTGTGAAGTGCGACTGATCATGCATCCCGCAGTCGAGGGCGATCTGTGACAGAGACGCTTCAGACCTAAGCATCAGCGACTGTGCGCGCTTGATTCGCAGCCTCGCGATGTGGGCGAGTGGAGGTTCACCGAAGCTCTCTCGATAAGCCCGGAAGAAATGCCCGAGGCTCAGTCGTGCGATGCGCGCAAGGTCACTGACCCGGATGGTGGAGCCGATGTTGGCAGCAATGTATGCGGCAACATTCCGTTTTTGCCAGGGGGCGAGGCCGCCTCGGATCGCGGCTTGAACAGGGCGTCCCTCGCCAGTCACCGTTAGAAGCTCTACGGCACGCTGAAGGCAGGCTTTCGCAGAAGCGCGATCACTGTCCAGCGTAGCGGCCGCAACGGAGATGAGCTTCGACACGTCTTCCCTGCCGAGGCTATGCGGTACTGGGTCAGGTATCGAGACGAAGGTCACCTCACGATCCGCTGCGCTTTTCATAGGAGTCGCTCCGGCTCGTCGGCCCGCTCGAGCGCATCTTCCTCATCCAAGGTGCAAATCGCGTCCAGCACTATCTCGGGTCGCTCTTTCGGAATCTGGCGGCCACTCACATCCGAGAATCCGTAAGTTCTCTCTTGTAGCCTCGCTGGCGCACGATCCACGCGTGCCAGACAAGCAAAGGCACGGCCCACCCGGTTGCCGTCTCCCCGAAGACACGCGCGTCTTCGCCCGTCATCCTCACACTCCCACGGGTCTCGACTGCTTTCTAGCCAGTCCTCGCACTCATCAGCTTCGTGGGCGCGAGCGGGCGAGAGCAATTCATCGCCCAGGCTAGGGACGTGCTGACGCGGTCTCGCGAGACAACCCGAATTCGGTCTTCGCCTTTGCGCTTTCATACGTACACCTCTTGCGAGTTTTGGCCGGTCAATCGATAACGAAAGAGTAGTGGTGCAGATTTCCGAAAACCATCGCACGAATGTTTGCAGCGGATAGCCCGATCGTGGAGATTGATTACAACCCGGCGGTGAGGGAGAAAGACATCCGTGGCACCTCCCGTAGTGCGCCCGGACGTGACTCCCGACCGTCCTGAGGTGCGAGAAATGACAGCAACGTGATGTGTTGCGAGTCGGGCACGGGAGCCAGGCACCTGCACGAGATGGGCGTCAGAATCAATCGAGGAAACATGATGCGTAACCGCGTGGGCACCGGTTCAGCCATGGTGTTGGCCGCCCCCATTCCTCCGAAAAAGGGACGCAGCCTTGTAGGAGTGTCCGCTCAAGGGTACGCACGAGTTGCAACGATGGCACGGCCCAGGAACCGCCCATGTCCACTGGCGTGTGCGCGACAAACCAATGCCGGCTGAATAAATGGCAGTCGTAGTACGACACTACCACCAGGGTCTTATTGACTCGCCGGAACTAAAGCAAGCCAAACGACTATCGATGTCTAGCGTTGGGTCGATCGCGCTGTGGGCGCGAGCAGGGGACAACGCGGAGACTAAGCCACTGTCTTGATCCTCGACAATGATCCGGAAGTCCGCGAATCGCTTAGCGCTGCCGGTGTCATAAATCATGCCCAGACAACCTCACCGGCTCAGGCTGTCCCAGCTCAAACGTTGGGGCTAACGCACCCCCGCAAAGGTGGAATGGTTATCAGCCGAGCACCTTCACTACATTCTGACGCACGGTATTACCTCGAGAGGCTGACGTGCTTGCAGCGGACTTAGGCAGCGAGTGGGTGCCAGGAACTCGTCTCATCGTCCTCCGTCGCGGATATCGGCACCATGGAATTTATGTCGGTAGTGGCCGCGTCATCCACTATGCGGGGCTCACTCGGCATCGGCGGGGCCGCATCGAGGAAGTCTCACTCCACGACTTCATCGGAAATCGGCCCATCCACCTCGGCACGCCTCCGGATGAGCCTCGCGGCCGCGATATCGTACTGCGTGCACGCTCCAGGCTCGGCGAATGCCGTTACGATCTTCTCAACAACAACTGCGAGCATTTTTGCAACTGGTGTCTCCTTGGAGAATCGCGAAGTCAGCAGATCGAGTCACTCACGAGACCGCTTCGTACAATTGTGTGTCTGGTCGCGGCTTTGCTGGCCTTTCTACCCGTATGGGCATTGTCTCGCTGGGGTGTTCGAGGCTTTCTTTCATGAATCTCGGTGCACAGTGCGAACAATTAGCCCGACCCACCTACGTGGGGAAGTCCGCATTGGTGAGCAAACGCCTGACCCTGATGCAATACACACAAGGCTGATTCACGGAAGATGTCGATCGCAAACCGGGGTCGCAGGCGAAAGCCTGGCGGGTGGCATTCGTAATGAATTCACGGAGACGAGATGTGTGGAAATGGCAGTTGCTGATCAATCCTCACACAAGTACTGGCAACCGCTGACGCGAAGCGGATCCATGGCATTGTCGGAGAAGGCCTGTATGGCCTGACGGACACGCTCCGGCGCGGGAGTACGATCGAATGGATGCATGTAAGGCTCTGAAAGCGGCCGCCGATGCGATGACACCCAACACACGATTACCCAAGCGCAGATCGGGAAGCTGACATTGCCATTGATGACAGCAGAAATGCGCCTCACATCAGGCACGTTGTGGGTGATATTGGCATCGCTTGCTAGAGCTCTGGAGTACTGACTTATGAGTCAATCTGTTATCGAGCACGTTCTCTCACGCCTGCGTGAAACTGGAATCAACTGTGTCTTTGGCGTTGCGGGGGACTTCGCATTCCCAATCGACGATGCCGTCACCGCAAACAGGCAGATGCGCTGGATTGGAAGCTGCAACGAGCTCAACGCCGCATATGCTGCAGATGGCTATGCACGTATTCACGGCGTCGCCGCGTTGTGCACCACATACGGGGTCGGCGAATTGAGCGCAATCAACGGCATTGCAGGGGCTTATGCGGAAAATGTGCCGATCTTCCATCTGGTGGGCATGCCTGCCAGTGGCGTGCAGGCCGCGCACCGCCTGGTGCACCACACCCTTGGCAGCGGAGAGTTCGATCTCTTCCACAAGATGGCGGAGCCAGTCGTCTGTGCAAGGGCTATCATGACCCCTGAAAACTGTGCGGCAGAAACAGAGCGGCTCATCGCCGCGGCCCTCTATCACCGCCGTCCGGTGTATGCGGGTTTTCCCACTGACTACGCAACTAGCCCGATCGTCGGCACGGCCCAGCCGCTGCCCGAGCCGGTGTCGGATCCGAACGCTCTCGAAGCTGCCGTCAATGCTGTTGTGGCTCGGATCGACGGCGCGAGGACGGCGTGCATCGTGCCAGGAAACCTGCTGTCCCGGCTCGGCTTAAATGCGCAGGCCACCAATCTGGTGAAGGCGTCGAACCTGCCCTTCGCCACGATGTTCATGGACAAGTCCGTGCTCGAAGAATCACTTCCCAACTACATCGGGATGTACGATGGCAAGCTCATGAATGAAGAGGTCCGGGCATTCGTCGAGGGGTCCGACCTCGTGCTCGGTATCGGCGCCCAACTCACGGACTTTAATGCGGGCGGGTTCACCGCCAGGATCGATCGCTCGAAGAGCGTCAACATCCTGCATCACAGCGTGCGTGTAGGACAGGCGGTCTACGACAAGATCGAGATGAAGGACATCCTGATCGCGCTCGCTGACAAGGTCACGCGCAGGGATCTCAAGGTCACCAAGGCCCCCGGTCTTGGCAAACCGGTCGGTTCGCGTAATGAGAAGATCACGGTCGAATACCTATACCCACGCTGGGAGGCGATGCTCCGGGAAGGCGATACTCTTATCACCGACACGGGAACGAGCTCGATGGGTATGGCCTTTGCAAACATGCCCAAAGGCTCGACGTTCCACAATCAGACACTTTGGGGCTCTATTGGCTGGGCAACCCCTGCAGCGTTTGGCGCCGCCCTGGCGGCCCCTGATCGACGTACAGTCCTGATCACCGGCGAGGGCTCACACCAGTTGACGGCGCAGGAGATCAGCCAGTTTCCTCGGTTCGGACTGAAGCCGCTCATCTTTGTTCTGAACAATGACGGATATCTCATCGAGCGTCTGCTGGCCAAGAACGGGGACAGCTATTACAACGACCTCGCCCAGTGGAACTACCACAAGCTCCCCGACGCGCTCGGTTGTGAAGGCTGGCTGACGGCGCGCGTTACGACGTGCGGAGAGCTCGACGACATCATCAGGAAGGCGGAATCGTCGCCGACTGGCGCCTACATCGAGGTGGTCACGGATCGATACGCCGCGTCGCGACTGGCAGAGAAGCTGCACGAATCAATAGGCAGCCTATACGCCTAGCGGCGAATCGCTCTCGGCTATGCGCCACATTCAGCTGCCTCGCCTCGACGCCTACGCAGGTGCTATTAGAGCTGATTGACTGGAGGCCCCTCGCATGAACCACACTCTTACTGTCAAGCGGTCAGCCTCCAAACCCCCAAAGAATCCGCGAGTCCCGCGCGGGGAGTTCTTGCTGAACGATCCCGCCCGAAACAAAGGCACCGCCTTCACCGCAGAAGAACGACGGCGATACGGTTTGGAGGGGCTTCTGCCGGATTCGGTGGAGAGCCTCGATCGGCAACTCGAGCGTGTGTTGCGTCACCTGGAGGTCAAGCCGACTGAACTTGAGCGTTATATCTACCTGATCGGGCTCGCAGACCGCGATGAAACGCTTTTCTATCGCACGCTCATGTCCGATCCGGCACGGTTCATACCGATTGTCTATGACCCCACCGTTGCGGAAGCGTGTTTGGCGTTCGGCCACATTTATCGCCGCGCGCGTGGCATGTACGTCACCCGCGACATGAAGGGGCGCATCGCCCAGGTGTTGCGGAACTGGCCCACGCGGGAAGTGCGCTTTATCTGTGTATCGACAGGCGGCCGGATCCTCGGCCTTGGGGACATCGGTGCCAACGGCATGGGCATTCCGATCGGAAAGCTGCAGCTATATACCGCCTGCGCCGCGGTGCCGCCCGAGGGAATGCTGCCGATCCTGCTGGACATCGGGACGACGAACGCACAGTTGCGCGCTGATCCTCTCTATCTTGGCCTCCGCCAGTTACCTCCAACAGACGCCGAGCTAGACGCGCTCACCGAGGAATTCGTGAACGCCGTGCAGGAAGTCTTCCCAGAGTGTTGTATTCACTTTGAGGACTGGAAAGGGACGGACGCCATCCGCATGCTCAAACGCTATCGCGATAAGGTCCTGTGTTATAACGACGACATCCAGGGCACCGCGAGCGTGGCGCTTGCCGGATTGACCACGGCGTTACAGATCGTCAACAAGCCGTTGACCGAGCAGCGCGTCCTGTTCCTGGGTGCAGGCTCCGCCGGGCTCGGCATAGCCAACTTGATCGTGGCCGCCATGCAGCTGGAAGGCCTCTCGCAAGAGGCCGCGCGCAGCCGCATTTCGATGTTCGATATCGATGGGCTGCTGGAGCCCTCGAGGAGCAATCTGTCGGCGGAGCAAAAGGTCTACGCCCAGAAGGCCGCCCCGTCGAAAGATCTCGTTGCCACGATCGAAGCATTGAAGCCAACGGCACTGATCGGCGTCAGCACCAAAGGAGGCGCTTTCGATCAGCGCGTTGTTACGGCGCTGAGCCGGCTGAATGACCGGCCAATCATTTTCGCGCTCTCCAATCCCACCGAGAAATCCGAGTGCTCGGCTGAACAGGCTTATGCATGGTCAAACGGGAAGGCTCTGTTCGCAGCCGGCGTTCAGTTCCCGGATGTGATACTGAAAGGCCAGACCTTTCACCCGGGACAGGCCAACAACTTCTACATCTTCCCCGCAGTGGGTCTCGCCACATATGCCGCTCATCCGCGCCGGCTCACGGATGGGTGCTTCATTGTTGCCGCCCAAGCAACCGCCGATCAGGTTGGCCCGGAGCTGAGAGCCAAGGGCATGTTGTACCCGAGCCAGCAGAACATCTTGGAAACGGAAGTGACCACCGCCGTGCGGGTCGCCGAGCACATGTTCGATCAGGGACTCGCACAAGTGCAGCGCCCGAAGGACATTCGGTCGTGGGTCGAGGGCCACCTCTACGCGCCGCAATATCAGACGCTCTGAGGATCACAGCATGAGCGACAACAGATCCCCCACCCTGCGCAGAGTCCCTATCGGGTTGCACGCCAGCGGAACGCGTCGTGAGACCGATTCCCTCGGGGAGATCGAGGTGCCCGCGGACCGGTACTGGGGTGCTCAAACCCAGCGCAGTCTCGTGCACTTCTCCATTGGCGATGATCGCATGCCGAAGCGCGTCTATCACGCCTACGGGTATGTCAAGAAAGCCGCGGCGCTGGTCAATGCAGCTGCAGGCAGGCTGCCGCAGTGGAAGGCGGAGGCAATCGTACGCGCCGCCGATGAGGCTATCCGTGGCGCGCTGGATGAACACTTTCCGTTGTATGTCTGGCAGACCGGCTCGGGCACGCAGTCGAATATGAACGTGAACGAGGTGCTCTCCAATCGCGCGAACCAGTTGCTCGGCGGAGTGATCGGCAGCAAGACGCCGGTCCATCCGAACGACGACGTCAACCTCGGTCAATCATCCAATGACACCTTTCCAACCGCGATGCACATCGCAGCGGTGCTCGAGCTGAAAGAGCATCTGTTGCCGAGTGCCGCAGCCCTCGCCACCGCGATTGAAAAAAAGGCCGACGGATGGAAGGACGTTGTCAAGACGGGCCGCACGCACCTGATGGACGCCGTACCGCTCACCGTCGGTCAGGAGTGGTCCGGTTGGGCACGTCAGCTCCGGGACGCACTGGCGCGAATCCGCGTGTCTGAGCAGGGCTTGCTGCAGCTCGCGGCCGGAGGCACTGCGGTCGGCACGGGCCTGAATGCACCCGCGACTTTCGGCAGTGATATTGCTGCGAAGATCGCAGCGCTTACAGGTTGTCCCTTCATCACCGCACCTAACAAGTTCGCGGCTGAGGGGTCTCTTGATGCGATGGTCGCCTCGATGGCCGCCGTGCGTGGACTCGCCGTCGCGCTGATGAAGGTGGCTAACGACATGCGCTGGCTGGCTTCGGGTCCCCGCTGCGGCCTGGGCGAGCTTTTGCTGCCGGAAAACGAGCCGGGATCGTCCATCATGCCTGGCAAGGTGAATCCGACGCAGCAGGAAGCCATGGTCATGGTCTGCATACAGGTCATCGCAGAAGACAGCGCGGTTGCATTTGCCGGTAGCCAGGGAAACTTCGAGTTGAACGCGATGCGCCCGATCATCATCAGCAACTTCCTGCATTCCGCCCGCATTCTCGCCGACGCATGCGAGAAGTTGCGGCGATTCTCGGTGGAGGGTACGAAGCTCAATCGCAAACGCATCGATGATTTGGTCGGACGCTCGCTGATGCTGGTGACGGCCCTCAGTCCGGTCATCGGCTACGACGAGGCTTCTGCTATCGCGCATGCGGCAAATGATCGAAACCTCACGTTGCGGGAAGCCGCACTCGCATCCGGTGCTATCGATGCGAGGCGCTTTGACGAGATCGTTGATCCCGCGAAGCTCGTCGGACACGGCGTTGGAGGCAGTTGATATGCAATGGTGAGGCGTAACAGACGGTTCGTGAGTAGAGCCATCGCGTGCTCCGACCGTATCCCTTGCAGCTGGTCGGAGCGTGGCGACAGGCGAGGGAGCTGAACTCGGGCGACTATACAGCCGGCTCACCGCCGTTAGTAAAGGTCAACGCCTGTGAAAGATCTAAACCGGCTATCGGCTAACAACCTCGCTGACGCGATCACGCTGGCTCTCGCGTGCCTGTTTTCCTATTGGATAATGACGAGCGTTCTCAACCCATTCGTCGCAAGAGATGACGACCTGCTGGGAGGAATGTGGGCAGCAGTCGCCAGCGCTTTTGTCGTTCGTGACACGAGCAGGGCCAGTTTCTCGGCCGCGGTCGCCCGCCTGATTGCCACGTTCCTGAGCTTTTCGCTCTGTCTGATTTACCTTTTGTTAGCCAGGCCCACGGCGCTGGGCATGGCTTTACTGCTCGCGGCCGGTACGCTCATTCTGTTGCTGTTCCATTTCCGCAACGAGATCACCACGACGGCTATTACCACCGTCGTCGTCATGGTGGTCGCAATCCTGAACCCGTCCGACGCGTTGAGTCAGCCGTTGCTGCGCCTCCTGGATACGGCGGTTGGGGTTGCCGTGGGTGTGGCATCCAGTTCGGCTGCTGTATTTCTGTTCAGGAGGGCAGAGCATGGGGCGTGATCTTGCTTTAGCGACACTGCCCTTCACCCTGAGCCTGATCGCCGGATCTACGGACACGATCGGCTTCCTTTCCCTGAATGGGCTGTTCACCGCGCACGTCACCGGTAATCTGGTCATGCTCGCCGCCCACCTCATCACCGGCGACTCCTGGACCCTGTCCTACATGCTGGCAGTCCCGGTTTTCGCACTTGTGCAGCTGCTGACCAGCTTGTTGGCGAGCCGCCTCGAGGGACTCGGCGTCGCAACGCTTCGGCCGCTACTATCTCTGCAGCTGCTATTGCTGGTTCTGTTTCTGCTCCTCGTGGTGACATGTCGCTC
>Ga0307471_100000624_pt1 | contig 18248 bp, 10 predicted proteins | sample atmos_gasesAM3C__2_FD_204566 | JGI IMG/M metagenome (GOLD analysis project Ga0307471, IMG submission 204566) | Hardwood forest soil microbial communities from Morgan-Monroe State Forest, Indiana, United States - atmos_gasesAM3C_515 | ecosystem: Environmental > Terrestrial > Soil > Temperate...
CGATCAGATGATAATGATTGGCAAAGAAAGCCCATGCCTGAAGGATAACCGCGTAGTTGCTGGCGAGTTCAAAAGTTGTGTCGCGAAAAAGGTCGAGTTTTGCATCCGAATCAAAGAGTCGTTTTCCATGCAATGTTGCGGCAGTAATGATGTAAATGCCGTGAGGCGTAAAATAATGTGGGGGCGCGTGCGGCCAACTCTCGGGCATACACGGTCTGTTATCACAGATAGGCTCGTTTGCGAAAGCCCGTAAATTTCCCAAAGCGATGCGGGGACGCTTCGCACTCCGAAAGCACTTCCGCCAGGGCGGGCAGTGCGAAATTCATTGCGAACGCTTCGCTATTTCCTCACGGCCTCGAATGCGGCGTTGGGCGCGGCCTCGGCGTCGCTCTAGGGATAGCCGTAGGCGTCGGTGAAGGTGTAACGCTCGGCGTTACACTTGGTGTCGCAGTAGGTGTTGGTGTAGGTGTTGGAGTTGGCGTTGGTGTCGGAGTGCCGCCCTGGCCTGGCGCCTGGATTTCAACTGTCATCGGGGACCCAGTCTTAAAGAACCCGACTGTCGCGTTGGCAGTCTGCGGCGGCTGGTCGGAATCAAACCGGAAGTTGTACAGTGTGCCCCAGCGAATCGCATTGGCGTTCTGATTTTGTGCAAGGGTTTCCGAGCTCCATGTGATAGAGCTTGTGTCCTGGGTAACATCCCACGGGGTGCTGCTAAAGCCAGCATCTCCCTGCGTGCCATCGTTTGCCCAACCGGGGTGTTGAGGCGGTGCGTGAAAATCAATATTAGTTAGATTAATTCCAGCGCTTAATGGCACGTCGAAGGATTGGATAGCCCGATCCAGGTTCATGTTAAAGATGGCGTACTCGTAGTGCCAAACGCCAGCGGTGGGCCCTGTCACCTTGTAACCGACGAAGAATTTCCCATCGTTTCCGGGATCGGGCTCGAGTTCAGTCACTGTTGCGCCCGTACCTGCCCAAGCCTGGATAGCCGGCTCCATTCGGACTGTACTGCTCAAAGGCGAAAAGGTGAAGTTTGTAGGGCCGCCGCTAACCGAGAACTTACGGTAGGAGAAATTGTTAAACATGTTGCATTCCCCGGGATGCGACTGGCACCAGGTGTATTCATGCGGGCTAATGTAGGCCGCTTCGCCAAAATAAGTGGCTCCAGGATTTCCCCCCGGAGTCAGGTCAGTCATGTTAACGAGGATCCGATGGGATACGCCATCGTGGTTGTGGCCGCTGTGGTCGTTGGCGTTCGATGGGAAAGCTCCGGTGAAAGGATTGATCCATGCGCGTGAGCCGATCTGGTTCTGGTCGCCATTCAGTCCCGAGACGTACGGGTCGGAGCATCCCGGGCATAGATGGGTGCCTGTTTCACAACCAGATGTGTTACAAGTGGCGCAGACGCTCTCTTCCAATGCCTCGAAGGTGTGTTTCATCCACGACTGCCCAATTTGTTCGAAGCGCTCATCGTTGGTGGCGCCGCCGCTCATCCGATAAAGGTTTTGCGGAACGACTGGATGATCCGTACTCGGCAACGCGAACCAGTCGACTGGCGTGTCACCAACGTTACAGGAATCGGTGCCTATGGCCAGACCAACCTGTGTCGCGTTGTTTCCCTGGTCGTCCACGTCTTCAATGTCTCCAACAATAACATCCGGCCCTGGGGTGTTTGGCGCTCCTGGACTGAGAGCATGTTGCAGGGGCGGCATCACCAGTGATTGCGGTTGCCCGTTAGCAAGCTGCGTGATCTCGGCCGGCTGCATCGCTGCGCCGATGGAGATTGTTCCGACGGTCGCACCGGCATCGGACGGGCGGCCAAGGGCGTTGGCAAACTCCTTTGAAATGAGAAGCCGGCCATTGTTGATGGCAAGCGACTGCGCAGCAGGGTTGTAGTCGTACTGGTGTCCCTGGATGTTGAAAAATGTGAATCCTGTGTTGCCATCGCGCACCGCAAGATCGGATCCTTGACCCGACGGAAGTTTTTCGACTACGAGCTGCTTGAGAGACGCGCCCAGCGTTCCAGGAAGCGCGGGAACATTTTGCGGGACCAAAGCCATTGAGCCCGGCATGGGTCCGCGTAACAGATCGTTGAACACCAGAACAGGAAAGAAGGAATTGGCCCCTACGGCGAACTGCGCCTGGAGATTTTGCGTCGCGGATCCGGCTCCGTTCAGCCGAGCGACGTCGAGGTCCATCATAACACTTCCGTTTTCCACGATCATCTTTTGAAGCGTCCCGGTCGGCGCGTCTGAAGTTTTCTGGTTGAGTTCGCCACCGCGATTCCGGCCCTTAGCGGACTGGACCGCGTAGCTTCCAACGAGCACGAGTAAGCAAAGTGTGAGAGCAATCAGGATTTTCTTTAACATTGTTTTGTCCTCCGAGTTTTTTTGCGCCGTTTGGCCGGGCCGCGAATGAAGTCGTAACTTCTCTCACGCGCCGGCGGCGCAAGCCAGGAAAAAAATCTGAAAATTTCCGCGCCGTGTGAGGTTGTGCCTTACAAATCACCGATTCGTCAGGGACGAGGATGAGCACGAATGTCGAATGACGAAGGAATGACGAATATCAGAGACCGACGGACTACGCGAGTGACACGAGTAAAATTGCGGCTCGAATCGATTCGGTTTCGCGTCAGCTTTCGGAGTGCGCGCGCGTCCTCGCGTCGCTTTTGGAAGTGGTGCCCCGATTGAAAGCGATGCGTGGACGCATCGCACTCCCAAAGCACTTCGTGCGAAATCTTACTTCTTTCCTTCCACCCCCGAAAGCTTTCGGGGCTTCGCTCTCCAGCGCAGCAGCTGCAGCTACGCCTTCTTTCCTTCGACTAACGCAGCTGCTTCGCGATCGAGTGCGGCGTAAGCCGGTTCGCGCGGTTGCAAATAAAATTCGTCGATCACGATCTGCACGAGCGCCGCAGCCGGGACCGCGATAAAAACTCCCAGCAACCCAAACAAGGTGGCGGTCGCCAGGGTAAAGAACAAAATGTTGACCGGATGCAATCGCATCTCTTTGCCGAGCACGCCCGGCACAAGAACGTTTAGCTCGACCTGGTAAACCAGCACGATCACGCCGAGAGCTAGCCAGAATTTTGTCGCGCCGAGGCTCAACGCGACCAGCAGAATAGGAATGGCGACAAGAAATGCGCCGATGTTTGGCAAAAATTCACCCAGAAACGCGAACACGCCGAATATTAGCGCCGGCTGCACTCCGATTACCCAAAGCAACACGCCGATTGAGAGTCCGGTAATGATACCATTGATAGCGACGCCACGCGCCCAGGCGGTCATTTGTCGCATGAGCCGGGCGAGAGTGCGATGCGCTTGCGCGCGGTAACGATCAGGCGCCAGCGCGAGATACGCCGCTACGAGAGGGCGCGGGTTAGCCAGGACAAAAACGAGCAACAGAACTGCGAACACAAAGCTGGCTGCGCCACCGACCAGACCAAGTGTCGATCGTAACAAAATGTTCCCGACTGTTCCTGCAGCCCCGCCAACTTTTCCGGCGATTTCATCGGTGCGCGGCAATGCGTCGCGGACCGCCGGATAATTTTGCGTGAGTGATTCAATGCGGACGCGAATGCCGTGCCACACAGTGGGCGCGCTGCGCACCAGTTCCTGGGTTTGCCTGGCCAGCGGCGGAATCGCAAAAATCACGATCGTGGCAGTGATCGCAATGAGGGCAAGGATCAGCAGGATCACACTGACCAACCGCGGCACGCGACGTTTTTCGAGCCAGACCACGATTGGGTTCAGGACCATGGCGAGCAGAAACACGAGCGCGAACAGCAATATCACCGGTTCCAGCGAGCGCACGATCACCCAGAAGACGATCAGCAGAAAAACCTGCCAAACGATGCGCCACGCGCCGTAATAACTCAGCGGTGCATGCCGATCCTCGTGATCGGATTCTTTCATACGATTCCTTTTACAGGAGACAACGAAGAGAACCAAGTTGAATCCAATTGCCGGTTCCTCTCCTTCGTTTTCTTCTGTCAGGTATCTGGATGGGCGAGCTCTGCGAGCCGTTGCGAATACGCGCTTGTATTTGTTAGGCGTGCTGCGGCCACTCCGAACAAATCAAACAGCAGGAAAGGAAGGGAATAAAGCTTTCTGAGAAGTCAGAATCTTTGCTTTCGTTGGTTATCATCTGTTTAAAATGAGATGCCGTCCCGGATCACCGATCTTCTGTGAAGTGTGAATGCAAGAAAGAGTAGCGGGCCTCTGTAGCCGGCATCGGTGATGCCGGCCTTTGGACCGTAGGGAGTATAGCCGTGTTGTTGGAGTTTGTGCTGTAGAGGCAGCCGTGCCGCCTGCAATCTTCGGACACAGCAGGCGACACGCCTGCCTCCACAGTGCTGGCGCGGATTACTGACCGGGATCACCGATCCCGGCTACAACGGCTTTACCGGGCCGGAGTCGGGCGAGGCCGTGGAGCCGGTCGTGGCCTGGGGGTAGGAGTAGCTCTTGGCGTAGCCGTTGGTGTGGGAGTAGGTGTAGGTGCGACTGGGACCATGGCATACGCATGAGTCTCTCCATTGTGAACGCCTGTGCCGACGATGACGCCGCCTTCACTAATACCAAGGGCTGATGAGGACGTATTCATCGATAAGTCCCACCCTGAGTTTGGAGGAATCAGGTCGGCAAGGCGGTAGGTGGTCGTTCCGTCATAAAGAAACGGGATCGAGAAAGCCGACGAATCGTCGCCAACGACCCACCCGGTCGAGTTCACCGCGCGAGCAGACCCTTCGCTGGTGCCCGTAGCGAGCGGAATCGCGACCATCCCTCCATTATCCGACCAGATAAACGGCATGCCCGGTCCCTGATTCAGCATGCTCGAGCCAATCACGTAACCGGTGTTACTCACACCGAAAGCGAGGGCCCCATTCAGCCCCGGCAAGGCACCCACCTCGAAGGCCATGTTCTGGCCAATATCGTAAACGATCCCAACATTCCGAGCGGCGTTGCCGGGGTCGATGCCCTGACCCACGATCCGGCCTGAGTCATTAATGCCGAATGCGGTGAGAAAGAAACTTCCATTCGCTGTTGTCTGCGTGATGATTGTCGCACTGCCGCCATTATAGATCACCCCGCGCTGATTGCTTCCGCTGTCGACTGAGCCAACGGCGACGATCGAAGCGTTTACCGAGTTTGCGTCCCCAAGCGTTTCGCCGACTGGCAGGGGCAGCTGCGAAACCACGGCATTTTGCCAAATCACCGGTAGCCGACCTGAGCCAAATGCCGTTGTTGCGCCGGTTCCAACGACGACACCATTGTCATTCGCGCTGTTGGAAACACAATAACTGCGGCCTGACAGATTGGGCAATCCAACGATGCCACCTTTGAGTGTCCAGGTGAATGCCTGGGTCCCATTGGCCTGAAACGAGCGGCCTACGGCGATTCCCGCACGTGACACACCAAACCCCTGCGAAGCAGTATCGCCGGGTTGAACAACACCAATGTCATATATTTGATATAGAGGAACAGGCGCAGACGTTGCGGGAATTGTCGCTACGCATGATAACGCCGCTGCGATCGCGCTGGAGAAGGTGTTGGATGTGATTCTGATTTTCATTCAACTTCTACTAACCACGAATGAACACGAATGCACACTAATTTTTTGTAGGACATCCCGAGGCGGAACCTGATCTTCGCATTGGTAGCTCGGAAAGGCTGGCAGCCTTGTGCTCGCCAGAAGGTATTGTGCGGGTCCGCGCGCAGTCGGGATGAACGATCCCGGTTACAGCGACTAGCATTGCACGAGAATTGCAACTATTCGAAAGTAACATGGTTGTTACTTCGACGAACCACCGAACCGGGTGACGAGCCTGGGTAGATTTGAGACGTAAAATCGATTGCGCTAACACGCGGCACACCCGATCACGACCATTGATCAGACGCTATTTGGATCTCGGATCAATGGCCTAGCCCGGCGGCGTCGGGCGAGAGTGCGGAGTCGGGCGCGGCCTGGGTGTAACCCTAGGTGCAGCAGTAGGTGTGGGGGTGGGCGTCGGCGACGGCTGGTTTTCGTACAATTCGGCGGTGGTGAGAACGTCGTTGCTACCATCTCCCGCTGCAACAAGCACAATGCCGTTGGGTAGTAAGGTGGCCGTGTGCCTGTCGCGCGCATTGTTGAGACTGCCCGTGGCAGTCCAGCTCTCGCTCGCAAGATCGTACAATTCCGCGCTTGCGAGAACGCCGCTTATGCCAACTCCCCCGGCAGCCAGCGCCATGCCATTGGGCAGCAACGTTGCCGTGTGAAAATAACGTGCGCTGTTCAGACTACCGGTGGGAGTCCAGCTCCCGCTTGCAGGATCGTACAGTTCCGCGCTGGCGGAAGGGCCAAAATTGATATCAAATCCCCCCGCGACAAGCAGCATGCCGTTCGGCAGCAACGTCGCGGTATGACTACGGCGTGCGGTATTTAGATTGCCGGTGGGAGTCCAGCTCCCGCTTGCCGGATCGTATAGTTCTGCGCTAACGGAAGGGCTGAAATTGGTATCAAGCCCCGCAGCGACAAGCACCACGCCGTTGGACAGCAATATTGCTGTGTGAAGATCGCGTGCGGCGTTAAGATCGCCGGTGGGAGTCCAGTTGCCGCTGGCGGGATCGTACAATTCTGCGCTCGCGAGAACGCCGCCGCTACCGGCTCCGCCGGCGACAAGCACCATGCCATTGGGCAGCAACGTTGCCGTGTGAAACAATCGGGCAGTGTTGAGACTGCCGGTCGCAGTCCAGTTCCCGCTCACGGGATCGTACAGTTCCGCGCTCGCGGAAATGCCGCTGCTATCAACTCCACCGGCGACAAGCACTATGCCGTTGGGCAGCAACGTAGCCGTGTGATCTGCGCGCGCGATGTTGAGACTACCCGTGGCAGTCCAGCTCCCGCTTGCCGGATCGTACAGTTCGGCGCTCGCGAGAACATTGTTGTTGCTATCAAATCCACCTGCGACAAGCACCATGCCATCGGGCAGCAGCGTCGCCGTGTACTCAAAGCGGCCAGTGTTGAGACTGCCGGTGAGAGTCCAACTTCCGCCGTCCAGTTGTGATGGCGGTTCGACATGCGGCGTTCTCCGGCTGATAACTTGTTGGCCTCGCTCTCCTAATGCGCGAGGCATCACAATGAGAAACAGCAGGACGCCGAAAAACGCGCCGCAACGGAGATTAGTGATGATGCTCGTAGTCCTTTGCTTCTTCATTATGAGTTACTCTTTCCTTAAATCGTTTCGCCTCTGTTTACTCGGTTTTCTTTAGGGCAAGTGGTGCAGCCTATCACGGCGGCGTCGGGCGAGAGTGCGGAGTAGGGCGCGGCCTGGGTGTGACTCTAGGAGTAGCAGTGGGACTTGGAGTTGAGCTAGGCGTTGGTGTCACTGTCGCTGTTGGTGTTGGTGTTGGTGTTGGTGTTGGTGTTGGTGTTGGTGTTGGTGTTGGTGTTGGTGTTGGTGTTGGACTGCCTTGCGCGCAGTATCTCCCGCCGGTGTTTGTGAAGCCAGAGCTACCACCAGCCCAGACGATCATTTCGTTGTCGGTCCAGACGGCTGTGTGAGAGCCGCGTGGGCTGGGCGCGTCCGTCGTGCTAGTGACTGTCCAGCTGTTGGTGCCGGGATCATATCTTCCTCCCGTGTTGAAGGCATCACTCTGGCCAAATCCGCCCCACACAATCATTTCGCTGCCGCTCCACACAGCGGTGTGATGTCCTCTGCCAGAGGGCGCGTTGATGTTGCTCGTGGTTTCCCAGCTGTCTGCGCCCGGATTGTATCTAGCTCCAGTGCTCGAAGGTGCGACGTCGACACCGCCCCAGACGACCATTTCACTGCCGCTCCAGACTGCGGTGTGATAGACTCGACCAGAGGGAGCATTGGCGGTAGTGGTAGCCGTCCAACTGTCCGTTTTGGCATTATATCCTCCGCCAGTGTTCAAAACTCCCGAGCTATTAAATCCGGCCCATACGATCATGTCACTGCCAGTCCAGACTGCCGTATGGGAGTCTCGGCGATCAGGCGCGTTGGCAGTGCTGGTAGCTGCCCAAGCATCGGTGCCAGGGTCATATTTCCCGCCAGTGTCCACAGAGTCGTTACCATCGTATCCGCCCCAGACAATCATTTCACTCCCAGTCCATACTGCCGTGTGAAGATATCGGCCAGAAGGCGCGTTCGTTGTGCTGGTCGCCGTCCAGCCATCCGTACCCGGATTATATCTTCCGCCGGTATTTAAAAAAAAAGGGGGATCGTTACCTTCTCCGCCCCAGACAATCATTTCACTCCCACTCCACACCGCCGTGTGATGGTATCGGCCAGCAGGTACATTGTTGATGCTAGTCGCCGTCCAACTATCTGTGCTGGGATTGTACCTCCCACCAGTGTTCAAAAACCCCATGTCAAGGTTATCTCCACCCCAGACGATCATTTCGCTGCCGGTCCACACTGCCGTGTGATCCGCTCGACTGGCGGGCGTGTTGTTATTGCCAGTGTTCGTCCAACTGTCCGTGCTCGGATTGTATCTCCCGCCAGTGTTGTTTAAATTGACAAAATCAGTTGTACCTCCCCAAACGATCATTTCGCTGCCACTCCAGACAGCCGTGTGAAGGCCGCGGCCATCCGGCGCGTTGGCGGTGCTGGTGGCTAACCAGGTATCCGCGCCGGGATTGTACCTCGCTCCAGTGTTCACGAGTCCGGCGCTGTATCCGCCCCAAACGATCATTTCAGTGCCCGTCCAGACTGCCGTGTGCTTCTCTCGTGCGGTGGGCGCGTTAGTCGTGCTTGTCGCTGTCCAGCTGTTCGCGACCGGATTATATCTCCCGCCCGTGTTGAAATCGGCGTTGTCGCCATACCCACCCCAGACAATCATTTCACTGCCGGTCCACACTGCGGTGTGACCCTGTCGCGCAGTCGGCGCGTTTGTAGTATTGGTGGCTGTCCAAGTGTCTGTGCCAGGAGCGTATCTCCCGCCGGTGTTCGCGAAGCTTCCACCGGATCCGCCCCACACGACCATTTCACTGCCGGTCCACACTGCGGTGTGACCCTCTCGAGCGGTGGGTGCATTGATGACGTTGGTGGCTGCCCAACTGTCACTATTGGGATCGTATCTCCCGCCTGTGTTTCCCGTGTTTGGATTGCCATCATAGCCACCCCAGACGATCATTTCACTGCCGGTCCAGACCGCGGTGTGGCCCCATCGACCAGAAGGCGCATTAACACTACTGGTGGCTACCCAACTGTCAGTGCCGGGATCGTATCTCCCACCGGTGTTAAAGAACTCGACGCCGTATCCGCCCCAGACGATCATTTCGCTGCCAGTCCACACGGCTGTGTGAAGCTGTCGGGCAGCCGGTGCGTTGACGGTGCTGGTCGCTGTCCAGGTGTCCGTGCTGGGATTGTATTTGCCACCAGTGTTCAAAAAATTGGCACCATCCCACCCGCCCCAGGCGATCATTTAACTACCTGTCCACACTGCCGTGTGCAAATCTCGGGCATCTGGCGGGCCGGCGGTAGCTGTCCAGCTATCCTCGATACAGCCGGTTCCCTCCTCCGGTATTTTCGGTAGCTTATAGCTATGACTCTGCGCTGCAATTTCAATAGGCACTTGGCTTTCAGCTCTGCCTAACCAGGACTCTAGCGGCTCTTTTAGCCACGTAACTGTAGCAAGCCTCAAGTGGTCTTCAGTTTTATTGACTACTACCGCAGCATAATAGCAGCGATCATCTTCCTGCAGGGAGCTCAATACTCCGGTTTTGATCTGGGCTAGCGATGTGCCCTTTGCAGCCGACACGGCTGCCGCTACAGTGCGGTCGCGAAACATTGCCGTCACTTTGTGCACGGTTTCGTCCCACTCGTGGTCGTTTAACTCTAGGCGGTGTCCAGCGCCGCGATTATTTTTTCTTTGCGTGGCATCGTTTTTGACAAAGTCGAGTTCGCTATACTTGCCGCTAAGCTGTTTCATCTGCTCGACAGTTGGGTTCGCCTGTAGCTCAGCCTCAGCACGTTGTTTTAGTTCGCCGTGAATTCTTTGGTCGTAGGCATACCAGTTTGTTATCAAGCGCTCCGCCAGCGCCGGCCTTGCCAGACACTCCGCGATCACAAATGGATCGTTACCGAGCGCTTCGAAGAGTTCGCGCAACACCTCCGATTGTCTAGAGTGCTTTGCCATGCGGTCCATCTCAGCCTGTAGCTGCTCAGCAGTAATGGGGCGTTGCCAGTAATCTTCCAGCGCCTGTGACTTGCGCAGATAATCTGCCACTTTCTTTTCAAGCTGCGCCTGAGACATTACCGACTCAAGGGACGGCTTGGCATCGGGGCGCTCTTTTGGCCAGATGCGATGCCGCCAGTAAACTTCTTCAATAGCTCGTTGATATGACACACGCTCTTCGAACGTGAGCGTTCCCTGCGAAGCGTTCGAAGGCGCGTGGAGGAACGCCAGCCCAGACGTTGTCGGCATGACGATGAGGTAAGTTGTCGCTGCGCAAAGAAAGAGAGCGATCAGGGTGCGGGTATTAAGAAAGGCGAATCGGCGAGTGGATTTCTTTTGCATGCAAGTAGATAGGTGGGGCGCCCCTCGTAGCTGAAATGCCGGATGAGGTCAAACATTTTCCTGTTTTTCTGGATTTTTCTGTGGAGTGAAGTTTTGTAGCGACAGCCGTGCCGGCTGCTAACGAGTGAACCATGCAGACGAGACGTCTGCCTCCATGGACACCGGATGTTGACGGCCCTAGCTGTATCAAATCCTTCTAACTTTTAGCTTTGTAACTTTTGTAACTCCCCTAACATTGAAGCCGCCATGTCATTTAATAAATTTGGACTTTCGCCCGAGGTAGTGCGCGGAACACAGGCGATGGGCTTTGTCGAGCCGACTCCAATTCAGCTCCGCGCCTTTCCGATTGTGCTTGCCGGTAAAGATTTGATCGGGACCGCGCAGACCGGCACCGGCAAGACCGCGGCGTTTGCTCTTCCCATCCTCACACTCCTGGCAAAGCACGGCGCGTTCCGATGTCTGGTGCTCGAGCCAACGCGGGAGCTGGCCGCGCAGGTTGAAACGGCGTTTCGCGATTATGGGCGTTTCACGGACCTGCAAGCCGCGCTCGTGCATGGCGGCGTCGGTTACGGGAAACAACGCGAGGAACTCAAGCGCGGCGTGGACGTTCTTGCTGCCACGCCGGGACGCCTGCTCGATCTGCTGGAACAACGCGCGGCCACGTTGAAGTCCGTAAACATTCTCGTACTCGATGAAGTGGATCGGATGCTGGACATGGGCTTTCTGCCGGACGTGCGCCGGATCGTTGAGAAAATCTCGACGGACCGACAGACTCTTCTTTTCTCAGCTACGTTACCGCCAGAGATCGAACGTCTGGCCGCGTGGGTGTTGCGCGATCCTACTCTGGTGGAAATCGGCGTGCGCCGGTCCCCCGCGGAAACTGTGACCCACGCAGTTTATCCGGTGGCCGCCGAACAAAAATTTGATCTGCTCATGGCTTTGCTCGAGCGGACGAATTTCGACAGCGCGCTGATTTTCTGCCGGACCAAATACGGCGCCGATCGGATCGCGCACCAATTGAAGCAGGGAAAGCACGCTGTCGCGGTATTGCATTCGAACCGGACGCAGCGGGAACGGATCGAAGCGCTCGAAGGCTTTAAGAGCGGCAAATACGAAGTGATGGTGGCGACCGATATTGCCTCGCGTGGACTCGACATCGCCGGCGTGAGTCATGTTATCAACTACGATGTGCCTGAGCATCCCGAAGACTACGTGCACCGCATTGGGCGCACGGGGCGCGCTCAAAACGTCGGCGACGCCTTCACGCTCATGAGCGGCCCGGAGCTGCCGGCGTTGCAGGCAATCGAACGTTTCATCGGTCAAAAAATCCCGCGACTAAAGCTGGAGAACTTTGCCTACCTGTACACTGCGCTCTTTGAGCCGGAATCAGGGGCCAGTGGTCGTCGCGCAATCGGCGGCGGCAGGACTCACCGCGGATATTCCTTTGGTAGAAGGCGATGAAGCTGTAGCCGGGATCGGTGATCCCGGCCTTCGAGACGTCCGCGGTCGGTCTTGCTTTGGCAGGCTAGAGCATTAGCGATTCGATCTCTCCTTGCCATGGCCATTTATCAGAATTTTTGACCAACCCAGCACGCACTGGATTGTCCTTCACGTAATCCCATTTTTGACTATAGCTTTCCCTGGAGCGCAACACATGGTCGAAGAACTCTTCCTGCCAGACAGTTCCGGACAGGTTCAGCTCGCGCGCGGCGCGTTTACTGGTCCACTGTTTCCATGCCTGCATGAAGGTTGGCAATGCTTTGGCGCCTAGCTCCGCTGAACAAAAGAAGTGCACGTGCTCAGGCATAATGACATAACGGCCGATAGCCCAGCCATGGCGATCATGCGCGTTCCGCCATTCATCGACCAGGATCCCTGCAGCTTCGTTTGACGCCAGAATCGCTCGCCGACGAAAGGTGCACGTCGTGATGAAAAAGATCGGCCAATCGATCCAGACGCGTTCGAGCCGGCGCAGATGCTTGTGCATTCGTAAATCTGTATCCAGCATTGGCAATGCCGGCCAGCTTGCATTTGCAATCAACCCTCTTCCCTGCCGGGATCACCGATCCCGGCTACAACAACCGACCGCCGATCCCGGCTACCAAATCGGCTCGATTTGTGCACTGTATAGGCTTTAATAGATAACCTGCCTATGTCAGAACGAAAACCTGCCACGGATTCACAGGCCGAATTCGACCAGCTCCAGAAAAAACTGGTGCCACTGTGGAAATCGATTGAGCGCTTCAATCAGGACCCGCAAACCATCGTAGTTGTGCCGTCGATGTCCATCGACGCGATCAGTTCGGGCGCAGTGATGCAGGCGTACGAGGAACGCTTTTTGTTTTTGTTGTTGCTGCTGCGTCAGCCTCGTGCCCGGCTGATCTATGTGACTTCACAAACGATTCTGCCGAGCGTCATCGATTATTACCTTGGTCTTCTGCCCGGTGTTATCCCGAGTCATGCGCGCCAGCGCCTTTTTCTGATCTCGCCTCTTGACCTCTCGGTGCGTCCACTAAGCGACAAGCTGCTTGAGCGGCCAAGGCTGATGGAGCGCATCCGTTCGTTGATCATGGATCCTGACCGCGCACACCTTGTTCCCTTTAACACAACCAATCGCGAGAAGGAACTGGCGATGCGGCTCGGGATTCCCATGTACGGCGCAGACCCGAAATTTTTCCCGCTCGGCACAAAGAGTGGTTGCCGGACAATTTTCATGGAAGAAAACGTCCCGCATCCTCTTGGCGTTGAGAATCTGGGCAGCAAGGAGGAATTGATCGAGGCCATCGCGCAGATGCGGGCGCGAAAGCCTTCGATCAAACAAGTCCTGGTAAAGCTTAACGAAGGTGTCTCAGGTGAAGGTAACGCTGTTATTGATCTAACTGGACTGCCACCCGTAGCCGGCGGCGCAATCCTGGAGGAGCGAGCTCCCGCGAGCCCTGATCGCCCGGCGTCGCAGAGCTCCGCCCTCCATCACAAAGCCAGCCGCGCCGAGGATGCCATGTTGGAAGAACGCCTCCACGCCATGCAATTCGAGTTAAAGGGAGCTACCTACGAAAGCTACATGAAGAAACTGCAGGAACGAAAAGGAGTAGTTGAAGAACGAATCATAGGAAACGACATCAGAAGCCCCAGTGTTCAGCTTCGTGTGACTCCACTGGGCGCGGTAGAATTGTTATCCACCCACGACCAGCTCCTTGGCGGCCCATCCGGGCAAAGTTATCTCGGCTGCACGTTCCCGGCCGACCCCGGCTACGCCGCGTTGATTACACAGGAAGCTGCCAAGGTTGGCAGGCGTCTCGCGAAAGAAGGAGTCATCGGGCGTTTCGCACTGGATTTCGTCGTAGTGCGTTCGAATGGAAAATGGGACCCGTATGCCATCGAGATTAACCTGCGAAAGGGCGGCACCACTCATCCGTTCTTGACTTTACAATTTCTGACAGACGGCTGCTACAACCCTGACACTGCGATTTTCACTGCGCCCAATGGACAGCAAAAGTTCTTTGTCGCCAGCGATCATGTCGAGTCTCTCTCGTATCGCACGCTGACTCCGGACGACCTTTTTGACATCGTGGTACGGCACGATCTGCACTTCGATCAAACGCGCCAGACGGGCGTGGTTTTTCACATGATGAGTGCCTTGGGGGAGCTCGGAAGAACAGGGCTGACCGCGGTCGGCAACTCACATGAGGATGCGAAAGCGATGTACGAGCGCGCAGTGACTGTGCTCGATCAGGAAACGGGCGAGCCTGCACCTGAGACTCGGTCGCCTTAGAGATGCCGGTCGTTTAAACTTCGTCTCCCGATCGTCATCGAGATCGGCGTCTATAAGGCGCCGACCTACAGGAAGTTACCCGTAAAACGGGTTTCCGAATATTTTTCGGATAAGTCTTGACATGCTCGTGTCTTTCTAACTAAAAAAGGCGCTTCTCATCCTCACTCCAAAACTCCTCCAAGCGTTTTAGGTACAAGGGACCCTTCACACTTCAACCTCCATTTCATCACTACTCATGAAAAAGAAAGCCACTTCACAACTCCGACATCACGTCGCGAGCACGCGAAAGCTTTCGGTGTCCGCATTTTTTAATCTGCGTCTCTTAGTCGGCCTGTTTGTAGCCCTGGCCGGTGTCTCGCTGGCACTGCTGAGCTTTGGCGCGTTCGCCGCACCCATTAACAATGCACCGGCGTCGCCGCAGAAGTACAAGGTGACCATCAAGTCCTCCATCGACCCGCTCGTTCCTGCTATGTTTGATTGTTCCAAGGTTCAGGAGCTGGGCATCGACAAGCAAGAAAACTTCCGGGCCGGAGCCATCATGATTTTCTGCGGCCAGGCAGAGGGAGGCGCGCCTTCCCCTTTCGGTCCCTTATCCACAGAGTTTATGCAAAGCGTGATGGCACCCCTGACGTATGGCACGACGGACGTGGACCTGGTTACCGGTACGGAGACCTCTCCCCGCATTACGCAGTCGGAGACTTTCACAGCAGCGAATCCCGATAACGCTCTGCAGATAGTAGTCGCCTACAACGATTCACGAGGCAGCAACAACTCCAACTACTCCGGCGCATCGGTCTCTACCGACGGCGGCAACACGTTCACTCGCCTGACCACTGGCAGCGGTCAAAGTCCCTTTGCCAATACGTTTGGCGACCCGGTGATTCTGTACAACAAGCCAACCGGCACTTGGTACACAGTTTGGCTCGATGCGGGCTGCGGCGGTCAGGGCCTGGGTGGGTACAAGTCCACCACTCCCTGGGACCCGAATAGCTGGACCCATTACTGCGTTCACACCGGCAGCAGCGACGACCGGGAGTCCGGCTGGATTGATAACAACACATCTTCTGCCTTCTTTGGACGGATGTACGTTTCCTGGAACGACTTCGCTCGCGGCCAGGGCATTTTTGTCCGCTACTCCACTGACAACGGTATCACCTGGACCAATGAGCGACAGATCACCAACACTTTCTTCCGCAACGTGCAGATCACCGGCGACCTGGTCACAGGCGACGTGTACATCGCCGCGATGGACGAAATGGGCGGGGGCCTTGGCAATCGGGCCAACCGCCTCTACAGGTCCACCGACGGAGGTAACACCTGGACTAACACGTACATAGGCCCCAGCTTCCCGGGGCCGGGCCGCGGTGCTTCGGGCTTCTTTGCCTGCATGTTCAACAACCCGCTCTACTGGCGACACCAAGGCTGGGGTGAGCCTGCGGCCTACAACAGCGTGGTTCACTATGTCTATGCCTCCCGCAACACCGGGAACGGCGACCCGGGCAACGTCTTCTATATCCGTTCCACCGACAAGGGCCAGACCTTCAGCGCCCCGTTGATGCTCAATACTGACGGCGACGCAACGAAGGCCCAGTGGCAGCCGAACCTCTCGGTCGCCTCGGATGGCAGCCTCTTCGCAGCCTGGTACGACGAGCGAGAGAGGGTAGGGACGAGTTGTCAGCCGTCCAGCCCCAGCAACCCGTGCTACCGGATGTGGGGGCGCAAGTCCACCGACAACGGTGTGACCTGGTTGACTGACCAGCCATTCTCGGACGTAGTTAGTCCGCTGCCGCTTCAACCCGACCCCGGTGTCGTAGGAATCTATGCCGGTGATTACGATTATGGCTCCTCTGTGCTCACCCAGCACCTCAATGCATGGGTAGACGGGCGCAATGCCATTAACAGCGCGTCTCAGCAGGATGCCTTTTTTGACAGGGAACCCGTCTCGGGCACTCCATCGCCAACGCCAACAGCGTCACCTAGTGCAACCCCGACAGCAACGCCTACTGCAACCCCAACAGCAACAGCCACCGCAACCGCGACAGCTACACCTACTGCAACCGCCACAGCTACAGCTACCGCAACCGCAACAGCCACAGCCACAGCTACCGCAACCGCGACGGCCACTCCTACCGCAACTCCAACATCGACGCCAACTGTAACGCCGACGGCAACGCCAACATCAACTCCAACCGCGACGCCAACTGTAACGCCGACGGCAACGCCAACATCAACTCCAACCGCGACGCCGACGCCAAGACCAACGCCCACCCCGCGGCATCGACCGACACCAAGGGCTCATCCAACTCCACGGCCACGGTAGGTTTCGGCATCGCAGTGGTCTCGACACGTAGGAATGACCCGGCGTCGCGATTGAGCGCTTTCGCCTTCCGCGCGCGCTTTCACCCACGCCTTGAACGTGTTCGACTGTTAGCGGATCCGCTTCTCATTTTGAAGCCCCGCTTCAGTAGAAGAGGACCCGCCGACATTTTTCGAGAACTTCGCTTCCCCGTTTCCGGAGAATAGAGAGAACTCTCCTTAAACGCCCAAGTCCTCCCTAAAAGAAGAAAATGAAAAAGAAACAGGATACTTCTGTACACGCCTCGGCGCTCCAAATCGCGCTCGCTCTCGCTCTTCTATCGGTCTCGGCGATCTTATTCGCTTCCACTTTGTCACAGGCGACAGGCGTCGGCCCCGGGCCGAACAACCCACAACCAGACAGACCGATGCCCGACGTCGTGGGGATGGTGGGGCCGGTCATGCTAAACACAGATTTGCGCGATTTGCCTTACGTCCCGCCAAAGGAGGAGTTTGAGGAACGACGGTTGATGCGATATCCGTTCCCGCTGTCGGGTTCAGACGCGCCGGCAGGATCGGGGACCTCCTCGTACGTCCAGAGACTCCTCAAAAATCTCTGGCGCCCAGCCCCGACGATGCCGGGGCCGCTGTTAACATTTGAGGGGATAGGCGATTTATGCGGTTGTCAGCCTTCTGACAGCGAGGGCGATGTCGGCCCGAACCATTACGTCGAAGCAATCAACCTTACGTTCAAGGTTTTTGACAAGAACGGAAACACCCTGGCGGGCCCGACCACATACAACTCGTTCTTCTCGTCACTGACGGGCACGCCTTGCGCGAACGCGAACGATGGCGACCCATATGTCATATATGATGCGCAGGCAGATCGCTGGCTGATCAGCGATTTCGCTTTTCCCTCGTTCCCCGGCTCTTCATTCTATCAATGCATCGGGGTGTCCCAGAGCCCCGACCCAGTGGCGGGCCCTTGGGCGCTCTACGCCATACAGGTGGACCCGGCGAACCCGACATTCCTGGGCGACTATCCCAAGTTTGGACTGTGGAACGATGGCGGGACGCAAAACGCCTATTTCCTGACGATGAACCTGTTTTCTGGTCCTACTACTTTCAATGGCGTCCGAGCTTATGCTCTCGACCGCGCCAGCATGCTGACTGGCGGCCCTGCCAACGCGATCGGCTTTACTCTTAGCGCAGCCGATGTAGGCGCTTCCTATAGCTTCGTTGCTGCGAGCTTTCGCACAGGTGACCCGCCGCCTGCGGGAAGGGATGAAATGGTTCTGGCGATCGACAGCCCGGCCGCGGGTGGCGTGACGTTGACCCAGGTCCACGCACGGTTCTTTCACGTCGATTTTGTCACGCCGGCCAATACAGTTTTCGGCGTCGGTCCAACCCACCAGCCGAATGCCGAGATCACAGTCGACGGGTTCGTCGACGCTTTCACGAACACTACATCCGACCTTGTGCCCCAGCAGGGAACGGGGGTAAAACTGGATACCTTGGGCGATAAGATTATGACGCCCGTGGTTTATCAAAATCTCGCTGGCACGGAATCGTTATGGGCGGACCAGACCACAATGCTGAATTACCCGAACGGGCCGACTGTTGTTAGCTGGTATCAATTCAATGTTACCGGCGGCAATTTT
>Ga0307471_100000625_pt1 | contig 18247 bp, 20 predicted proteins | sample atmos_gasesAM3C__2_FD_204566 | JGI IMG/M metagenome (GOLD analysis project Ga0307471, IMG submission 204566) | Hardwood forest soil microbial communities from Morgan-Monroe State Forest, Indiana, United States - atmos_gasesAM3C_515 | ecosystem: Environmental > Terrestrial > Soil > Temperate...
CCGAAAAGCTGCAAGCACTAAGCGGCATACCGAATGGGCCTCGCCCGCCATCTTAGGGACTTAGCCTGCAGATTTCGAGATACAACCGCATTCAGGTAGTGTCTTCTCTAGTAGAACGCGAGCAACTGATCTATTAGCAAGCGGGGTCAAGTGGCGGAACCGCCGGGAAGGGATGTTGGGACGGGTACTCTGATCACTCTGGCGTTTTCTGCCACCGCGGGAGTGTTGGTAGAGTTTTACGATTTCACCCTTTTCGGATTCGCTGCGGCCAGCGCGTTTCCAGCGATATTCTTTCCAAAATTAGCACCTACGCAGGCCCTGGTATTCTCTTACCTAACCTTTGGTGCCGGATATCCGGCACGGCTTCTGGGCGCCTTCATCTTTGGGCACTTTGGCGATCGCGCTGGCCGTAAGTTTGCGTTCTTGATTAACATTGTCGTTGTCGGCGGCAGTACATGCCTTACCGGCCTGTTACCCGGCTACGCTACGCTGGGCATTGCGGCGCCGATACTTCTGGTTCTGCTGCGAATCATTCAAGGTATCGGGGTAGGTGGCGAGTTTGGCGGCGCCACATCGTTGCTTGCCGAATTTGGGGCCAAGCGACGGTTCCGCGCCTTCTGGATGTCGCTCGCCAATCTAGGGATCGCCCTCGGAGTGATGGCCGCGAGCGCCGTGTTCCTGGCGCTGAGTAAGACCTTCGCGACGACCGGGTGGCGGATCGCCATGCTGCTCTCCGCCGTAGTCGTGATTCCCGCATTGGTCGCGCGGTACAAGTTGAGCGACTCGCCCCTTTTTGAACAGCTCAAACGCAGGGAACAGCTCGCCCGAATGCCGAGTCTCGGCGTGTTTAGAAAACACGCCCTTCCGATCTTCCTCCTTGCGACGGTCTCCGCCTTTCAGGTGATGGACTCAGTCGTGACTGGAGTGCGAGTCAGGCGTTTGAGCTGCAGCCGGACTCCCGGTTCGAGGACGTTGAACGGCGACTATCGAGCGGACGGTCTGTCTCCTCAGGGTCGACCCCGAGGAGGACGGTGGTGAATGTCAGCTTTGGCGTCAAATGGTGGCTGGCGCGACACGTCGGCGGCGCACAACGAACTCATAGGCGGGGGCGGACGCGATGAGGAGTGCGGCAGCGATGATCGCGGAGCGAGGGTCCCCCGCGACGGCGGCTGCAAGGAACAGCACTGAGCCCGACAAAACGACTGCAGTCGATACCGGAAAGCCGACCGCGCGGTATGGGCGCTGCAAAGTCGGCTCACGGTGTCTCAGCAAGAAGACTGCCGTGTAAGCCGAAACATAGTTGAACACGAATGCCACGGCACACAATGCCATGATCTGCTCGAAGGTCCCCGTCAGGATCAGCACTCCGGCAGCCGCCCCCGACAGACCAAGCGCGAAGCGCGGCGTGCCGCTCACGCTGACGGCGGCAGCCTTCGGTGTACAAAGACCGTCGCGACTCAAGCCAACCAAGATCCTCGGCGTCACCATCAGCGTTGCGTTCATGACGCTGAGCACTGTCACGAGCGAGATCACCGTGACGACCTCGGCACCACCGCGGGGCAGCAAGATGCTCGCGGCGGCTGCAGCTGGCAGCTGTGACGCTGCCAGCACCGGCAACGGCAGGATCCTGATGAATGCAATGTTGATGACGAGGTAGAGCGCCGCAACCAATAGTGTCCCGCCGATGATGGCTCGCGGGAGCGTTCGAGCGGGATCTGTGCTCTCCTCAGCTACATAGATCGGGCCGTACCAGCCGTCGAAGGCTACGAGCACTGAGCGCAGGGCCATGACGATCGCCGCAACCATCGCCATCGACATGAATGGCAGCGCGGCCGCAGAGTCTGCTAGCGCCGCGGCGGTCAATGCGGGCACTGGCGTGGCTATGAAGCAGCCGACGACCAGTATCAGCAGCATGAGCCCTACCGAGACTGAGATGGTGCCGGTCAAAGCCCGGCCAAGCCGCAGGCCAACCCAGTGCAATCCAGTGAATAGGGACAGTATCGAAAGCGCCGCTGCTACATTGTGTGCAGCCGCGGGCGCCCAGAGTGCGCCTAGGAACGAGGTGGCGGCAATTGCCTGAAAGGCGAGCGCCGAGACATTGTTGATCCAGTCGCTCCACCCTATGATAAAACCACCGCGATCACCGAAGGCCCGACGGGCATAGACGTAGAAGCCCCCCGCCACCGGCATCATCGCCGCCAACTCGGCCACCGCAAAAGCACCCAACAGCGCATACAGGCCGCCGAGGATCCAGAACAGCACAATCAGGTGTGAGTCGCCAAGCGCGCCCGCAAGAGTGCCGGGCAGTCGTAGTATGCCGACACCGATGGTGTTGCCAAATGCCAGCGCGAGGCCGAACCCGAGTCCGAGGATTCTCTGCAAAGGGCGCGCGGCTGTAGTTGTCATTGTTGTGCCGGTATTGGGTAGCGCCGCACCAGCATGGCCGCAAGGGGGTGCACTGACAAGCGTTATCGGGAGCGACTGTAGGCTTTCGAGCAGATAGTCGGGTCGGCCAAGTGTCCCCTTCTGGCCGAGGATGTGTGAAAACTCATTTCGCTCGGCGCGTAGGATCGCTAACAGCGAAATTCGGTGTGCTAAGTCGCCTGAAATCGCATCTACGTGGCTGAAATCAACGCCCGAAAATGGGACGCCTACGTTTTCCACAGCCTCGGGCGATCTGAGTCATAGCCGATTGATCGCGGGCAAATTCAGCTGGGAGGCGCCGGTCCCGGCCCAAGACCGGCCGTCCGCCCCACGGCATGGCCCATGCGAGCGTCCGCTATCTATGGACTCAGTAACCGCCCTTCGGAAAAAGCCAGGATCGGTCAGGGTCGGTCGATAGCGCCAGTTCGTGAAACTTCGGCAGTCGGCGAGGACCGAAGCCACCCCAAGTAGTTAGGGCCGCAAGAACTCGAAAGTCACTTCCGGAATCTGCAGCTCCAGCCAGCTGGCCATCGCTCGTTCCTGTTGTAGACTCTCCTCGCACATCTGCACGATCGCCGGTTGCTCGAGCTTGCGCGCCGCAGCGCCCAGCGAAATATACGTGGCGATCTCGAAATGCCTGGAGGCGTACGCGGCCAGGCAGTCCTTCACGAGTTCATCAGGCAGCACTTCGCTCGCATAAGCTTGAGCGATCCCAATGAAACGCCTTCTCAGGTCTTTGAAAGTCGAGGTGTCAGAGCCAAGTTCTTTCAAGCACGTTTCAATCCGCTCAACCTGACCGAGCGACTCTTGCCAGTGCTGTCGAAATCGCGCCGCGAGCTCGGGATAGCGGCGGGAGAGCCGCTCCGCAAGATGGTCTAAGGTGTCGATAGTCGCCCGTTCCATCGCATGAGCATCGCGCAGCCAAGCAACGAGCGTGTGCATTTGGTCTGTCATGGCTTAAGCCCTCTCAGTCCTGCCCTCACCAAAGGCAGCACATCAGGTCACGGGAGCCGCCATTGCATCCAGCCGGAGGATCTCCCGGGTAGCGTAGGGCACCTTACAACCGGCAGCAGCCAATGGCCAGCTGTTTTTAACGCGCTTTAACGCGCCTAGAATATCGACCACGTACATCGGGTCGCCACCGCCTGTTGGAGCTGACCTATGAGAACCATAGCCGCCTGTTTTTTCTCGGGGCTGGCCATTGTCGTAGTTGGATGTGCTGCGCGCGAGGAATCCACCATTCCCGAGAAAGTGATCACGGCGCTGGAGACGTGCGTCGCTCGCCACGATCCGGAAGGTTGTGCCGCGCTGTACACGGAGGATGCGGAAATCACGAAACCGAGAGCTACGACGGTGCGCGGTCGGGCGGCGATCCTTCAGTACTTCAAGGAACAGATTGTTCCGGACCTACAGATGTTCACAGACACTCAAGTGAACCTTGTGCAAGGCACCCTGGGTGTCGTAGAGGGCACCTACAGAATCAGGAATATGAACACCCGCACCATTGTGGAGGATGGCGAGTACCTCAATATCCTCAGAAACCGGAACGGTGAATGGAAGGTCTTTCGTAGCTTCTTTGTACCGCGTCATGCACCAGGGGCGGACGTTTCGGTATCGCCGTCCGCAGAGCCGACAGAAAAGTGAGGGGCAGTCATGGCGTGTTCCCGCCGCATAGTCACGGAGCCGAACCCCGGCCCATGTCCGCTGCGGTCAGTATGAATGTCTCCTTTGGGGCCGGGAGAGCCGACGTCCATCAAAAACCGGAAAGCGGCCATCCCCAGCGCGGCGCCAGTGGGAGGCAGTGAGCTCGGATGTCGCTGACGAGTCGAGTGCAGACGGTCGATCGTAACTGCCTCAGTTCGGCCAGAAGAGAGATTGGCTCGTGCATTGGGACACCACGTTAGCGACCAGGACTTCTCAGAGAAGCGGCCCACGACACGGCAATGCCGCGGGCCGCCGGTAAGACAAGTCTATGGCTGGTTGGCGCTATTGGAACTCAACGCTTCATCTCGGCAGATTGGGCAATGCGCTACTTCCCGCTCTTGGCTTGCGTCGTTGACGTGGCGATGACTTGCCACGTTCCGCCCTTGCGCGACCATACGTGCAAGCTGTAGTGGGTGTCAGCGCCCTTGGTCCCATGCGTCATAATGGCCGTATCCGGATTGATGAAGGTAACTTTGTAGTCGGTCGGCTCATAACGCGTACCGGCGGGTGCCGGCTTCATATTAGCAAGCGCACTCTGTTTTCCCATCACTCCGCTCTCGTCGACAGAGACGGCTTTGTCAGCGAGTAACTTCGCCGACACGGTCTTATCACCTTTGACTGCGGATTCGCCCCATTGCTTGTCCAGGGCTATGAGAGCGTCCGTGTCGTCAGCGGCGCGTGCAGCCGCCGCGAACATGACCAGAAACGTCGCAACACCGACTAAAATGCTCTTCATGTTGATTCTCCCCTCTAATTCTTTGCTACGTGGTGTGTGTAGCGCCTCACCCGGCGGGTGACACACGATCAGCATCGCAGATGTGTCGATACTGAACGGACGCCTTCAGCGCACTTCTTTGAGACGCCTTCACTATAGACCTCATTTTCCACCCGCAGCAATATTCTCGTTGGTTGCCGCCCGCTGGAGCTGGGAGCTTCTTCTCATGGGCGAATGTGCAAGCGGGTTTAGTTCCGCACTGCCTTCCCGCGTGGCTGCCATAGTCCACTTTACCGACGTTGAGCGTCCGGCAATTCAAAACCGAGCGCGTCCGCTCGGGCGTCGGTTGCGGACACAGGGGCGCGACTATCTCATTTCTGCCGAGACCTCTGACAACTCAAGTGGTAGGCACGATAGTCACGATTCTCTTTGTGATCGCCACTATAGAGGCGGCCATTTGGGCTGCCGTTGCAGCTCCCAAGTTTCACTGAGATCAAACAATTCTCGGTGAGCGCGCCTGCGCTGCGCCCATGACTACAGCGACTCAGATCCCTTCGCAAGTGAAGTGGATTGTGTGCTGGGAGCCGTTCTCGGGTAAGCATCCGAGGCCGATTACGCCCTGCCCTTTGAGCTGCAGAATGTCCTGGCGTATGAATAACTCCTCTCCATCGCCGGTCAGTACGAAGGTCCCGTTTGTGCTCTGGTCGATCAATACGAAGTTGCTGCGACCGATCACGATGCGGGCGTGCACGCGCGAGCTGAAGTGGCCGTTAACTACGACGTCATTCTCCTGGGCACGGCCAATGGTGATGCTCGAGGTACGCTCATCCACCACCAGCTCTCGGTCATCGAACCGCAGCCGCAAACGCATGCCGCGCGGTGAGTCCGAATAGCCCACGATCACGGGAACCATCGTGGTTTCTGTATCCGTGCCGATGGAGCTATCCCGATCGTCGGTTGCCGGACGGCCTGTCAACATTCTCGCTGGACCGGACATAATCAGCCTCCCTGTTGGGGCCCCATTCTCCCCAGCTAGAACCGTTTAACAATGCCGCCGAAGCGAAATGTGAGCTAGGTCTCAGAACCGAACCGGGGCTGCACCTGACCGTCCGCCTCCTTGAGTGCGAATGGCCGCTCTTCAGGAGATTGCGGGGACCAGCGGACCAGCGATTCGCGATCATCGCTGCCACGCTGCTTATCGCGTCCATCCCCGCTTATGCATTCGTCGTGCGGCGCCGAGCCGTAGCGCGGGCCGGGATTTGACGCCCCTCCCGTATGTCTTGTTGGGGTCAGCTGTTGCCACTGCGCGCGGCGGGCTTCGGTTCGGCCAATACAGAATCCCGGACGGATCAGGAGTAGACAAGCTCCATGTTCGGCGGCGTGGCGCCGAAACGGATACGTTTCCAACGGCCCGACGAGTGCTCTTGCACCTCGACTCGCAGGTGGCGCACGCCGGATTCGCTCAGTGAGTCGGGCTCCAGCGTCTGTTCGACTCTCTCGGCGCCTCGCGGGACGCGGCGCGGTGCGTCTTTCAAAGGCTTTGATTGTGTAGGCGATTCTGGCGCGCCGTTGGAATCGATCCCCCCATCGACTCGTTGCTCCACGAGACACGGGATTGCAGAGGTGCCCATACCGGCTTCGCGTGCGCGCGTGACCTCCTGCTCGACAATGGGCACCACGGCTGCGGAGGCGAACATCGAGAGCACTTGGACAGCGACTTGCTTCGCAGAGATCGGGTCTGCGAAGAACCCCAGCCGGAGAAAATAGCGGGAACGCCCCTGTCGGCGACTTTCTGTCGCGTAGAGCGTATATGCCTTGAATATAGCGAGCGACGGCACGCGGCTGAGGTCGATCGGCTGCGCCGACCATTGGAGCTGCACGGCAAAGGAAACCGGTGCACCCTGAACGACAGCCTCCTTCAAAGCCTGCCGAGTACTCGTGTCGTCGGGGCGGAGCAACGCGATCTGATCGCAATTCCTCTCGTCAACGTTGTCCTGAACTGCGGAAACACGGCGCGCTTCCAGAATCTTCAGGACCTGTGTGTCGGTCAACGATTCATCTTTGACCGATGCAGGGTCGCCGCTTTGGGGAACTACCGGCTGAGAAGCAGCGGACGGCAGCGAAGGCGCCTCGGAATTGGCCGGCGGCAAAAACGCGGCCGGTGCGATGGTTGCGAACGCGTTGGGATAATGGCGACGTACGGCTTCTACCCATCTGTCGGCATCCGCCAGCGTCTCGAAGTACCCCATGTGGAGGTACAACTGCTCACTGCCATCCGGCTGACGCGCACGACTCATGAAGAATGTGAATGGCTTTAGCTGCGGTGATTGGGGCGGCCGAATGGACACAGGTGCAGCCAGCCGGCACAGCGTGAGCATGAAATGGCCAGTACCAGCCTGCGCCCGATGCTCTGGATTGGGGTTCGACGACCCAGTGGGCCTTGCCGATGTTGATGTCATAGGCTCTCCCTGAAACGAACCTTCGAGTCACGGTCGGGAGAGCGCCAGAACTAATGCAGGCGAGCTTGCACGCTCACACCCGGGAGTGGAGTGGCAACCCCGCTGTCTTAGGCTGTTACGCCCTTAGACCGGTGGCTTTGCGTCCCCGCCTTTCGAACGGGTTTGCCCGTATCGGTGCCTAGCTCGGTCTCAGGACGTGTCCGATTTGGAGCCTAGTTCAAGACTCCCAGAATGGATCGCATCTCAAGATCGCGCTGTCATAAGCATGGCCGCTTGAGCACGATATGTCTAGTGGTATGGCACCTCAAAGGTAGTACCCCGAGCGCCTGAGCCAAGCCGCGCGCCGCTCCCGAGTCTGAGCGAACGCCGTTTGCACGTACCGGGCGACCAGCCACGTGCCGGCTCGATCTGCGCGCTGTCCGGTTATTCCGTTTGGGATGACCGGTTTCGGCCAGGCTAACCGGCGGCTCTGGGTCGAGGCTAATGTGAAAACGCAGGCGCACCATTCTCGGGCGTTGATTTCAGCCACGTAGATGCGATTTCAGGCGACTTAGCACAACGAATTTCGCTGTTAGCGATCCTACGCGGCGAGCGAAATGAGTTTTAACACAGCCTCGGTCGGATCCCGACCGCGATCGAACAACGGCTCTACGCGATACTCCGAAGAAAGGCCGTCCACGCTTCAGCGCGGGGGCCACCCCGACTTGATTCGCACGTCTCTTGCCTACTTGTCCGTGTTAAAGCAATCAGCCTCGGCCTTCCATCGGCCGTCCTTCTGCTTTGCCCAAGCGACGAGATACTTGCCAATTACGGTGGCGGGCCGTCCGTGATCATCGTTCATGGTGAGTTCGAATGTCCCCACGTCGAAGGCAACATCGCGCGACTTTGCGACCACAATGCGCGTCGGCTCGAAGCGGATCGAAAAGCCTGGCTTTGCCATCAAGCCGGCCCACGCTTCCTGAATCTTGGCTCTGCCGTTTACGATCGGCCCATTGAAGGGAAGCATCGAGCCGTCAGGAGCGTAGAACGCCGCCGTCTTCGCGGCGTCCTTACTTGCCGCCGCGTCGGACCACTGCTTGTCCAGGTCCCGGAGGTGCTGCTCCTCTTCAGATCCCGCGGCAAGTGCAGTTCCGAGCGCGGAAGCCAGCATCACAGCTAACAGACCTACGCAGATTTTGGTTCTCATCTTGTCACCCCTGAAATGAGTCTATTGCGCTGTGAGGCTCTCATAGCGGCACGCATCCTTTCAACTTACCGCGTGTTGTAGCCTAGGCGCGCCGACGCCTGACGGCGTCGACAGGGCGGCTGCCTCATTGGGCAACCGCGTCCAGGTCCCGCCTGCCCGCGATGTATTCGCGGACGGCTGAGGACCATGAGCAGCCGTTCGATCCTTTACCCATAGATTCCTCAAAGCCGCCACTGAATACATCCGCGACGTTGACTTGTACCTGATTGGTCGCAGGACTACCGTAGCAGTCAAAGAAGTTTGGGAGCGGGTAGCTTATGGATGCGTCCCGACGGGAACTATAGGAAACGCCTGGTTTTCCAAGGCCGCTTCGTGGTGCGAGCCCCTATTCGGCGTTGAACCTCCCAAAGCCAGACTGTCATGTTTCGACCAAAGCGTCTGCTCACGCCGATGATCGCTGGATCGCTGTCAGCTGCCGCATGCGGCGGTGGAGGCGGCGGAAACGTGCCGTCGCCGCCACCGCAGATGCCCTCCGGGCGCGGGCAGCTCGTCAAGAGTCCGCCGAGCAAACTGAGCTCGTTCTCAGCGTCTGAGCTGCTCTCCAAGCTGAGTAGCAGCGCGCAAGGCCAAGTGCTGTTGCAGTTCGGCCTCTCGCCGACGTGTTCCGTTGATACGTATTATCTGGAGTACCAAACCGTCGGCGCCAGGAGTGAGGCCGTCACGGCCTCTGCGGCACTCATGATTCCCACGGGCTCCGACCCTGTATGCCAGGCGCCACGGCCGATCGTGCTCTACGCACATGGGAAGCGGGTGAACAAGTTGTTCAACATCGCCGACCTGACAAACCAGAGCAACGAGGAAGGTCTGGCGCTCGCCGCAGTCTCTGCCGCTCGTGGCTATATCATGGTTGCTCCGAACTACGCCGGATATGACATTTCAGGTCTGAGCTACCATCCGTATCTCAATGCGGATCAACAATCCAACGACATGATCGATGCGCTGACTGCAGCACACAGCGGATTGTCCGCGGTTAACGTTGCGGACGATCACAAGCTGTTCGTGACTGGCTACTCGCAGGGTGGTTATGTCGCCATGGCCACTCACCGTGCGTTGCAAGCAGCCGGTATTCCCGTGACGGCCTCGGCGCCGATGTCGGGCCCCTATGCTCTGTCCGCCTTCGGAGACGCTATCTTCATGGGGCAGGTTGATGACGGTGCCACTGAAGACTTCATCATGGTGGCATCGAGCTACCAGCACGCGTACGGCAATCTTTACTCCAATCCGACCGAAGTCTTCGAGCCTTCCTATGCATCCGGAATCGATTCCCTCCTCCCCAGTGCGACCGACATCAGCACCCTCATCGCAGAGGGACGGCTACCCAGCAGCGCCTTGTTCAGCGGCACCCCGCCGGCCCCTGAGTTCGCTTCGGTAACCCCAGCGACCGCGCCGGCACAGTTGGCCGGGGTCTTTGCAGCGGGATTCGGTACGGGCAATTTGGTGACCAACGCTTATCGTCTGAGCTACCTGCGCGATGCCCAGGCTGCACCCGACGGCGGATTCCCCAGCACTACAACCAACGCGCCGCCTGCGAGTCCGGTAAACACGCTGCGGCAGGACTTGAAGACGAATGATCTCAGGAACTGGTCACCAACTGCGCCCATGCTACTCTGCGCCGGCAACGCAGATCCGTCGGTGTTCTACCTCAACACGCGCCTGATGCAGGAACTCTGGGCAATGAATCTGCCGAGCAGCCAGGTGACGGTTCTTGACGTCGATTCGCCCGTGACGAGTAGCGATACATATACGAATGTGAAGACGGCCTTTGCTGCGGCCAAGTCGGCGATCGCCGCCGCTGCAGTCGCTCACGGGGCCACTGACGGTGGCGCCGCTGCCGTCCTGCAGGTCTATCACGCCGACCTCGTGCCCCCGTTCTGCGTGGTAGCCGCGGCATCATTCTTCGAGAACTACTGAACACACGACACGATTGAGGCTGCCCGACAACACCAAGCCCCCCGCGGCAACGCGCAAATGCGCCTCTGCGACGCCGGCAATTTGCCAGCGCCCACGCCGGGTAAAGGGGGCTTGAGGGGCTGGCGCTACAGCCGCCGCTCTGGCGTCCCCTGCGGCACACCGGGAACGGCCAAACGCACGTACGATTGACCCGTCGACAATGACTATTTGGTAGTGCACCCCTGAATTGGAGTGTCGCATGCATGAGGATGCTTTCGTTTCGGTTGTAGCTGACAGCCGGGCCCGGGAAGAGATCCTCGAACAGGGATTTACTCGGCGCCCTTTGAGCGTTGATGGGGATGTCGCACGCGCACTGGGCGACTTGGCTCATGCGGCTTGGTACCTGCCCGTCGATGAGTACTACCGGGCTGGGGACCGATATCGATCACTAAATCGGTTTAAGGCCGAAATCGTTGAGGGCGGGGTTCGCGTATGGCCTTGCGATGACTCTGAGCCCTACGTGCAGCTCGCAAAATACAACACCACATTAGGAGGCCAGCCGCGAACATACGCTCCGATGCCTGAGGAGATTGCCGACAGCGCAGGCGTTCGCAAGATGATAGCTCACCACCTTATGTACTTGCCGCTGTCCACGCTTGGCGCTACTTACTCGGTCAACATGCATGTGATCCGATTCGCGGCCACTCCCTCTCGGCCATGCGATACGAGCCCGCCAGGCCTGCACAAAGACGGTGAAAAGTATCTCGCTACTCATCTCCTCGCGCGGTGCGGGGCGCAAGGAGGCGAAGTCGTAATAACCGACAATAACAAGCGCGAATTGAGTCGCTTCATCATGCGTGAGTCGGGCGAGTGTTATGTCTTCGACGATGACCGCATCTGGCACATGCTGACCCCGATTGAAACACTGGAACTCAATCAGTTCGCGTATCGCGACACAGTCACGTTCGACCTGTTGCCAGACGGTTGGAAGCCTTTGAGCTAGGGCCAGTACCGCGTCATTTGCCGCTCGCCGGAAGCAGAAGCGCCCAAGACAAAGCGCTGATTAAGGGGGCGCCGCGAAGCGGACGCCCGCGACTGGCGGGACAGGATCGATCGCGGACGACTGTCTCAAGTCGGCCGCCCGGCGCTATCGCTCTTTCCCTAGCAGTGAGTGTTTTTCTTACAATCATGTAGGAACCAGATGACAAATAATTTCCGGTTGATAAGGAAACCTCTTTAAAGACAAGGTTCGGCTGTCTCCTGCGCTCTCACGGGTTGTCTGCTTACAGATCCCGCGCGCCCACGCTGCGACAGTGGGCGCATGCAAGCGGAGGTCACTGCCAAGGAGGCGAGGCGAGCCGGAATCGGGAGCTCACGCCAACAATCCGAGCCACGGCAAGGGGCCAAGCTGGCCGGCGCCGTGGCCGCGCTCACGCTAGTCGGCGTGGCGGGGATTGGTGCGGGCTCAATGGATAGCGTGGCCGCTGCGCCCGCGTCACCCACTCAGCCTCGATCGCCCGAGGCAGGCCGCCTGTCGCACCAGCAGGCGAAACCCGGTCGCTTATCGCCCGAGGCGAGGCCGCAGCTCGACCGCACCGGCCGCAAGCGGTTCGGCAAGGCGTCAATCTATGCTCCGATGTTTGCGGGTCGAAAAATGGCAGACGGCACGAGAATGCGACCCACCAGCAACAATGCGGCCAGCAGGACTCTTCCGCTGGGCACCACCGCCAAGGTGACCAACCTCGAAACTGGCAAGACCGCCGTCGTGACCATTCACGATCGCGGGCCGTATGTCGCTGGACGCATCGTCGACTTATCACCGGCGACAGCCCGTGACATCGGGCTAGACCGCCGCACCGGCGTCACACGGGTCGTGGTTGCACCCATTGCGATTCCAATGCCGAACGGCAACATCAAGCACGGTGATGGTTTTCTTGAAACCAGTTATCGAATGGAGGGCGACCAACGAAGGGGAATACTCAGATGACGGCTAGCGGACCGGAGATCGAATGAGTCCCGGTGACGGAGAACGGCCAGGAGCGGTTTTTTACTTTGACTACTTTGATTTCCGCTGAGCGGACTATCATTGAACCGGCTTTTCGAAGAACCAGCGAGGAGCGTTTAGCGGAGCACGTCTCGGAAAGATGTGATCAAGACGCAGGTACACCCAGTTTCGCTCCATACCCGTTTGTCGCCCGTACCCGGCTCCGCACGATTGTAGTCACCGGGGTAGAGCTTTCGGTCATCTATCCAGAGCTCGCCCGCGAGCAGATGCAACTCCTCCACGCCCGCGTGGATGTGCGGTGGGTAGTCGGTTTCGGGCGCGAGTCGAACCAACATGCTGACGAGATGCCTTTCCGTATCCGTAGCAAGTAGTTTGCAGGAGATACCTGGCGCTGGTTCCTCCCACTCCGGTTCCAGGCGCTCTGGCGTGGCGTGAGGTAACGGTACGGTACCGCTTTCATCGGCGATGCGGTGCGCCAGACGATCCCATAGCGACTCCGCAGGGCGCAACAGATCGGTCGGCCAGGACGCGGAAGACTCCACCACTGGACGCAGCGATTCAAGCTCCTGCTGACATTCGGAACAGGTCGCGATATGTGCTCGCACGGCGCACGATTCCTCGTGACTAAGAGCGCGAAGTGCGAGTAGCGCAACGAGCTCCGTCTGATCGCATCCGTGTTTTTCCTCGCTTGGGCTCATGACGTTTTGCCCTCCGTGGCTAACGCCTGCCGCAGTTTGAGCATTGCGGACCGGATTCGTGTCTTCACGGTGCCAAGTGGCTGGTTCAGCCGGGCCGCCACCTCCGCGTGTGTGTGCTCGAGAAAAAATGCAGTCTCGAGCGCCTGTCGCTCCTCGGGTGTCAGCACCGCTACCATGGCGGCTCTCAGAGCGCGCTCTCGTTCCTTACCCTCGAGAGTGTCTTCTGAGCTGCGCTCGCTCTCCGAATCCGGACCTTGCAGATCAGGATTGATGCGCTTCTTCCGATGCTCGAAGCGCACGCGATCGATGGCTCTCGAGCGCGCCTGGTTCATGATCCATCCCACCACCGTCCCACCGGAGGCGTCGTATCGGCCTGCCCGTCTCCACACATCGTGAAACACATCCAGCGTTAACTCTTCAGCCGTCTCCCGGTTGTTGACGATTCGCATGAGCAAAGTAAATACGATGCGATGTGTTCGTCCGTATAACCTTTGGAGTGCCAGCTGATCCCCTCCCGCGATCGCGCGGACCAGCTCGACCCACTCCGCTTCGGTGACCCTAGACTTCGCCTTATCCGCATAAAGGAGATCGCCGAGGGTACTCTCCAGCTCTAACGGCTCTGTACGTACACTTGCGCTCACAACCGCAATGGTCGCGCCGTCGCTCCGATCCGGCAAGGCTCGGAGGTGTCACTGGGTGCCCGGCAAATCCGTCCCGGCGTAAGACTCGCTCTTGGGTTGACGGGCCCGACGCTCCAAATCCCACACCGCATGGCACCGGGGATGGACATGCTGACTGCTGGCGGGCATGAACGCATCGGCAGAGAATTCCAGCTCAAGCTCAACTTGCTCGGGAATCAATGGGTTACCGCAGATCGAGCAGTCGACCCCGCTTCCGTAACCTCCGAATACACGCTGCGGCTCCCGCACAGGTAATTTCCCTGTTCTGATTGCCTCGCGTACTTTGTGGCGTAACAGAGTCTCGTCCATCAAGCGCCCCTCGGTGTCTGCGTGGGTTGTCCCACCTCCTAAGACGCTAAGGAGCGTGCTTTGGATTGCGGTCGTGCACCGATGGCACCCAGCCACGGCGGCCACGATTGAGCGGACGTTCACGACCGGCAGCAACAAACCGGCAGTACAGGCAATACGTCAACGAGCCGGCTGCGTGTCGCACAGGGCGGACAGATTTTCTTATCGTTTGACGATCCGTACGCTTGACCGATGGCGCAACGACTCGTGATTCCAAGCCGGGAGGAAGTCGACGGTGAACTCTCCGTCGCGCGTCCTTGGTGGCAATTTTCTGTGCGCTTCAACGTTGCGATCTCGCAGAGCGTTCCAGTTGCCCGGATGCACGAACGCGAATCGGAGGGCGTCATGATGAGATGGGGTCTTGCGCAGAAGACCGCGGGCGGCACCATCAATTTGACCAGCTGCGGATCAGTGCGCCGCGATGCCCTGAAGTCTGGGCAGGACCTGCACCGAATGTGGACACATGGCCAGCGTGGCATCGTGCCGCTTGCGGGCTTCTACCTCTGGCAACGAGCGCCAGCTGGCTATCATCAGCCCTATTACGCCCGGTTGGTGAACAGAGCGGTCTTTGGCGCCGCTGCGCTCTGGGAGCGCGCAGAAACCCATGACGAAGTCATCGAGAGCTGTGCGCTGATCACCGTCGATGCCAATCCGCTGCTGAGTGAAATCGACCCCACAGGACAGATGCCTGCGATACTCCGATCGGAGGATTACAACGCATGGCTCTCGTCCAGCGTGGGCCAGGCGAACGAGCTGCTGGCGCCCTATCCCCACACGCGGATGGTCTGTCACCCGGTCGCGCCCTACGTGAATCACCTGGAATTCGACGACCCCAGCTTGATCAGACCGGCTGGTCAGTAGGTCGAACGTCCCATTCTTGGGGTCCCCCGCAATACCGATCTCCCCCTCCCCCATCGAGCTTTCGTGATAGGACGGCGACCCGGGAGCCACGCTGTCACGGCGGCGGCGGGCGTCAGCTGTCCGTGTTCTGGCGCCGCCAGGTCGCCGGCGCCGTGCCGAAGGACTTCTTGAACGCGCGCGAGAACGCAGCCTCGGATTCGTAGCCCACCTGCTCGGCGACGCGACTCAACGGCAGCGCCGCGCGCTTGAGGCTCTGCGCGGCGACCTGCATGCGCCACTGCGCCAGGTACTGCATCGGGGCCAGACCGAGTACGCGCACGAAGCGATCGGCAAGCGCCGAGCGCGACAGTCCCGCCTCGGCGGCGAGCTGATCGACGTTCCAGTCGCGGGAGATGTTGCCGTGCATCAGCGCGAGCGCGCGCGCCACCGGCTGGTCACGCAGGCCGGCCAGCCAGCCGGTCTCGCCCGCTGGCAGCTGCTGCGTATAGCGGCGCACGGCCTCGACGAACAGCACCTCGGAGAGTTTCGCGAGCACCGTGTCGGAGCCGGGCTGCCCAACGGCGAGCTCACTCGATGCGTACTCGAACATCGCCCGGAACCAGTCGGTCGAACCCCCGCCACTCGCCCTGATGGGCATCAATGGCGGGAGCGATGCGAACACCGGGTTGCCATGCGCGCTCGCGCCTCCCAGGTACCCGCAGATCAGTCGCGTGACCGCGCCGCCGCCGCCGTGGCGGATGTGGTGCGGCCCGGCACCCTGACAGCCGGCCAATACTTCCCGGACGCTGGTCGCGCGCAGCGCGAGGTCGCTGCCCATGCGATGCAGGTCGTTGCGCGGGAATAGCACGCACTCACCCGCCCGCAGCAGCAGCGGCTCCTCGTCCTGCAGTGCGACGCGCAACTCCCCGGCGACGACGTAGTGGTAGGGGATGAAATGGGCGCTCGAGCCGAGAAACGGCGCGCACATCTCAGGTGCCACGCGCGCGACCATGCACCAGGGCGCAGTGAATTCGGCGTTCAGAAACACGCCACCGCTCAGTTGAGCGACGCGCAGAACGTCCGAGAGCGCATCCATGGTGCCCTGCTCTGGAGCCCCGATCATATCTTCCGGTGACAGGATCATATTCCAGAACCAAGGCGTTCCCTACAGTTCCGCTCCACGAACGGTGGCCCGATGCCGCCGCAAACCGGGCAACACATCAGGAGACCGAGATGAACGCCGTGATCGCCACACCTGACACCGACCTGTACGCGCGCAGCATTGCCGCTTCCAAAGCCGCGCATTGGGACATCGACGCTGACGTCATCCGCGGCCGGGACTTCGACCTGTCGAGGCCATTCCTGCCCGACTCGCTGTCGCTGGCCGGCGATTTCACGACGCTCACGGAGGCCGAGCGGCGCCTCGTCAGCCAGGTGCAGGGGCGAACCTACGCGAACATCTTCGGGCTCGTGGAGCGCTTCATCACCGCGAAACTGCTCGAGGTCGGGCACGAGTACTCACTCGGTGACCAGAACGCACTCGAGGCGCTGGTGCGATTCAGCGAGGAGGAGCTCAAGCATCAGGCGCTGTTCCGCCGCATCAACCGGATGATGGGCGCGGTGATGCCGCCGGGGTACCGCTTCGACATCGATCCAGACGAAGTGGCGCGCGTCGTGCTGGGCAAGTCGACCTGGGCAGTGCTGGCGCTGACGCTGCACATCGAGCTGTTCGTGCAGAACCACTACCGCCAGAGCATCCGCGCGCAGTCCGAACTGTCGGAGCTGTTCAAGGACGTGTTCCTGTTCCACTGGAAGGACGAGTGTCAGCACGTGGTGCTCGATGAGCTCGAATTGCGCCGCCACGACGCGACATTGACGGGCGCTCAGCGCGACGCGGCGGTCGAGGACTTCCTCGCGCTCGTCGGCGCCGTGGATGGAATCCTGCAGGTGCAAGCGCGGGCCGATGCCGCGTACTTCGGCAACATCTGTGGTCGGCGCATCCCTGCCGACGAGGCGGTGAAGCTGGAAGAGCAGTTCCTCAAGGCCTATCGCTGGCAGTACCTCTTCTCGGGCGCAAGCCACCCGAGATTCCAGTCGATACTCTTTGGCCTGATCACGAGAGAGCAGCGCTCGCGCATCGAGGCGGCGCTCTCCGCGCTGCAGCGGCTACCGGCGTAGCGGAGAGCCGGTGAGCGGGTAGCCGACGTGAGCCTCGCACTCTGGATGCTCCTCGGGTTCGCCACCTGGACGCTGCTCCTGATGGTCATCGGCATCGGCACGTACCGCTGGGCGATGATCTTCAGGGGCGCGGCCGAGCTGACGAGCTTTCCGGGCGACGTTCCGCACGGCAGTGTGGCCTATCGGCGTCTGGTACGCGCCCACGCCAATTGCCTGGAGAATCTGCCGGTGTTCGCCGTCATCGTGCTGATCGGGGCCGTCACCGGTCTTCACCCCCCCGGCACGGACGCGCTCGCCGCGACCACGCTCGGCGCGCGCATCGTGCAATCGTCGGTGCACATGCTCTTCACCGAACGCAACGCCACCGTCGCCGTGCGGTTCTCGTTCTTCCTGGTGCAGGCCGCGGCGATGATGGTGATGGGCGCGCTCCTCGCCCAGGCAGCCGCGACTACATAGTCTGTGTCACGACACCGTAGGTTTTACTTGGTGATAAATCCTGTGACGAGTTGCACTGTCGCCTGCGGATTCTCCTCCATGATCCAGTGACCGGAATCGGGAACGATAGCCCCGGTCACGTCACTCGCCACGAATCGCAACTCGTCGGCCATTCCAGACCCGAACGAATTCCCCGCGCCAATCGCAAGCACCGGCATGGCGAGCTTCCCGTTCGCAGCGAGCAACGCTTTGTTGTCGGCGGCATCCTGAGTGAATGCGGCGAATTGCTCGAACGCGTCGTGCATGGCGTGAGGCTTCGCGTAGAGCTCGGCGTAGTGCTGGCGTGTCTGCTCGTCGATTCGCTTTGGATCGGCCGAGAGTTCATTGTAGAAGCGGTCCAGGTAGATTCGCTCACGCCCCTGAACGAGGCGTTCGACGTCCGGTCCCCTGAAGTTGAAGTGCCACAGGAGCGGGCTGCGGACGATGTCATCCCAGTGTCCGACGCCGGGGAGCGGGGCATCGATCACTGCCCAGCGGGTGATGCGCTTCGGAAACTGCACGGCGAGTGCATAGCCCACCATGTTGCCGATATCGTGGGTGACCAGCGCAGCCCGCTCGATCTTGA
>Ga0307471_100000626_pt1 | contig 18244 bp, 13 predicted proteins | sample atmos_gasesAM3C__2_FD_204566 | JGI IMG/M metagenome (GOLD analysis project Ga0307471, IMG submission 204566) | Hardwood forest soil microbial communities from Morgan-Monroe State Forest, Indiana, United States - atmos_gasesAM3C_515 | ecosystem: Environmental > Terrestrial > Soil > Temperate...
TGAAGCCACACGTGGGAAAAGATGTCCAAGTTTGGGGCTGATTCGGAAAAAGCGTCTGGACAAGTGAAGTTGGTACAATCACGAAACGCGGGCCGGGCCCGGACATGAAATCGACTGCGTTTTTCTCGTTAACCCGGTTGAGAAAACTTTGCACGCGACTGCGAAAATACCAGACCACGCTCGGTTCCTCGAATTCGACGGACGCAAATTGCATGTTCGGCTGCAAGTACGGGCGCGATTCCCGGAAAAGCTGATACGCGGGAAAAAACCGTGCGACCGCCGGCGGGATGATTAACGCAATTGCAATCCCCAAACAGGCACTGCTGATAGCGACTTTTCGAAACAGGGAGCCATGATTTGCGATCGCAGTCGCTCCTTGCCAATGCCGCGCAAGCAGGAGCGCGAGCAGCGGAAAGGCCGGCAACGTGTAATGGGGTAACTTCGTTGCAACCAGTGTGAAGATCACAAAAATGATTGCGATGCCTGTTAGGAGATAATTATCGAGCTGGTTCCGGCCATAGCCGGGATCTGCGATCCCGGGCTTTTTTTGTCTCCACAATTGCCGGATCAACCACGGCAACTTGATCGACCAGGGAAAGAAACTGATGAAGATTGTTACAAAATAGAACGGTAGGAGCAGTAGATACATCCCAAACGAACTCGCCCCGTGACCTTCCATCGTCGCAAGGGACCGACTAATGACGTGTCTTCCGATTCCAATTGCCAGGAATTGGCCGTGAGTTTGAACCAGCGCCGGAATTCCCCAGAGCGCGACAACTGCGAGCATCAGCAAAATTCCACGCAGCAATTTGATATGCCGAGCCAACTGCCAATCTCGCGCAAGAATAATTGTCGCTCCAACAGTGAGCAGCGGTAACCATGCAATCGGTCCCTTCGCCAGAAAACCAAACGCAAGCGAGAGGTAAAATGTCAGCCACCACCGCGTTTGATGGTAGGGCGTGACCGATCCGAGCCGGGCTGGCATTTGGCGCTCCGCTCCCGGGGACGAGCGCGACAAAAGTTCGTAACCACTCCAGTGCGCCAACGTCATAAACAGCACGAGCCACATGTCAGCGACTGCGGCTTTTGAATGAACAAAAGTCTGTAGCGAAAGTGTGAAAATAATCGCCGCCCACCAACCAACTGAGGTCGCGCCATTGCGGCGGCTCCAGGCAAAAATCACGAGAGCAACCAGCGCGGCCGCGATCGCAGATGGAAAGCGCGCGCTGAAATCGCTCTCACCAAAGATTCGATAACTCGCCACCTGCGCCCAATAGGCGAGGGGAGGTTTGTCCAGTCGTAGCTTATTATTGAAGTAAGGAACGACATAATCTGCGCGCTGGATCATTTCTCGCGATGCCTCTGCGAATCGGGGTTCGTCACGATCGATCAGCGGGAGGCTCCACGTGCCGGCCAGATGAAAAAGGACCAAGCCGAAAAACAGAAAGACGGAATTGCGTATTGCGGATTTCAAGAGCGCGCTCAAAATAGCGCTCGCTAAAACTGACGGGAACTTATTTGTGAAGCGCGCCGCCGTTTTTTATTGGCTGGTCGGAATCGTCATTGCGGCGATAGCGATCGCAACAGCATTCTATTTCGACGACACAGTACGTGATTTCATGGCGCAACATCAAAACCCCATGATGCGCAATTTCATGCGCAATGTCAGTTTGTATGGTGATTGGCCATCACATCTTGCCCTTGGATTGCTCCTTTTAGGAATCGCCTGGCGGCGCCAAAGCAAAAAATGGATGCGAATTTTTTTGTCGATGCTGGTCGCAATGGCGATCGCAGGCGTTGCCGACACCGTAATCAAACGCACGATTCCAAGGGCCCGTCCATCTGTGAAATCAGAGCTTCGCTGGGGCGGACCGCGTTTCAGCATAAAATATCACGCGTTTCCCTCCGGTCACGTCGGCGCCTCGACCGCGTTTTTTGGCATCTTAATTTTTGCACGCCGGCGCATCGGGCTCGCCTGTCTCCCCATCCCGATTCTGATTGGGCTTTCGCGAATGTACCTTGGTGCGCATTACCTTTCGGACGTTGTTTGCGCGGTAGTCATAGGGATTGTCTGCGCTGCCGTCGTTTGGCGATTTTTCATGTCAAATCGGCAGTGGGCTACTTCAAAAATCGAAGAGAACCAGTAGGAGCAGGAACAGGGATTTTAGGCGCGGAGGGGGTGAGATTCGAACTCACGAGGCCTTTCGGCCTTCCGGTTTTCAAGACCGGCGCGATCAACCGCTCTGCCACCCCTCCAGACCAGGCGCGCATTTCGCGATCGCAAGTTCATTACTCCATTACTCCGCTACTCCAAGTGAAATCACGCAGCCTTTCACTAATGGAATGATCGGTATTGAAGTAATCACAAGACTTGCTCGACATCACAATATGTTCATGTGAACTTATACCATGGCAAAGAACTACCGGCCTGTTGTCCAAGAGACTCCACAAAGCCGCGAGCCCATTCGCGGACGTGGCGCATCATGGAGTCCCGCAAATCGCTTCGAGAAGCTGCATATCGATCAAAATGATCTCGACGTTGTCGATGTCGCCATTGGAACAGAAGAACGACCGCGGCGTGAAACGCAATATTTTCGAGATGGAACCAAATCGGTCATCACTCGTAACAACAGTCCAGATGTCGGCTTCGAGACAAGCCTTAATCCGTATCGAGGCTGCGAGCATGGCTGCATTTATTGTTATGCGCGGCCAACACACGAGTATCTCGGTTTGTCCGCCGGGCTCGATTTCGAAAGCAAGATCATGGTGAAAACAAATGCGCCAGACTTATTGCGCGCGGAACTGGAATCACCGCGGTGGAAGCCACAAACGCTGGTGATGAGCGGCGTGACCGATCCGTATCAACCGATCGAGCGAAAGTTGTGCATTACGCGCGGCTGCCTCGAAGTCCTCGCAAAATTTCGCAACCCCGTGGCGATCATCACAAAGAACCGTCTGGTTACACGCGACGTCGATCTTTTACGCAGCCTGGCGGCGCACAACGCAGTAGCGGTAAACGTTTCAGTAACTTCGCTGGACTCGAATTTGCAGCGAGAGCTTGAGCCGCGAACCTCTTCGCCTCAAGCGCGACTTGATGCGATCCGGCGACTTCGCAGCGCAGGAATTCCCACTGGCGTGATGGTTGCACCGATCATTCCAGGGCTCACCGATCATGAAGTTCCGAGAATTCTCGACGCTTGCGCTAACGCGGGTGCGGAATTTGCCGCGTATACAATTGTCCGCCTGCCTTGGGCGGTGGCGCCACTGTTTGAACACTGGCTGGAGGAACACTTTCCGGACCGCAAAGAGAAGGTAATTGGGCGCATCCGTGATTTGCGAGTGAACCGACTAAATGACTCCCAATGGCACACGCGTATGACTGGGGAAGGCATCTTTGCCGAGCAGATCGCTTCGCTGTTTACGGTCTCCTGTCGACGCAACCAAATGTGCGCGCGTCCGAAACTGTCTAGCGCGTCATTTCAGAGACCGACGACGCAGCCAGACCTTTTCGGTTGAAATCATCCATCGTCTTTTACGAAAACTCGTGCAGCCGAATGCCTCGTTGCAAACGAAATAATAGGGCGGCCACTGCGAGCTGCATGAGGGTGCGGAGAGGCGGTTATTGGAGGCCGTGCTAATTCATAAACACCTCGCTAGGTTAAGTCCCCGTTTAATTCCTGGCTCCTCCCCTCGCAGTGTGTTGCACTGTATGGCAGCGCGTAAGGAGTCGAACCCAGAGGCTTTGATCCAACAGGCGCGACGAGCTAGGTTGAAACGACTCGTCACTCAGATCAGATCGACTTTGGGTACTAATTCAGGGGCAAAATTGAGTATTTTTGCGATCTATTTTAATCACCGTGTGAATTTCCCATCCGGCTTTCTCCGGTTTTTTCGATTGGTCTTTCAGAGAATGACCGACATCGAAAAAGGCTTTGCGGACAACCATGATGATCGGCGGAACAGTGACGTTCCGGCATTTTTTCGAGGACTTCGTTCCGCCGTTTCCGTAGGAACAGGTGAGAAATGCAAATAGGCCCTTGGAATGCCCGGAGTCGCGCCACCACGGACTGGCGTCGGACACTTGATGACATTTCGCCTTTTGGCAGGGGCGTTGCTTTTTTACACTTGGAAGGTATAAAGTAATTTTGAGCGGGCGGCGATGACGCGCATCGGGCGTTGCCAGATTGAGGCCCGACCCCTTACTGGCAATGCTTCCTCGCGGCGAGACAATCTCGCCCCGCTCAAAATTTTCTAGGCCAAACTGCGTCGATCAATATCAGTGTGCCGACGTCGCTCGGCTGTAAGCCAACAAAGCCTGATCCACAAGCTTTTTTTGAAATCGCATAGTGTCGGACGAATCGCGGGCAGCTTATCGCTTAACGAACATCGACATACTTTGTCATTGCCGTGGAGAGCAAAAAAAGAATCCACCGCGTGCGGCATTGGGAGACGATCGCTGACATCTCAATAAAACCGGTTGGCAGTTTGGGCTGCGCCGCCGCTGGGGAGCGCGTCGCGCGGAGCTATGGACTTGGTGGCAGGGTCGGCGTGGGTTGAGTCTGGATTGGTGGTATGGGAGGTAACATGGAAGCCGCATCATTCGCCATTCGGCAATCAAAACCGATTCCGGCTCCATCCTGAGTAGTGAGGTCGACGCGAGTCACATTTCAGTCAGGACACTTGGATCGCAATTCCAGGAGTTCTGGCAGGCGACTGCGGCGCCAGGAATTAAACGGGGACTAACCTGGTCCGGTGTTCCTGATCAGCACGGAATTCCCTGACAGTCTCTCCGCACCGTATAAAGCCCGCAGTCGCTGCCAAAACAACGTCGTTTGAAACAACGGTTGCGGTCCGGGTTGTGGAAGAACATCCAGATTCTGCTGAGTCCAAAGCTTTTTGATACGCCGCTAAGATTACAACCTAGGAAAAATGGGTTCAAATTTGTGAGCGGAGCCTATCAGAAACTAGCAACTAAAAATATTTCACCTTGGAAAGCGGGTACGCTCTCAAAATCTTTAATCAAAACGCCCATCAATTCGCACCAAACAGCCATTTTGCTATGGCAGCGCGTACGGGAGTCGAACCCGTGTACCAGCCTTGAGAGGGCTGTGTCCTAACCACTAGACGAACGCGCCAAAAACACGATGCGATTAGGAATACTGCAATGACTATGGGCTGGCAAGGTGGCTATCAAAACCACTTCTTACGTTTCTCTTTCTTCTTCTTGTGTTTCTCTGCGGGCTTCTTAGCCGGAGGTGTTCCCGACGGCGTTGGCGTTGGCGTAGAGGTGTCTGGGGTGGGCCGCACGCGTGGCTGAGCCAGCATTCCCTGATGAAAACTCTTCAATCCCTGCAATGCCAACTTGATTTCGGGAGTCGTAGCCAGGGCGGACATGCGTTCGTAGTAGATGTTGTAGTAATTGCGGAGCCGATTCCTCTTTTCCAAATCAGTCCCTGCAGCCTGCGCATACGCCTTCGCAGCCTGCACCTCCGGATCATTCACTGTCCGATTTTTTAGCTGTCGCCATTCTATGTGCACGCGCGCTAAATCAGCTTCTTTTCCGAGCGACCTCGGCTTTGAAAAACTCTGGTCCAGCTGCGATATCTCCGGCAACTCGGGGCCGTTAGGGGGTATGGGTGAGGGTGTTGGTTCCAGCTGTTCTTGCCCCTCGTAAAGATCCACGGATGGTGGGGCCGCATCCTGTCCTGGTAGCATGAGTGCCGTGCCAATTAGTGCTGCTGAAACGATTAACCCGTATATTCTCATTCCCGATTTTGACCGCAATTTAACCGAATTTCAGGATGCGGGAAGGCGTTATCCATGATAAAGAACGACGCCGGAAAACGGGGCGTAGCTTAGCTTGGTAGAGCGCGTGGTTTGGGACCACGAGGTCGGAGGTTCAAATCCTCTCGCCCCGACGTCTGATCGCATCAGACGTCGTAATCCAAGTTAGGGGCGAGGCGCTTTTCCACTGCGGGAACCGATTCGCCGCGCCGGGTGGCGTAATCCACGACTTGGTCGTGTCCAATCTGTCCTACTCCGAAATATTTTGCCTCGGGATGCGAAAAGTAGAGTCCGCTCACGCTTGCGCCGGGATGCATCGCAAATGATTCCGTCAGCCTTACGCCGGCGTTGTTTTCAGCATCCAGCAAATCAAATAACGTTTGTTTCTCTGCGTGATCGGGACACGCGGGATAACCGGCAGCCGGGCGAATGCCGCGATATTTTTCGCGGAGAAGATCGGCCTGCGACAGTTGTTCGTCGCGCCCGAATCCCCACGCAATCCGCGTTTGTTTGTGCAGATATTCGGCAAACGCTTCCGCTAACCGATCCGCCAGCGCTTTGGCCATGATGGCGCTGTAATCGTCATGCTGACGCTTAAATTCCTCCGAGAGTTCGTCTGCACCGTGAATTGAAACCGCAAATCCGCCAAGATAATCCTCTAGCTGTCCTCCATGATCCGTGTCGGTTGGCGCTACGAAATCCGCCAGGCAATGGTTAAATTGTCCCGCTAGCTTTTGCATTTGCTGGCGCAGGAAATAGAACGTCGTAAACTTCTTTGTGCGCTCATCGTCAGCATAAAGGTCAACATCATCGCCAACGGAGTTTGCCCGCCAAAACGCGTGAACACCGCGCGCGATCAGCAGATCTTTTGCGATGATTCGATCGAGAAGTTCCTGCGCATCGTCGAAAAGTTCGCGCGCTTGTTTGCCAAGCTTTGGGTCTTCAAAAATCGCCGGATAACGGCCGCGCAATTCCCACGCGTGAAAAAACGGCGACCAATCGATGTACTCGGCCAGCGTGCGCAGCGAAACCTTCTGGAAAGCGTGCGCGCCTAGCGTGGCCTTTTCGGCACCCTCGCTGAAAAGCCTCTCGCTCGCATAAACGCGAACTCCAAGAAAGTCTGGCTTTGGCGGGGTGTATTCACTCCAACCAGTGCGCGTCTGGTTCGCGCGCGCTTTGTCGAGTGTTATTAATCTTTTCTTCTGGATTTTCGCGGCATGGTCCTCGCGCAACCGCGCGTAGTCTTCCCGTGTTTTCGCGTCGAATTCGGCTTTCGATTCTTCCTTCAGCAGCGAATTTACAACACCGACGGCACGTGACGCGTCCAGCACGTGCACGGTGCTCGCTCGGTAATGCGGCGCGATCTTGACCGCGGTGTGCGCTCGGCTCGTGGTTGCCCCCCCGATCAAGAGCGGCAAACGAAATCCTTCACGCTCCATTTCCTGTGCTACATGCACCATCTCGTCCAGTGATGGCGTAATCAGCCCGCTTAGGCCGATCACGTCCGCTTGTTTCTCTCGCGCTGTCTCCAGAATCTTTGCGGCCGGCACCATCACACCGAGATCCAAGACCTCGTAGTTGTTACATTGCAGCACTACCCCTACGATGTTTTTGCCGATATCGTGCACGTCGCCTTTTACCGTCGCCATCACGATGCGCCCCTGCGGTTTCGCGCCAGCAGATTTCTCCGCTTCCATAAATGGCATCAGATAGGCGACAGCTTTTTTCATTACTCTCGCGCTCTTTACCACCTGTGGCAGGAACATCTTGCCGGAGCCAAACAAGTCCCCAACCACGCTCATCCCAGCCATAAGCGGGCCCTCGATTACCTCGAGTGGTCGCTTGCATTTTTGACGCGCTTCCTCCGTATCGGTGTCGATATAATCGGTGATGCCTTTGACCAACGCGTGTTTGAGCCGTCCCTCCACGGGCTCTGCTCGCCACGCTTCATCAGGCACCCGCGTTTTACCTTTTGCTTTTACGTTTTCTGCGAACTCAACCAGCCGTTCGGTCGCATCGTCTCGGCGGTTCAATAGCACGTCTTCGACGCGCTCTCGTAACTCCGGCTCAATCTCTTCGTAGACCGCAAGTTGCCCTGCGTTGACAATTCCCATGTCGAGACCTGCGCGAATCGCATGAAACAGAAACGCGGCGTGCATCGCTTCGCGGACAGTATTGTTTCCGCGAAACGAAAATGAAACATTGCTTACCCCGCCGCTAACGCGCGCGCCCGGGAGATTCTTTTTGATCCAGCGCGTAGCTTCCATGAAATCGACCGCGTAATTACGATGTTCATCGAGGCCAGTGGCGACGGTCAGAATGTTTGGATCGAAGATAATATCGCTCGCCGGGAAGTTCGCGTGTTTGGTCAACAGATCGTAAGCACGCGCGCAAATCTCGATCTTTCGCTGGAAATTATCGGCCTGGCCTTGCTCATCGAACGCCATCACGATGGCAGCAGCGCCATATCGCCTGATTAACCGGGCTTGCCGGAGAAAGTCTTCTTCGCCGTTTTTCAGGCTGATGGAGTTCACCACTGCTTTTCCCTGCAGGCATTTGAGCCCTGCTTCGATGACGCTCCACTTTGAGCTGTCGACCACAATGGGAATCCGCGCGATCTCCGGTTCGCTCCCGATCAGATTCAGAAGTCGAACCATGGCCGCCTCCGAGTCGATCATCCCTTCGTCCATGTTCACGTCGAGAAGGTTAGCGCCGCCCTGCACCTGCTGGCGCGCCACAGCCAGAGCCCCGTCGAAATCGCCCGCAAGAATCAGCTTCGAAAACTTCGGCGATCCCGTGATGTTGGTGCGCTCGCCGATGACAACGAAGCCGAACTCCAGCGTAATCTTCAACGGTTCGAGCCCGGATAGCCGCAGAATCATGTAGAGCTGACTGTCCTTTCCACGACGCGCGGCGAAAATTCACGCACCAGTTTCGTCAGTGCTCGGATGTGATACGGCGTCGTGCCGCAACAACCGCCGACCACATTGAGCCAGCCGTTCTCTGCCCACTTCGCGACCTTGGGTGCAAAAATCTCGGCTGTCTCCGGAAAGCCGGTCGGCGACAGCGGATCTGGCAGACCCGCGTTCGGATACGCACTCATGTAGTACGGCGAAACGCGCGCTAGTTCTTCCACAAACGGTTCCATTTCATCCGGACCGAGCGAACAATTCAAACCAAAGATCAGCGGTTCCGCATGCGCGATCGATATGAGGGACGCTTCAACAGTCTGCCCGCTCAAGTTTCGCCCGGATTTGTCGATCACAGTGCCCGAGATCATCAACGGCACGTTGCGTCCGGTTTTTTCCAATGCGTCAGTGATAGCGAACAGCGCAGCTTTTCCGTTGAGTGTGTCGAAAATCGTTTCGACAATCAGTAGATCGACGCCGCTTTCAAGCAGCGCTTTCGCTTCATCGAAGTAAGTTTGGCGAAGTTGCTCGAATGAGACCGCGCGAAACGCCGGATCGTTTACGTCAGGTGAGATCGAACCAGCGACCGGAAGAGGCCCAATGGATCCGCCCACAAATCGTTGCTGGCCGGTTTCATTCGCGACGCGATCCGCGGCGCGTCGCGCGATTCTGACCGCCTCAGAATTAATTTCATGAACGAGCGCGCGAAGATCGACATCGTCCACTACGCCCTGAAAGAATACCTGATCTTTGCGACCACGCGGAGGTTCGCCCTGAAACAGGAAATCGTGCAGGCCGATGGTTGTTCCGCTGAACGTATTCGTTTCGATAATGTCTGCGCCCGCGTCGAGATAAGCGGTGTGAATTTCCTCGACGACCTGCGGCTGAATTAAATTAAGCAGCTCCAGGCTTCCCTTGAGGTCTTTGCCTTTCCAATCGTGAAACCGCTTTCCTCGGTACTCCGCTTCGGAGAGCTTATAGCCCTGGATCATCGTGCCCATGGCGCCATCGAGAAAGACAATGCGTTCGCGCAGGAGCGTTTCCAAAGGAAGCAGACCGTGTGTTGCCATGATTGTCAGGGAACTAAAGAGCGTTTCCCTCGCGAATCAAGAAACAAATTGACGTATCATGATGCGTAGATGTGTGACGAATCATCATGCTCGTGCTCCTGTTCGTAATCGAGACAGGCACGGGCATGTTGCCCAGATGCGGGGCAATGGATGACGAAATCCGAATGTCGAATGACGAAATAATGACGAATGAGCAAATCTGAAACAATCACTGCTACGTTGCTTCGTCATTTGAACTTCGTCATTGTCAATTCGTCTCGACTTCTCTGGATGTGACGATTAGGTCAGTGCGCCATGGAAGCGGTCCGGTTGTTGAAATCGCTTGACCGCAATCAGCGCAATACATTTTTAGCTTGCTTCCTGGGCTGGGCACTCGACGCCTTCGATTTTTTTCTGCTCACCTTCGTGATCGTGCCAATGGCAGGCGACTTTGGCACGAGCGTCGCCGAGTTGAGCTACGCAATCACGCTCACGCTGGCTATGCGCCCCGTGGGCGCGTTCATTTTTGGATTGCTCGGGGACCGGTTCGGACGCCGCATGCCGCTGATGATCGACATCATCTTTTACTCTCTCATGGAGTTGCTCACCGCGTTTTCTCCGAATTACATCTGGCTCCTGATCTTTCGCGCCCTTTACGGAATCGGCATGGGCGGAGAATGGGGACTCGGCGCGTCGCTGGCAATGGAAACCCTGCCAACCGCCGCACGTGGGTTGTTCTCGGGAATTCTACAACAAGGTTATGCGTTTGGTTATCTGCTGGCGGCCGTTGTGTATTGGATCGTGTTTCCATTCTTCGGATGGCGCGGCCTCTTCGTCGCGGGAGCGCTACCCGCATTTCTAGTGCTGTACATCCGTGCGCAAGTGCCTGAATCGCCGGTTTGGCTGCAACAGCAGCGCGAGACCAGCAATTTTTGGAGCGATCTGCTGATTGTACTAAAACGCCACTGGGGTCTCTTTCTGTATGTCATTTTGTTGATGACGGCGTTCAACGCGATGTCGCATGGGACCCAGGACATGTATCAAACCTTTCTCGGTGAGCAACGCCACTATGGCGTGACGCAGAAGGCCGCGACAGGGATCATTTACGCTGTTGGCGCAATCTGCGGCGGAACAATAGTTGGTCATTTATCGCAAAAATGGGGCCGCCGGCGGTCGATTATTTTGACTGCCGTATTGGGAGTAATCCTTATTCCTCTCTGGGTTTTTCCGCCGGGATTCGCTCTTCTTGTCATCGGAGGGTTTGCCATGCAGTTCATGGTGCAAGGCGCTTGGGGAATTGTTCCTGTGCATTTGAATGAACTCTCCCCCGGCGCTGTGCGCGGGACATTTCCCGGGGTTGCTTATCAACTCGGAAACTTATTTGCCGCCAACACGGCTGTTGTTGAAGCCCGGTTGGCCGATCATTTCCATGATGCAAGCGGGCATCCGGATTATGCAAAGGCGCTGGCGCTTTTTACGCTAGTGATTTTTTTGGTGTTGATCGTGTTGGCCGCGGTCGGGCGCGAGGAGCGCGGCAAAGAATTCTAATGACGAACAGCCGCTGGCGCCGGCTCCGATCCGGTGCTCGCCGGTTGCGGCTGCGCGGCGGCTACTTGGGGAGACGCGTGATATACACCGGGCCCGTAGCGTTGTTCGACAATTGCTTCTGCGATTCTCTCCGACAGCAGTTCGCGATATTCGGCATCGCGCGCCTGGTTGCCTTCGGACCGATTGCTCAAGAATCCGCACTCCACCAGAACTGCCGGACAGTACGCAAGGCGCAGGACGCGGAAATTTGCTGTGTGCACGCCCCGATTCATCGAGTGCGGGATCGTCATCAGTTTGGATTGGATCCGATTCGCCAGTTCAGCTGAAGTGCCCGAGTGATAATAGGTCTCAAAGCCGTGAACACCGCGTCTGCGTGAATCGTTGAAATGAATACTGACGAAGATGGCATTTTTCTGCGAATTCTCGATGGCGACGCGGTCGTTCAATTCGATAAACACATCCGAAGATCGCGTCATTACTGTTTTTAATTGCGATTCGCGCAAATTCCGCTCGAGACGTTGGGCCACATCGAGAGCAACGATCTTCTCCGGCGGCCCGTAGCGGCGATACGCGCCATTATCTTTCCCGCCGTGCCCCGCGTCCACCACTACGGTCGTAAAAGTCTTGCTCGTATTTTTAACCCCGGTAGTCGTGACGGTACTGCAGGCAGCCAATGAAGCGAAAAAAGCGATTGCAAGGAGACGAGTGACCTGGCGCGACATTCTGATTCTTATAGCAAAAAATACGTCTTCTACCAAAAAATTTTTCGTGGGGACCTTAAACGATACAACGTAATTGGGTGAGGGCTGTCTATTAATCGGAGTTGCAAAAAGCACTTGTCTTTTGTGCAGCCGCGCATAAAGCCTTTACTTCTTTTATGATAATCCGATTTGCGATTCTCCCTTTGTTTCTTGCGCTGAACCTTTCTATGTGCAAGAACGATGGGAACGTCTCCTCGAGCTCGCAGCAGGCGAGCGCCTCATCGCCGACACCGGTTGCCACTCCAGTAGCGGCGGCGTCTCCAAAGATCACCAAGCCAGTGGTCGATCAAACGGCCCAGGTACTTATTTTTTGTTATCACCGTTTAGTGGACAAGATCCGCTATCCCGGGACCGAGATCACGCCTGCCGCGTTTGAAGCGCAAATGAAAGAGTTAAAGGATCGCGGCATAACAGTCATTTCGATGCAGGACCTGCTCGCCTGGAAGAGGGGCGAAAAGAACATACCACCGCGCTCCGCGGTTGTTACTTTCGATGATGGCTGGAAATCGCAATACGAAGTCGCGTGGCCGATCATGAAAAAATACGGTTACCCGTTCACCATGTTCATTTACACCGAAGGCGTGCGTGGTGGCTCGTTAGGCGGCGGCGAAGCAATCACATGGGAACAGCTTGCGGATATGCGCGACAACGGCGTGGACATTGAGGCGCATTCTGCGACGCATCAGGACTTGCGCGAAGGGCATATGATCATGCTGGCTAGTTCCGGCGGGAAAAGAACCAGGACGAAACTAACTGGGCCCCCATATGAGCAATGGATACAAAACGAAGTGGTCGGCTCCAAGCAACTGCTCGAGCAACGGCTGGGCATCAAAGTGAATTGCTTTGCTGTACCGTTCGGGAATTATAACGAGCACGTTAAAGAAATTGCCCGAAAGTCCGGTTACGAGGCGATGTTTACGGTTTACGGTCAGCCGATCACCTTTACGTCGCCCCTCGATTCGATCGGTCGTTATGCGATTGAAGCGAACAAGCCCAAGGTATTTGAAGATGCTGTAAAAATGATCGCCACCTCAACCGGAGGGGGAGCAGCGGTTGCCGAAGTTGGCGCGAAGGACCTCTCGACGCAACCGGCAGATGGCGAAACAGTGCGCACAGCACTGCCTCTAATTAAGGCTAACCTCAGTCCGATTGGCGCGATCGAGCCTGGCAGCGTGCAACTGCGCGTGAGCGGTCTCGGTGTTGTTCCTGCGAATTATGATCCGAAATCCGGTACGGTGTCATATCAAGTGACGCAAAAGTTGCACGAGAAATCGTGCAGCGTGATTATCAGCGCGAAATCGCAGGGGAAAAAGGTCGAAGCGCATTGGACTTTCGGAATTGAAGAGGGCGCGGCGGGAGGGACCTCGCCGATAGCGACGCCCAAAAAATAAGCTCGGCGTGGTTCGGGGAGCGCACGCGTCTCGTGTGTTGGCGAGCGTGTCCTCGCGATCGCGAACTTTGTGCAAGGCAAAATTTCACGATCGAATGTGCCACAAGGAAAGACCATTTCGACCCGACGCCGAAACCAAGTCGCCGCGGCGACCGCTACCCAGAGGTGAGGCGCAGCTTCGTTTGAACATCGATGTTTTCCCAACTCTCTGACAAACTTCAGGACGTCTTCAAAGAACTGCGTGGACACGGCACGATCAGCGAAGCGAACATCGATGCCGCGTTACGCCACGTCCGGCTGGCTTTCCTCGAAGCCGACGTCGATTTTCAAGTCGCCAAAAGATTCATTGTACGCGTTAAAGAAAAAGCGCTTGGAGAAACCGTTCTTCGCAGCATTACGCCGGGTCAGCAGATCGTAAAAATTTTCTACGACGAATTAACTGCCTTGCTCGGAGGCGACGCCGCGCCGGTTAATGTCGGAGATACAGGCCGTGTTTTGATCGTTGGTCTTAATGGATCGGGCAAAACGACTTCCTCTGCCAAGCTGGCGCGTCTTCTGAAAAAGCAGGGTCGCGCGCCAGTTTTAATCGCGTGCGATTTGCAGAGACCCGCAGCGATCGAACAGTTGGTAACGCTGGGGAAACAAATCGACGTCCCGGTATTCATTCCCGACCCGGGCGAGAAGAATGTCGAGCGCGCCGCTGCCGCCACATCTGCTACGGCGCGACTGCAAGGTGCGCCCGTTGTCGAAATCTTCGATACGGCGGGTCGCCAGGAGATCGACGAGGCGCTGATTCAGGAGCTAATAGGGTTGAAAGAATTCTTAAACCCGCAGGAAACGTTGCTGGTTGTTGATGCCGCAACCGGCCAACAGGCAGTCAGCGTTGCATCCCGTTTTAACGACGCTCTATCGATTACAGGAATCATTTTGACAAAGCTCGACGGCGACGCGCGAGGCGGCGCGGCATTGTCGATGCGCGAAGTAACGCGGCTGCCAATCAAGTTTGCTGGAACCGGGGAAAAGCTCGATCAGTTTGAAGTCTTTGTTCCGGAGCGGCTCGCCGCCCGGATTCTTGGCATGGGCGACGTCGTTAGTATGGTCGAAAAAGCGGCGGAAGCAGTCGATGAAGAAGAAGCTGCCCGACTGGAGCGGAAACTGCGCACGGCTTCATTTGATTTCAATGATTTCCTGGCCCAGTTCAAGATGATGCGGCGGATGGGCCCGCTGGAGAATATTCTTGGCATGTTGCCCGGCATGAGTAATGTGCAAGGCCTCTCTGTTGACGAGAAGCAGCTTAAGCGCACGGAAGCCATCGTGCTTTCGATGACGAACGAAGAGCGGACGCGTCCCGACATTTTGAATGCGCGGCGTCGTCAGCGCATCGCACGCGGCAGCGGCTGCACGGTCACGGAGGTAAACGATTTGCTACGGCGCTTTGATCAGATGCGGAAGATGATGAAAAGCGCGGGCAAAATGAAAAAGATGATGGCGCAACTGACGCGAATGAGAAGTTAACATGGCAGTTTCAATCAGATTACGCAGAGAAGGAACGAAGAATAGCCCCTACTACAAAGTGGTAGTGGCTGACAGGCGGAGCCCGCGCGATGGGAAATTTATCGAGATCATCGGCGCGTACGATCCAAAGAAACCCGATCACAATAGTACGTTGAAGATTGATCGGGTCGAATACTGGATCAGTAAAGGCGCACAACCATCCGATACGGTGCGCAGCTTGATAAAACAAAATAAGAAAGCAACGACGGCCGCTAAGCCGTCACCCCGAGTGGAGGCAGAAAGCTCACAACCGACGCAAGAAGAGCCGTCGCCTCCGAGTGAACACGCCGGTTAGTATCGGCGCCTCGTTCAACAAGGTCTTTGCGCGGGCAATGTTATCTTCACAGCGTGATCCGCTGAAGAGAGCGGAGGTCAGAGCGCATCGGACAAGCGAAAATTCGTGTTTATTCGTGTTCATTCGTGGTTAGTCTTTGTGGCGCATGAGAGAGTTTCTCGAGTTTGTCATTCGTCAGCTGATCGAATTTCCTGACGACATGGTCCTCACGGAAATTCCGAGCGGCAGAACGACCGTCTTTAAGTTGCAACTTCGACGGGGAGACGTCGGCCGCGTGATTGGTCGCGGCGGCCAGACCATTCAAGCTATTCGCGCATTGGTTGCCAGTTCCGCCGCGCGCCATGGCCAACGGGCGATCCTTGAGATCGTCGAGTAAATTTTCATGTCCGATTCATGATTGGACGTTAGCCGCAGGTCGTTCGACGTTTTCTCCCTGAGTGAAGATCGACATCCTGACATTGTTTCCCGACATCTGTCGCGCGCCTCTTGGCGAAAGCATCATGAAACGCGCGCAAGAAAACGGGATTGTCGATCTTCGAATCCATAACCTGCGGGACTGGACCACGGATAAGCATCACATTGTGGACGACGCACCCTTCGGCGGCGGCCAGGGAATGGTCATGAAACCAGAGCCGATTTTTGCGGCTGTCGAAGATCTCCGAAATCAAGCATCGAGAGTGGTGCTGATGTCGCCTGCTGGGCATCGGTTTGATCAACAAATGGGGACACAGCTTTCGCGGGAACCGCATGTCATCATTGTCTGCGGGCATTACGAAGGGGTCGATCACCGTGTGATTGAACATCTGGTGGACCTGGAGATTTCCATCGGCGATTACGTTCTCACTAACGGCGCAATCGCGGCGGTCGTTCTTGTCGATGCGATCGTGCGTTTATTGCCGGGCGCACTTGGCCATGAACAATCGGCAGTAGACGACAGTTTTAATCACGGATTACTCGAAGCTCCGCAATACACGCGCCCGGCAGAATTTTGCGATTGGAAAGTCCCGGAGGTCTTGCTTTCCGGAAATCATGCCGAGATCGCAAAGTGGCGCAAAGAACAGGCGATAAAACGCACGCGCGAAAACCGGCCGGATCTGCTGCACGAATAGATTCCACGCACCAATAGTGTGTCATCCTGAGCGGGGCGAAGGATCACGCATAAAGACGTTGGTGTCCCTTCCAATTATCTAGCGTGTCACATAGCTTCGATTGGGAGGTCCCTCGTCGTCTGCGCGACTCGGGATGACGGCGGGCGTTCCTATTGAGGTATTTTCCCCAGTACGACACACGCATTGATTCCGCCGAAACCGAACGAATTGCTCATTACATATTTCAGTTCGGCTTCGCGTCCGTGATTGGGCACAACATCGAGATCACATAAGGGATCGCTATTCGCGTAGTTAATTGTGGGCGGAACCCATTGCCGATCCAAAGCGAGCGCACAAAGCGCCGCCTCGATCGCGCCGGTCGCGCCGAGCGGATGCGCGTAATAACCTTTTGTCCCACTGACTGGGATTCGTCGCGCATGCTCGACAAATACTTGTTTGATCGACGCCGTTTCCGCGCTGTCGTTGAGCTGGGTCGAGCTGGCATGCGCGTTGATGTAATCAATCTGGTCAGGCACCAATTGCGCGTCGGCGAGCGCCTCACGCATCGCGCGAATGGAGGATTCGCCGTTTGGCAAAGGCGACGTCATATGGAAAGCATCGTTGTTTAAACTATATCCGAGCACTTCCGCGTAAATATGCGCGCCGCGGGTACGCGCATGTTCAAGTTCTTCAACGACCAGCGAGGCTCCTCCTTCACCCATGACAAATCCATCGCGCAACAGATCGAACGGACGGCAAGCGAAGGCGGGATCCCCCGGCCATCTGCTCATGGTTTTGATGATGTCGAACGCGCCCACGGTAATGGTCGTCAGAGGCGCTTCCGCTCCGCCGGCGACAATTACATCCGCAAAATCATCCCTGATGTAGCGTAGCGCTTCGCCCACCGATACGGTTCCACTGGCGCAACTATTCGAGTTTGTCGTGCCTACGCCGCGAAAACCGAATTCGATTGCGATATTTGAATGGGCCGAACCACCGAATACCTGGACGGCAAGAGTGGGTTGAACTCCGCGCGCGCCCTTTTTTAAGTACCTGAGATACTGTTCTTCGGCCTTGCAAACGCCGCCAAGGGCCGTGCCGAAACTGACACCGATTCGGTCCTGCGGCTTTTCGCGGGAATACTCGATGTGCGCATCATCGAGCGCCAGTTGCGCCGACACGACTGCGAACTGTGCGTAGCGGTCGAGTCGTTTCAGACGGTGCGGCGAAAAAAACACCTCTGGGTCCCAATCACGAATCTCGCCGGCAGAGCGCACGCGGAAGACGCTGGGATCGAAACTTGCGATGTTATTGATACCGCTTTTTTCCGCCAGAATTGCGTTCCAAAAATTCTCGCGCCCTTGTCCGATGCAGGTGATTGGGCCAATGCCAGTGATAACAGCGCGTCGGTGGCTCATGCGGTGACCTTATTTGTGTTCGCCTCGACATACGATTTCATGCAGCGCAGTGTCTTATTTGCGATGTGATGAATGAAAAAGTCACCGACAATTTTATCGGCGATCGGCGCCAAAATCTTCACGCGAAATGCCAGGTCGTGTTTGATTTCGACCAGCACGCCGGCGGGCACTTCCTGAAATGTCCACACTACTCGCATTCCCTTCGTGAACGCTTTCAAGTGAAGAAAGCGGACTTCAACGCGGTCGCGGTCGATGATTTGTTCGGAAGTCCACGAAATAGGAATGCCGGAGCGTGTCGCAGCCATTACGACGACGTTTCGACCCGGGCTCCGTTCGAGGTAACGGATATAGCGATAGTGCGGCAGAATCCGCGGCCATAGCTCCAGGTTCGCGGCCGTCTCAAAGACCGTCATCTTCGGTACACATATAGTGATGGAGTTGGTTTTGT
>Ga0307471_100000627_pt1 | contig 18225 bp, 16 predicted proteins | sample atmos_gasesAM3C__2_FD_204566 | JGI IMG/M metagenome (GOLD analysis project Ga0307471, IMG submission 204566) | Hardwood forest soil microbial communities from Morgan-Monroe State Forest, Indiana, United States - atmos_gasesAM3C_515 | ecosystem: Environmental > Terrestrial > Soil > Temperate...
TGATCAGAATCAAAACCTGCGTTTGTTGCGCGAGGCATTCCTGAATGCCTGCATGCAGCTGCGCGCCGATCGGGCTGGCCTGATGGGTTTGCTGGAAATCCGCGCGAAGGTCGATAATTTCAACGTTCGCCAAGGAGCGATCGGCCACACGCGAAGCGAGCGTCAGCAGCTCGTATTTTCCATTGCGGGCGTGATGATAGGTTTCGAGAGAGGGTGTCGCCGAGCCAAGCAGCGCAATGGCGCCTTCCATTTTGGCGCGAACGATGGCGACGTCACGCCCATGATACCGCGGTGTTTCCTCCTGCTTGTAGCTGCTCTCCTGTTCTTCATCGACGATAATCAGGCCGAGATTTTTGAGCGGCGCAAAGACAGCCGAGCGAGTGCCGACGACGACCCGCGCTTCGCCATTGCGAATGCGCCACCATTCGCGCGCCCGCTCGACATCGCTTAGCGCGGAGTGCAAGACCGCGACGCCTTCAAAATGAGCGCCAAACCAGGCGCGGCATTGACGGCCAATCCAAAGCGTGAGGGCAATCTCTGGAACCAGGATAATGGCGTCCTTGCCGCGAGCCAGCACTTCCTGCACGCTGCGCAGATACACCTCGGTCTTGCCGCTGCCCGTAACGCCGTGAAGAAGCTGCACACCAAATTCGCCGAGTTCAAAGCGCGCGCGAATGGCTTTTGTGACACGCTCCTGATCCGCGTTTAACTCATGAGCAGGGGGTGTGTAGCCGATGTCGAAGGAATCGTCGGCGGGATCGATGGCTTCTTCCCAGCTTTCCAGCAAGCCATCGCGCAGCATGCGTTCAGCAAGTGTCCGCGACACCTGCGCGAGTTTCAGCAATTGCTGAAGTGGCAATGGACCTCGCTGTGTCTCCAGCAGGGAGCGGACTCGCCCTTCCTTCTCGGCAAGATTTGCCGGAGTTGCTGTGTTTTTCCACGCCACAACCAACTGCGTCCGGCGTTTTCGGTTGAATATGCTTTCGTGGATCTCGATCAAGCCGCGCCTTTGAAGTTTTTGCAGCGCCATCTGAGAAATGCCGAGTTTGGCAGCAGCAACAATTTGTATGCCGTTGCTCTTCTTTTCAGCAAGCTTTGCGAGAAATCGATTTTCGTTATTGGGAAAATCCGGCATCAGTTCGGCATTCATTTCACGCGTTCCGGTCTTTTGCAGGAATTGCCTTCCCTTTTCAGTGAGCAAAACCTGACGCAGAGAGCGCAACTCCGCAACCGGCGGCAACATCGAACGGAAGACTTCGCCGACAGGCGCAAGGTAATAGCCGATTATCCAGTGCGCGAGTTCGATCAGCTTGGGCGTGAGCGCGGGAGTGAAATCGAGGACTTTGGAAATGTCGCGCACCTGTGCCGTTTCGGGGGCATTGTCCGTCGTCTCCACAACGACGCCTACGAGCATCTTCTTGCGAAACGGAACCAGAACGCGGCTCCCCGGCTGTAATGTTTCGCGCAGCAAAGGCGGAACAGTGTAGGTAAAAAGCGTGCGCAGAGGGACAGGCAGCGCTACGTTGCAGAAGGATTCGTTCATCCGTCGTGTAGTGTATCAGCAGCAGAAAATGCCTGTGGTCGCGCACATGCAATAAACCTCACTGTCTCAGGAAAGCGAGGGCAGAAGCCCCAGCAGAGTACCCATGAGAATGGATTACGAAGTCTTGCCCTTTTTGCCTTCGAGGCCGAGAACCGCCATCACTTTCTGCAAGTCCTTCCAGACTTCGCCCTTGGCGCTGGGATTACGCAGCAGGTAAGCAGGATGATAAGTCGCCATCAGTTTGCGGCCGCGAAAATCGAGCCACTGGCCGCGAAAATGCGAAACGCCACGATTGGTTTCGAGAAGCGTCTGTGCCGCGACGCTACCGAGGCAAACAATCACTTTCGGCGCGATCACATCGAGTTGCCGCAACAGAAAAGGAGAGCATGTCGCGATTTCGTCTTTTTCCGGCGTTCGATTTTCCGGCGGACGGCATTTGACGACATTACAGATGTAAACATCCTTCCGTTGCAGCCCCATCGCTTCAATCATTTGCGTGAGCAGCTTGCCAGCACGCCCGACGAATGGCAATCCTTGAGCGTCTTCATCTGCGCCCGGACCCTCGCCCACGAATACCAACTCGGCCTTTGGATTACCGTCGGCAAACACGATGTTGTGGCGTGCTTTGTGCAGCTTACAGCGCTTGCAATCGCCAATGTCTTCGCGAATCTTGAGCAAGGTATCATCCGTGACCTTGTTCATCGCTTCAAAGAGCGAAGGCCCGGATGCGATAGGAAAGAGATCAGGCTTTGCCCTAGCCGGCGATGGCGTAGTCACAGCCACAGGTGACTCGAATTTAGGGGCAGGCTTGGGCACGATAGTCTCCTTATGGGGAATTTCAGATGGAAAAGAAGCTGCTACTTGAGTGCCAGATGCAGGCCCCACGGATTGCATTGAGCGGTCTTTATAAAACAATCGAATGCCCAGGTCTTCGTAAAAAGTTAGCCGGTCGGAAACTTTCTTCTGGAGAGAATCGGTGATGCGCTCGGCCATATGAATTATGCGCCAGAGCGTTGCACAGTGCGCTTGCTGCGTAGAACGGAGAAGAGTCGCAGCGCTTCATCCAGAACCCTCTGCGCGACCTCGCTCTTGGTCATTTTGGGGAGGGCAAGGTCTCTGCCATCGCGGGAAAAAAGGGTCACGATGTTCGTGTCGTGATCGAAACCAGCCTCTTCCTGAGATACGTCATTTGCGACGATCAGATCGGCATTTTTTACAACCAGCTTCTTGCGGGCATTTTCGGCAACGTTGTTTGTCTCCGCCGCAAATCCCACGACAAGTTTTTCGCCCTTGTTCTTGGCAACACTCGCGAGAATGTCCCGTGTCGGTTCCAAGGAAAGCGTCAGCGGCTCTTTGTCGCGCTTGATTTTCAGGTCTTGCCGCTCTGCAGGCCGGTAATCCGCCACGGCCGCAGCTAAAATCGCAATCGAACATTCCGGGAAGTGCTGCACGACGGCGTCATACATTTCTTCTGCCGTGCGCACGTCAATTCGCTCAACATTGGCGGGTGTTTCGAGCGCCGTGGGACCGCTAACGAGCAGAACCTTTGCACCACGCCGCGCGGCAGCTTCCGCAACGGCGTAGCCCATCTTCCCGGAAGAGCGATTCGTCAGATACCGCACAGGATCGAGATCTTCGCAGGTGGGGCCAGCGGTCACGAGAACAATTTGTCCCTCCAGGTCGCGCTGCGCATGGAGCGCTTCGCGAACGGCCGCGACAATTGCTTCCTGACCGGCAAGGCGTCCGGCGCCCGTCATGCCGCAGGCCAAATAGCCCTCGTCGGGATTAACGACCTTCACGCCATGCGAACGGAGCGTTTCGATATTTGCCTGCGTCGCCGCATGATTCCACATATTCACATTCATGGCCGGAGCCACGACGACAGGCGCGGTCGAAGCGAGATACAGCGTGGTCAGGAAATCGTCGGAGATACCGCGCGCGAATTTCGCCAGGATGTCCGCGGTCGCCGGAGCCACCAATAGCAAATCCGTCCGCTGCGCAACGGCAATATGCTCGATGGCGCTTTCAAGATTGGCCTCGCCGCCAGAGGAATCGCCAAAAAGATCAGTAATGACTTTTTGCCCGCTCAAGGCCGCAAAGGTGAGAGGCGTGACAAACTCGCGCGCGCCACGGGTCATGACGACCTGCACACTGAATCCATCCTGTTGGAGGCGGCGAACTAGCTCGGCAGCTTTATAAGCTGCAATTCCGCCGGTAACGCCGAGCGTGATGCGCATGGCTGTTCCTGCGGCCGTTTACTTGCGCCGCTTGTTTCCGTCCTTGTCTTCGTCAATCGACGGAGGCTCGACGAAATCGTATTCAAGCAAACCTTCGTCGGCTTCTTCGCAAGCAATCCGCGTCGGCTTGAGCGTGCGCGGATTATCTACCAACGGCGGAGCTCCGGCCATAATTTGCCGGGCACGCCGCGCCGCCAGAACCACATACGCAAACTGGCTCTCGGGAGCTTTGGTTAGTACAGTCATCTCAGTCATTACCCTCCGAACGACGCCAGAAGTTTCTCCACCCGGTTCCGTTGCCGCGCCTTGGCGCAGCGAAGCGCTATCAGAATGGCTTGTGCTTCGCGTCCAGCGCGCTCTACGTGGTCATTCACCACGCAGTAATCGTAATACTCGCCGAAAACGGCGATTTCGTCACGCGACTTGGCCAGCCGTCGCGCAATCTCTTCATCCGCATCCTGGCCGCGGCCGCGTAAACGCCGTTCGAGTTCTTCGCGTGAAGGAGGCAGGATGAAAATCGCCACGGACTCAGGCAGCTTTTGTTTTACTTGAGCCGCGCCCTGCACGTCAATCTCGAGCACTAGGTCGAGTCCTTTTCTGCGCGATTCCTCCAGCCATTTTTTCGGTGTTCCATACGCATGCTTGCCGAAGACCCGCGCGTACTCGAGGAATTCGCCGCGAGCAATCATGGCGTCGAATTCCGCTTCCGTCACGAAATCATAACACTTCCCCGTAGACTCAGTCGCGCGACGCGCCCGAGTAGTACAGGAGACCGACGGCATCGTCCCGGGAAGTTCCAGTATTTTTTGCACCAGCGTGGACTTTCCCGACCCCGAAGGGCCCGACACGATCAACACCAGCGGCTGGTTCTGGCTCTCTCCGCTCATTCGATATTCTGTATCTGCTCCCGCAACTTTTCGATTTCCGCCTTGATTTCCAAAGCCAGTCCCGTGATTGCTAGTGCTTCACTTTCAACACCGGGCGTCTTCGAGAGCATAGTGTTTGCTTCCCGGTGCATTTCCTGCAAAAGAAAATCGAGCTTCTTGCCTGCTTCACCAGCCCCATCGAGTACTTTGGCAAACTGCTGGAGATGGCTTCGCAGACGGTCTAATTCTTCGCTGATATCGCTGCGTTCTGCAAGCAGCGCAGCTTCTTGAGCAATACGTGCAGGATCAATCGATGCTCCGTTTAATAAATCCTTAAGGCGTGCATCCAGTCGCCGCGCGAACGCTGGCCGCAGAGAAGCCGCTAAGCCACGGACTTGCTCGGTTCGCTCGCCAATCGTCGAAAGGCGTTGCCGCAAATCTTTTACCAGATGCTGGCCTTCCACGCGTCGCATGTCATCCAGTCGCGTGAGTGCTTCGCGCAAACAGCTTTCCAAAGCGTGGCCTAACTGCTCTTGTCCTTCTTCACTTTCCGGAATGGCAGGCGCCAGCCCGCCGATGACTCCCGGAAGACGCAACAGCGCCACCATATCGAGTTCCGCCGCAGCACGCGTTTCTTTTCGCAGCTCATCGGCGGCTTGAAGATACGCTTTCAAAAGCGCCTGATTCACCTGAATGGGGGCTGCGCTTCCCGGCTCGACATTCACGAACACGTCCACATGCCCGCGATGAATTCTCTCGCGGACAATTTGCCGCAGACGCAATTCGTACAGATCAAAGCTTTCGGGCAGCCGCAGTTTCAGGTCGAGAAAACGGTGATTGACGCTCTTCACGCTGACGCGCAGCGCCCAGCCATTCAGTTCGCCGCGCGCCTGTGCGTAGCCGGTCATCGAAAAGCACTCGGCGCGTTTCTCGGAAGTGGAAGCTCTCTCGCTCATGAAGGCTCGGAAGACGCCGCCAGATTGGGTACAACCGCTTGTACAGGCGTCAGTAAATCATCATCGACGAATTGCAAATCATATAATCTCGCGTAGGTTCCCGCCTGCGCCAGCAACTCAGCATGTGTCCCGCGTTCGCGAATCTGCCCATCTTCCAGCACAAGGATTTGATCGGCCCGGCGAATCGTCGGCAAACGATGCGCGATCACGAAGGTTGTGCGCCCGATCATCAGATTCGCCAGCGCTTTTTGCACAAACAGCTCGGATTCCGCGTCTAGCTCAGAGGTAGCTTCATCAAGAATAAGTATCGGTGAGTCCTTCAAAATGGCTCGCGCAATGGCGATGCGCTGGCGTTGGCCGCCGCTCAGCCGCGTTCCGCGTTCGCCAATCACCGTATCGTACTGCTGTGGCAATTCCTGAATGAAATCATGAGCAAGAGCCGCCTGCGCCGCCGCCACGACACGCTCCTTCGGAACGTTGGGCTGGCCATAACAGATGTTGTTCCACACCGTATCGTGGAACAGGATGTTCTCCTGAGAAACCACTGCGATCTGCTCGCGCAGAGAACGGATGGTCACTTCATGCGTGTCGATCCCGTCAATGCGAATGCTCCCCGAAGTCGGCTCGTAAAACCGTGGAAGCAAATTGACAAGCGTGGTTTTTCCCGCGCCGCTAGAGCCGACAAGCGCAACGACTTCACCGCGGCGCGCAACGAACTGAATGTCTTGCAAAACGGGAGCGGAATGAGAGGTATAAGCGAAGGCGACCTGATCGAAAACAATTTCGCGGGAAAACAGCGGCGTCGCTCGCGCCCCGGCTTGTTCGGTGATTTCCTCCGGCTGATCCAGGTATGCGAATACCTGCGTGCTCGCTCCCTGCGCGTATTGAAATTGCTGGTATACCTGGCCGATTCGCTTGAGCGGCATATAAGCGTTGAACATCGCATACAAAAACGAAATGAAGATTCCGGGAGTCATTTGATGCGACTTGATCTGATCTCGCGCATACAGCAGCAACAGGGGAATGGCAATGGCGCCGAGCAAATCCATCAGTGGCGCAGTTGCCATCGTCGCGCGCACCCAACGCATGCTCTCGCGCAAAAGTCGCCGGGAAGCATCCCGGAATTTGCCGATCTCAAAATCTTCCATGCCGAATGCTTTCACCACACGGTTGCCGGAAACGGTTTCCTGAAGGATTTGACTGAGTTCACCGAGGCGGCTCTGGCTGTTTTCCGCGGACCGCCGGATCTTCCGGCCAAATTTCGCGATCGGAAGCACGATCAATGGCAAAAGCAACCCGCAAGCAAGGGCCATTTTCCAATTGAGATACAGCATCACCGCCAAAAAGACGATCAGCGTAAATCCTTTTTGGAAAAGGTCCGCGAGATATTCAGACAACGCGACACGGGTTTTTTCGACATCGTTAATGGTCGAGGAAAGAAGCCGGCCCGTAGGGTTGTGCTGAAAAAAAGCAATGGGTTGCCGGATGATCTTTGCGTAGACACGGTTTCTTAAATTTGTCATCGCGGCATGTCCCACGTATTGAATCTGCGTGGTCCCCAGGTACTCGGCTATACCTTTTGAAACAAAAATGACCAGCAGCGTGATCGTAAAGATGGGCCAAACGTTATGAATGCGCGGCGGGAAAAAACTATTCAGATAAATCGTGCGATGGCCGGGAATCGTAAACAGAGGAAGCTGCGAACTGCCCGCGCTCGGAGTCAGCACATAATCGAACGCAATCCGCACCATGAGCGCTACAATGCCTTCGGCAAGCGCAACGAACGCGACGAGAATCACCCCCACAGTTAGCCGAAAACTGTACGGCTTCACATAGCTCAAAAGCCGCTTTAGTTGTGGTGAAAGAAATGAGGCCACGCCTCAAGCTCCCCTTAAACCGCCCCCAGTTGTACGCTAGTCGGCGTCTCGCGGGCTGTCAAGTTTGCAGCGCCGCTGACGTGCCGCATTCGCACGCTCATCACTATCTGCGGTTACTTCTCGATATCCCGATGAACCACTTTGGCGGAATATCCATGTTTTTCCAGCGACTTCTTCACGACCTCCGCCATCATGACTGACCGATGCCTGCCACCCGTGCAGCCGAATGCAATCGTCAAGTAACTTTTTCCTTCGCGGATGTAATGAGGAATCAAGTAAACAAGCAGGCTGTCAATGCGACGCAAAAACTCCCCTGTCTGCGGAAAAGACCGGACATAGCGCCGAACCTTGGGATTTCTCCCATCGAAGGGCCTCAGTCTCGGAACAAAGTGAGGATTCGGCAGGAAACGCACATCGAACACCAGATCGGCATCGCTCGGCACTCCGTGTTTGTATCCAAAACTCACCACCGAGACCATCATGGGCCGCTTCTCCGGCCCCTTGAAACGCTGCGTGATAAAGTGACGCAATTCGTGCACATTGAATTGCGTCGTGTCGATAACCACGTCCGCCAGCTTGCGGATCGGGTCCATCAGCGCCCGCTCGTGTGACAGACTTTCCCGCACCGAATGATTTTTCCCCAGCGGGTGCGGACGCCGCGTCTCGCTGTACCGCCGCAGCAGCGCATCTTCATGTGCTTCAATGAAGACCAGCGTGATTGGGTGATCTTTTTTCAGGTGCCGCAAGAGTGGCGGCAGCTTTTCCAACTGCAAGCCTTCTCTTGCATCGACGAGCAATGCCGCCCGCACAAAGTCGCCTTCTCCCGCCGCATGCAATTCGGCAAAAATCGGGATCAATTCCACGGGAAGATTGTCGACACAATAGAACCCCATATCTTCAAACGCTTTGAGGATCGTGCTCTTTCCAGAACCGGAAAGGCCCGTAAGGATGACCAATTGCCGCGTGTCGTGTCTGCGTTGCGGCTTCACGGCAGGAGCAACTTAGCTTTTCACCCGGCGCTGGTGGGTGCTCGGGATTCTCATATCTTCGCGATACTTCGCCACGGTGCGCCGCGTCACATGGATGCCCGCGTCTTCAAGCTTCTTCGCAATCTGTTCATCGGTTAGCGGCTTGGTCGAATCTTCTTCCTCGATCATCTTCTTGACTAGCCGCTTCAGCGTGAGCAGCGACATTCCTCCACCTTCCGGCCCGTTCACCGCTTCACTGAAGAACGATCTTAGTTCCAGCACTCCCTGCGAGGTATGCGCGTATTTGCTGGCCACCGCGCGGCTCACCGTGGAAGGATGCACGCCAACCTCTTCCGCCACTTCTTTAATCATCATGGGCTTGAGCGCATCCGGTCCATGATCCAGAAATTCGCCCTGCCGCGCGATAATCGACTGGCACACCCGCAAAATTGTGTGCTTGCGCTGTTCGATATTCTTCATCAGCTGAATCGCAGCGGTAAAACGCTCTTTCACGTAGTTCCGCACGTCGCGGTCCGCTGCATCCCGCACAAGCAACCGCCGGTAAGTGGGGCTCAGCCGAAGCTGCGGCATATCGTCTTCGTTCAGGAACGCCTGCCACTGGTCGTCCACTTTGCGAAAGTACACATCGGGTTCAACCAGCCGTGGTTCGGTCTTGTTGTAGCGAAGCCCGGGCCGCGGATCGAGTTTCTTGATGACATCGAGCGCCCGCTTCACTACTTCCACCGGACGATTCAAGGCCCGCGCAATCTCTTTCAATTGGTTAGACTGCACCTGCTTCAGATGATCGGAAACAATCTGCTGCGCCAGCGTATTCTGCGGATCGAACGCCTTCAATTGAACGAGCAGGCACTCTCGCAAATCGCGCGCGCCAACGCCGATGGGATCGAAGTCCTGCACCACCGCCAGCGCATCGTCCATGTCATCCTGCGAATACTTCCCGCTCTGCAATAATTCTTCGATGGAAGCGGTCAAGTAGCCGTTCTCGTCCAGGTTGCCGATGATATTTTCGGCGAGTTCCCTCACCGAATCCGAGCAGATCGTCATGCTCAACTGCCATGCCAGATGATCGGTCAAGCCACTGGCTGAGGAGAGAAATTTCTCGAAGGAGGGCCGCTCGGAAACTTCTCTTTCCTGGGACTGCCCGCCATCGCCGCCGGTATCCAGATATTGATTGAAAAAACTTCCAACGTCGAACTCGTCAAAGGGATTCGCGGCTTCTTTTTCCGGAACTTTTTCGGTTTCCGCCTTCAGGAAGGTCTCGTCGCTGTAGTTATCCGTCTGCGTCGGCTCTTCCCCGAGTTCCTCGAGGACCGGATTGGCGATCATCTCCTGGTTGATCATCTCCCGCAATTCCAGCCGGTTGAGCGCCAACACGCTCACCATCTGAACCAGGCCGGGCGTCAGAATTTGCTTCTGCGCCACCTTCAGGTTCAGTTTGAGTCCCTGCCAGGCCATGAAACTTCTCGTTGGTTCCCTTCGCTAGTTTAGGCGGAAATGATCACCCAGATAAACTCTTCGGACTTCCGGATCGCTACTCAGGTCTTCCGGGCGGCCTTTCCTGAATATCTTGCCACTTTTCAGGATGTATGCACGGTCCGTTACGCTAAGAGTTTCCCGGACGTTATGATCCGTAATCAGCACGCCAATTCCCGAGCGCGCCAAGTCGCGGATAATTTCCTGTAAATCCTTTACTGTCAGTGGATCGATCCCCGAAAATGGCTCATCCAGCAAAATAAATGCGGGTTGCAATGTGAGCGAACGGGCGATCTCCAGCCGCCGCCGCTCTCCGCCCGAAAGTGTGTACGCCTTGCTCGTCCGGACGGTCTCAAGCCCCATCTGCACTAACAGCTCCTCCAAACGGTCGCGCTGCTGCTCCGGCGTCATGGGCAGCGTTTCCAGAACTGCAAGCAAATTCTCTTCGCTGGTCAGTTGACGGAAAACCGAGGGTTCCTGAGGCAGATAGCTGATTCCACTGCGGGCCCGAAGATACATCGGAAGATCCGTGATTTCTTCGCCATTTAATAGAACGCGGCCGGAATCGGGTCGGGCAAGGCCCACCAGGATGTAAAAAGTGGTCGTCTTTCCTGCGCCATTGGGGCCCAGAAGCCCGACGACTTCCCCCTGCCCAATCTCCAGTTCAACGTCGTCGACAACTTTGCGACCGCGATACGTCTTGCTCAACTCGACGGCCTGAAGCTTCAGCATGCCTTGTCATTTCTCGACCCGGTGCTTCGTCAACGTCCGTGAACCATTTTCAGAGTCCACGAGGATCGTACCATCCGCTAAAAAGAAGGTCAATTGACGCCCTGTGGTAGTGCCGGCGGAACCATCGTAGAGTGTGGGATTTCCGCCGCTCATGACGAATTTTCCGTCGGCAGCCGAATACTCCCCGCGATCCGCAACAGCTTTTCTTCCGGCCTGTTCGACGGTTACGCTGCCTGTTCCTATCGCCCGGCTGATTTGCTGCGCTCCGCGAGCCGAATCCATCTTCGAACTGCCGTTCGCCACACCCGCCTTCGCCGCGGTTCCGCGAGTGAAATAGAGATCCAGTGCCGCCGCTCGCATGATCTGATCCTCGGATTGCGCCACCACGTTCTGCTCCAGATGCGCGCGGCTTTCCAAATCATAGTAAGTAAGCGATGAAGCCGTAACGTGCCAGAGCTTCGGTTTTGCCGCTTCTGCCTTGACCGCAAGCGCCTGAGGCCGGGGTGGCGAGGATGCCTCAAGAAATACTCCGCGAACGTTTCCATTGGCCTTTAGCACGCGAGTATCCCGCAATAATTCGATCGAGTTCGCTTCCAGAACGGAATCCCCCTGCCACAAACGCCCATGTCCGGAGTAGAGTGCGCGGCCTGTCTTTGAATTGGCCTGAAGCACGTCCGCTGTAATGTTAGCCGCGGTCGGCGCTAGTTGCACCGTGCCGCCCCGCGCATTCAAATCCGTGGAATGCACTCCGCCTTCCGCGCGAATCTCTCCGGTCAATTGTACGAATGTAATTCGAGGCGCCTGCGTCTCCGTCGCCGCATCGCGCACCACAGCTCGCCCTGTCAACGTAGCCGTTTGATCGGCCCGGCGAAATACGGCATAGTCCGCTTGAGCGCTGCGGTCTCCTTCTCTCATGCGTACATTAGTTCGCAATTCCATTTGAGACCATCCACCCGCGGGAAGCAGTTGTACGACGCCCTGGTCCGCAGTTGCTATCTGTATTGGACGCTCAGGCATCTCCCTCTGTGTGTTTACATTGCCTTTCGCAACAAGCTCGCGTGGTTTGCCCATCGCCCCGAATTGCATCTCCAGTTTGTCTGCATACAGCTTCGTACGTGTCGCGCTGTTTCCCGTTGCCCCCGCCTCCGTCCACTCCAAGGTACCGGGTGCCAGAGTTTCCGCCCTCCGAAGACGGTTGGCTTCCTCTTTGCTTCCGCCACTAAACTCCGCCAATAATGCGCTCGTTTGCAAACTGCGATCTTCTCCGGTTTTGCCAAATCGCGTTTTGAGCAGAACGCTGCCGCTCAAATTCAACTGCTTGGGCTCATTTAACTGGGGCCACAGGTCTACGGTTGCGGTATCCGATCCAAACTCATCACTCTCCGAACCGCTCTGGCGAGACCCGCGCACATTCCCGGATGCTTCCGTCTGATTGACCCAACCTTCAGGAGCGAAGTACGCAACCAGCATGTTCGCTTCTAGCTCCGTTCGGCCTTGCGCGGATTCCAGAACGAGCGCAGGCCTTTTTTCTCCAATCGGTTGTGACGCCACCAGCTTCTTCGCTCTCAGTTGAGAGTCAAATTCCAAGGCGATTTCTCCCGCTGCCAGCTTCGCCGTCCTGGTTTCCGCTTCCGCGGGACCATGGAGCACCATCGCCTCGGTGTCGCGTGCGAAGTCGAGACTTTTGCCTCGCACCTCGATGTTTTCTCCGGGAGCAACCGCGCTTTTTGACTTTTCTTTTACCATTGGCGCACGCAATTGCAGGCGAACGTCATGCAGTAATCGCGCCGTACCTTCTTCTGACTTGTATTCAACACCTATCGCTTCCCCAATTCCTTCGGGGAAAATAAATCTTACTGGTTGGTCAGTCGTTGCAATTCCTTTCGCGCGGTCGAAGACCACCTTGCGCGTTTCCACATGAACAATCTGTTCGCCTGACTGAGAATTTTTCTTGAAACGTTCCGCATCCACTGCACTCTGCAGATCCATCTGCACCTCGCCGCTGCATATAACGGTGCCGTCAGCCTTTCCATACTGGCAACTTTCTGTGTGGATCGTATCGTGGCGCTCGCCGGTTTTTCCGAAAATGGTGATTTTCACTTTCTCCAACAGACTTGTGTCTTTGCCCTTGAAATCTGTCGAAGTGGATGCCTCTACAGTAAAAATCGTCTGCTGCCCTTCCACTTTGGAAAACGTCAATCCGTGCGATTGCCGCTCGACGTTTACCGGAGGAGACTTGGGAGCCTTGCTCTTCTCCACCATCGCGCTCCACTGCCGCTTCAAATACACCCCGGCGGTGGCGCTGGCCAACACTAGTGCGGCAATTGCCGACCAGCGCGCGTAACGCGCGGCTTCGCTTCTTCTCATGAATTCAGTTAAGCAGAATTTGAAGAGGCTGTATAGAACTCTGCGGAATCGGCAAGGAAAAACTAACCGGCGGTTTCGGCGGCTGCGGCGGTATCCGGCAAAATGCCGATGTTTGCGGCAGCGACGCTGTCCCGGTTCGTATTCTTCACCAGATACATCGCTTCATCCGCAAGATGCAGCAATCCTTCTTTGGACTTCGAATCCACCGGGTAGGAGGCCACGCCCACGCTTGGGGTTACGCGCACATTCAGCTCCTCGGCTTTGAGCCATTCCGTTTCGCGGATCAATTTATGCAGTCGCCGCGCCACGTTCAGCGCATTTTCCTTGGACGTTTGCGGCAGCAGAATGACGAATTCATCGCCGCCATATCGAAACGCAAAATCGATCAGGCGGCAATGCGTCTTCAGCGATTCGCCGATCTCCGCTAACAATCGCGAACCGACCAGGTGGCCGTGTGTATCATTTACTTGTTTGAAGTGATCCAGGTCGATGAAAACAATGGAAAACTCGTAGTTATAACGCTGCGAACGGTAGATTTCCGTCTCGAGAATAAACCCCATGTGCCGCGCATTATAAAGAGAGGTGCAATCGTCGGTGATCGTCAGTTCGTGAATCCGTTTGACGTGTCGCGCATTCTCCAGTGCGATGGCCGCAAAGTCCGCGAGCGCTTCCAGCAATTTCAAATCGCGTTGATCGAATCCCTCTGGTCCCAAACAATTGATCAATTCGATGACGCCCAGACAGGTGTCCCGGAACCTTACCGGAACCGCCACAATCGATTGCGTCTCCGTCTTCGTCTTTTCATCGACTTTTGCAAAAAACCGCGTATCCTTCGATGTGTCTGGAACCACCACCGTCTCGCCGTGCTGGGCCACCCATCCCGCGATTCCCTGCCCCATCTTGACCCGCACGTCCTTCAGCGCTTGCGAGGCCTTGCCGACGGCCAACTCAAAGTACAATTCCTGCTTGGCTTCATCCAGCAACAGCAAAGACCAGTTGTCCGGACGCAGAAATTCGTCGATTTTCTCCATAATCGTCCGTAGCACCTGATCCAGTTGCAGCGACGAAGTCAGCGCCTTCCCCAACTCCTGGAAAACCGCAACCTCTCCCGCCTCTCGCTGATCGGAAGGCACTCCGGAATTACGGCGCCGTTCGACGGCCGGAAACTGCCTGCGCTCCTCCACGCTCGGGTACACCTTGATCCTTGTAAGATAAACACTTCTGCCAGACTGCCCCTGGCATTCCGGCAGTATGCTTCGTCCCAAGTGCGCGAATCAGACTCAGTATAGGCGTCCCGCAAAAACCCACGCAACATACTCGTAGTACAGGCGTTGCCATCTTGCCATCCTTAAGGAAGCATGCAACGCTAGCCCCGCCGAATTCACTATTTTACATTCTTGATTCGGCGATGGGAACGCCTATCAGCACAGTTCATCCGGACAATAGCTGCGGACTCGCCTTCAGCCCGGATGGACATCAGCTGGCCGTGGGCTACGGCGGAGCCGATGGCCCGGATTCCATCGATCTCTACGACGTTAAGACTGGAAAAACACTCCGCACCCTTCTCGCGCACAAGAGTTTGATCTGTGCCCTTCGTTTCAGTCCCGACGGGCGCTTGCTGATTCCGGAAGCGCCGATCAAACTCTGAAACTTTGGGACGTGTCCACCGGCCGCCAACTGCAAGCCTTCGACGACAGCACAAGCACGATTCACTCCGTCGCATTCGGCAAGGATGGCAAATGGTTCTTGTATGCGGGCACGGACGGCAGCGTGCGGATCCGCAATACGGCGATGAAAGAGCTTGCCGCCTCTCTGATCCCAATCCCCAATACTGATGACTGGGTCGTAATCTCTCCAAATGGATTGTTTGATGGCACACTGCAAGCAACACAAAGGCTGATCTCCTGGCGGGCACAAGGCAACCTCGTTCCGGCAAGCCAGTATTACGACACCTACTACACACCCGGCTTACTGGCGCAAATCCTCTCGGGAAATCACCCCGTGCCCGGAGCCCAAAACAAAAATGGCGGTAAGCCATAAAGACCGATTTCTCGGCATATAGCCCAGTGGCCACCCCCCCGGATTTCCACAAGCACTTTGGTTTGACACCGCTCGATTCCGCCGCCTATAGTGCCGCAGAGGGAGCCCGCGCCGCCTTCCATCACTGCTGCGACTCACCCAAATCGATGAAGGCGGGTTTCGGTCCATGGCCAAGGGAAATTTTGGCGAACGCCTGAAGCGCGAACGCGAAATGCGCGAGGTTTCGCTCAACGAACTCACCAAAGCGACGCGCATCAGCGAGCGTTTTTTGGAAGCTCTCGAAAACGAGCAGTGGGACCGCCTGCCCGGCGGCGTTTTTGGCCGCGGTTTCATCCGCACCATCGCCCGCTACCTCGGCCTTGACGAAGAAAGCCTCCTCGCCGAATACGACCTCGCTCGCAGTGATCAGGCGCAGCCTGCCACTCCCAAGCCGGAAGAACGCATTCCTTCCCCGCCCAAATGGATGCCCTTCGTCGCCCTTCTTGGTATCGCCGCCATCGTCGCCGGTCTTTTCTATGCCGGACTCTATGCCTGGCGTCGGTACATTGCTCACCGCTACAATCGCCAGTCTTCGGTATCCCTTACGCTCGCGCAGCCGAACACGTCTACTAACGCCAATATTCCCGTTTCCTCCACCGGCACTGCCTCTGATCCATTGTCATCGCCTTCACTTCCTTCTCCAACTTCCGATACTTCGGCATCCGCAGCGCCGCTGCGCCTTTCGGTTTCCACTTCCGCGGCCACGCGCGTTCGCATTCTGGCGGACGATAAGCTTCTTCTGGACACGGAACTCCCCGCCGGAGAAAATCGCCGCTTTTCCGCGCAGGACCACTTCGAAATCACCGCTGGCGACTCCTCGGCGGTGTTACTGGAATTGAACGGCCGTGTCATGCGGCCGCTCGGCGTGCCCGGCTCCTCCGGTACAATGGTGCTCTCGGAGAAAGATCTGAGGCAGGCATCCGGTGGAACCTCTCAGCCCTGAAATTCTGGAAGACTTGCGCCACGGCCGCGCCACTCGTGAGCGCAAGATTGCCGTCTGCGCTGGCAGCGCCTCGATTCCCCAGGTCGATCGCGCGGAAATTCTTTCCATCCTCGCCGTGGACCACGATGAAATAATCGCGGAACGCGCCAGGGAAGCCATCCTCGCGCTTCCCATCGAATCCTTCGTTGAAGCTTTGAAGCGCCAACAGGCTCTCGAGCCGCTCTTCGATTACGCCGCCAAAAATCTCGCGGGCAAACCCGGCGTATGCGACGCCATGGTCAACAACAAAAACTGTTCCGCGCAGCATCTCGTTCCGATCGCGCGGCATCTCTCCACGCTTGGCATTCAAGCCCTCATGGAGGAGATGGATCGCGTTACCGAATCTCCCGCGCTCGCTGCCGCGCTCGAACATTCCACTTCGATCACCGTCGATCAGAAAAATCAGTTGCACGAACTCCACAAGCCGGGCGCGCCCGCCGACGAAGCCGCGCTGGCCGAAGCCGCCGCCGTCGCCGAACCCGATACCGCCAAGCGGCAAACCCTCTTGCAGACCATCTCCAAAATGACCGTCGCGCAACGCGTGCAATTCGCCATGAAGGGCGGCTCCGAAGCCCGCCGCACCCTCATCCGGGACAGCAACAAGGTCGTGCAGCGCGCCGTTCTCCAGTCGCCCCGCCTCACTGAGCAGGAGGTGGAAGCCTTCGCTTCCATGGCCAATCTCACCGACGAAATCCTTCGCCTCATCGCCAACAACCGCAATTTCCGCAAGAACTACGCCGTCGTCCGCAATCTGATCAACAATGCTAAAACACCCATCGATATCTCTCTTCACCTGCTTCCGCTGATCAACGCCATCGACCTGAAGCGTCTCACCACCAACAAAAACGTGCCAGAGACGCTGCGCACTTCCGCACTGAAGCTCCAGCGCACCCGCGCCGACCAGAAAAAGTAGACCGCTCCGGGGCACACCCCCGGTCTTTTTACAAAGAGTGCGGAAGCGATAGATTTTGAAGGAGTTCGCTTTCGCTCTTGGTGTAAAGAGAGTCAAAGAGCGTAAAAGAGAGTGAAAAAATGCGCCCCTCTCCCTGCGATTTTGTAAGCATGTGATTCGGCTGCGGTTAAGGATGAGGGGTCTGCTAACGATATGAACCGCAAGAAGATAAGAATGGGAGGAGCGACACCGGCGGGGCAAACGGAGATGGAATCGATCTATCACGACCGATGATAACACGGCTGAGATACTTTGTCAATTATCATTATGGGATAGTAATCATTCGAATGGCGTTCCAGAGACGGGAAGCTGGAGACTAGCTAATCTCATAAATAGGCTGGCTGAGGAGAAGAGTTTCTTGGGGGCTAAAAGCCCCGATTTTTCTTTGTCTTGAATGCCGGAGCTAATACAAACGTTCGTATCCAGCAGATATGCCATCAGAAGATCTTTCGCTTCGGCGTTCCCGGTTGCTTGCGACCCCCAGGCATAAAAGTCCCGATGTTCAGGCGGTCCAACTCCGCCAGCCATTTCTTCACATCCGTTTTCAAAGGCTCCAACAGCACGCCATTCCCAACCCGCCGGATACGCACCCTGTCACCGTCGAAGCGAAACTCTTTCGGCAGCCGCACCGCTTGACTTCGTCCATTCCGAAACAGTTTGGCGATCCCCTTCCTGGCCATGCTCCATGCCTCTTCCGTAGTAAATACTATTGATCTATATTCCATCCAGAGCCGACCACGCCAAGGCCTTCCGTGAATGCAAAAAAGAAATAGGAGCCATACCGCACAGGACGGCAGGCGCAGCGGCACCTTTCAGGGCGGTATCTTCGCTTTTTCAACTTCCTCCTGCCGCCTCTTTACACTCTCGCAGACCTTCCGTAACCACTTTTGGCACCGGCAACTTTATTTTCCCGTAGAGCGCCGCCGCTTTCCGCAGCGCCGCGCAGGCTTCTTTTTCCTTTTTCCATCCGCGATAGGCAAGCCCGATCGCGGCGTAGCTCTTGCTCACCCCCGCCAGGTCCCCCAATTGCTCCTCAATCTGTAACGACTTCCCGTACAATTCCAGCCCTCCCTCGTAATCCCCGCGGTCGTGTTTCACCATCCCCATCTGGTGAAAGCTCGTCCTAGCCCCCGCCAGGTCCCCCACATGCTCGTTTATCGGGCGCGGCGGCC
>Ga0307471_100000628_pt1 | contig 18223 bp, 16 predicted proteins | sample atmos_gasesAM3C__2_FD_204566 | JGI IMG/M metagenome (GOLD analysis project Ga0307471, IMG submission 204566) | Hardwood forest soil microbial communities from Morgan-Monroe State Forest, Indiana, United States - atmos_gasesAM3C_515 | ecosystem: Environmental > Terrestrial > Soil > Temperate...
TCCTTCTTCTGCGCCCTCATGGGCGCAAAGTGTAAAGGATGTCCTGATAACACCCTGTAAAGGATGTCATGAGACTGCACACACTCTTGCCTGTGCGCCGTTGCCAAGCCGCTACCTCAACAGAGAGCAAAAGCCACCCTATCGCTACCCTCTAAATTCCTAATCGCAAATCCGCGATTAACTTTGCGCGTAAACCCTATAAGAATCTGCGAACTAAAAATTTCTAATCGCAAATATCTCGCTGTTTTTGGGTTCCACGTCTTCCGATCCCTCCCAGCTCAAGCCTCAAAGCATCAGCTTCCAGAACCTAATCGTTACACCGCGATTAGAACTCACAATAAGCCCTATCCTTTCAATCCCTTCCAATTTTCTAATCGTTACAAAACGCACTTTTTTGCACCCCGGATTCAGTCGCAGGAGCCGACTTTTGCGCGCTCCGCCCGGCGAAAAGCAGAATACAATGCGGGCGCGAAGGAGAGTCCGCATGAAACTTGGAGAAATCGCCGAAACACTTGGCTGCAAGCTCGAAGGCGACGCAAGTATCGAAATACGGGGCGTCGCAGGAATCGAAGACGCCGGACCGGGCGACCTAACATTCCTGGCGAACCTCAAATATCGCCCCGCGCTCGACACGACCCGCGCCTCCGCGATTCTTGTCGCCCCCGACGCCGGTCCCGTCCGCATCGCGGCCCTGCGCTCCGCGAATCCCTACCTCGATTTCGCGCGCGCCATCGAACTCTTTCATCCCGCGCCGAAGTTCCCCGCTGCGGTGCATCCCACCGCCGTTGTCGCGAAGTCAGCAAAGATTGGAGCGGGCGCACACATCGGCCCCTACTGTTTCGTCGACGAAGACGTCGAAATCGGCCGCAACGCAGTGCTGCACAGCTTCGTCGCAATCTACCGCGGCGCGAAAATCGGCGACGATTTCTTCGCTCACTCACACTGCGCTGTACGCGAGCACTGCCGCATCGGCCATCGCGTACTGCTTCAGAACGGAGTCGTAATCGGCAGCGACGGTTTCGGCTTCGCGCGTCAATCCGACGGAACCTGGTACAAAATGCGCCAAAGCGGAATCGCGATCATCGGTGACGACGTCGAAATCCAGGCGCAAAGTGCAGTCGATCGCGCCACGGTGGGCGAAACACAAATCGGCCGCGGCACGAAACTCGACAACATGGTTCAGGTGGGTCACGCCTCAAAAGTCGGTGAAGATACGCTGCTGTGCGGCCAGGTGGGTCTCGCGGGCACCACTCGCGTTGGCAATAAATGCATTCTCGCCGGGCAAGTCGGCGCAGCGGGACATCTCACGATCGGCGACGGGGCAACGCTCACGGCACAATCAGGCGTCCCGGGGGATGTTCCGGCCGGCGCGCTTTATTCGGGCTATCCGGCGATGGATAATCTCGCCTGGCGAAAATCCATCGCCGTCTTCAATCGCCTGCCCGAATTGCAGAAAGAACTGCGCGAATTGCGCGCCGAAGTCGCAAGCCTTCGCTTGGCGGCGGGCAAATGATCGCCGTCAAAGCCGAACGCCGCGCGCATTGCCTACTGCGCGTCCTTCGGCCAGGGCGGTTGGACCAGCACCGGAATCGCCGCCACAGCTTTCGCATCGGGCGCCTTGAACGAAAGCTGCTCGGCGAGAAACGCGATCCGATCGCGAGTCGCTTCAGCGTTCAGCGCATGCGGCGCTTCATAAATCTTCATCCGCTTCGGCTCACTCACCGCAGCAAAATAATCTTTGTCCATCTCTGGTGTAACAAATTGCTCGTCGCTTGCGAATTGCAAAAAAACAACGGCAGGCGCCGCGTGCGACACATACTTTCCAGTGTCAGCCCACGAATGCTCGGCCTGAAACGCGTCAAACTTCTCAGCCCCGATTTTCTGCCGGTATTGCTCGTACATCGGCGATTTCTTGAACGTGTCATCCGGCCAGCCACCCGCCATCAGCACGAAGGCTTTGAATCGTTTGTCGATTCCGCTGAGAAACGCTCCGGCAAACGCGTCACAGCTATGCCCCACATAAGCGAGCCGCTTCGGATCAACGTCCGCGCGCGTCACGAGCAAATCGGCGCCGCGCCGAATGTTGATGTCCTGTTGAACGTCTACAGCAACCTGCTGCTCGTTCAGTGGCGACGTGTCCTCCACAAAACCGGGATGCACCGTAACATGATCGAGCAAGAGCGAAATCACTCCCGCGTGCGCCAGCACAATCGCCTCATCCAGAAACTCGCTGCGGTTCTTTTTCTCAGAACCGGGCATGCACCAGTGACAATAAATCACCGCTGGAAACGGCCCTTTGCCCGAAGGCACGACGAGATATGCGGTGACGTTGCCGCCGTTCGGTCCGACGAGCGATGCGCGATCGCCAAGCGGCGCTTTGTAGCTGATGTCGTAAATCTTGATGCCGTCGCGCTCCTGTACGCCGGCTTGCGACGTTTCGAGCGGCTGATTTTTATCGTAGGCCCAATGCCGGGCGAGGTCATCGTCCGCGGACGCAGCGATCAGCGGAAACAGCACGAAAAGCGCGAGCCACCGGCATTTCTTCATCGAATCTCCTTTCTACTCTCGAATCTTCGCGGGGTCATTTTACTACCGCGCTTGGGATTTCTCATCGGCGTGATCCGGCACGGAAAGCGGCTGCTGATCTTCGGGCAATCCCGCCGCGACGAGTTCTTCCACGTGCGCGAGCAATTCCATTCGCCGCTCCATCCTGTACTGCGACGCATCCACCGGAGGGCCAAAACGCACCACGATCTCGCCCGGCCGCATCGTCCATTCGCCCTTGCGCATCAAGTGCTGCGCCCCCGAAATAGAAACGGGCACGATCGGCACTCCGGCTTCAATCGCCAGCGCGAAGGTTCCCTTCTTGAACGGCCTCAGCCGGCCGTCGGGGCTTCGCGTGCCTTCCGGATAAACGGCGAGCGACAGTCCTTCCTTCAGCACGCCCAGGGCAACATTAACGCTGGCGACCGCCGCCTCTTTGTCGGCGCGATCGACCGGCACAAATTTCGCCAGGCGCATAGCAGTCGAGAGGATCGGGATGCGAAACAATTCGCTTTTGAGCAGGACAGAAACGCGCCGCGGAATTGCGGGCACGAACGCAATCGGATCGACGTTGGAAATATGATTCGCCGCGAAAATACAAACGCCCGGAGGAATATTTTCGAGGCCTTCCACGCGCACCTTGATTTTCGCGATGCGCAGCGACGCGCGCACCGCCTTCATCGCCACTTCGTACATGAGATCCGCCGTGCCGGTAAGAAGCGTCCACAAAATGAACAACGGCATGACCAGCAGAAGTGCCAACGCGAGGAACAGAACGACGGCAATGGTTCGTATCATTTTCCGTGTTGCAATTGTGAACTCGAACTGCGTTTCAGAGCGAGCGAAGCGTTGAGCGCTCGGTCTCGCACCTTACTCCGTGGTTCCACGCAGAAGACCCGCGCGGATGCGCAGCTGCTTCTCGGTCGGATGCGCTACTTCAACGACCGTGCAGTGGTTCTCCTCGCGCGAGCCAAGAGCAAACGTCAAATCGTGTTCCTCTCCATCGCGGCGGATCTTGAGCTTAACCGTTTCGCCCGGCGCTCGTTCCCGGAACCAAGCCGAAAGTCTCGTTGAAACAGGCGCACCGTTTAGCTCCAACAGCAGATCGTCTGCGCGCAACCCGGCTGCTTGTGCCGAGCTTCCAGGTGTAACAGAAGCGACGACAGGGCCCTCCGCCGAACGAGTTGCGTAGAAGCCAGGGTCTGCGCTCTTGCGCGATTCGCTCTTGAGAGTTAGACCTGCGTGGCTCAGGAACTGGTCGTATGGAATTTCATCGAGCCCTGAAACGTAACGACGGAAGAAATCCTCAAAGCTTGTGCCGGATATTTCTTCTACGACTGAGCGGATTCCAGCGCTCTCGTCGTAGAACTTGCCCTGTTTGGCGGAGTCGTTGAGACTTCGTAACACGTCATCGAGAGATTTGTGATTGTCGGTCGCATTGCGAATCGCAAGATCGAGCATGTCGCCGATGAGCTGGCCCTTGTTGTAGTAGGAGATGCTGCGGTCAGCGAGATTGTACCCGTCATATTTATCGAACCAGGTATCGAGGCTCGATTCTTCCACGCTTTGCCATTTGTGGGCCTGACGCGATTGAAGCTCGCAAATCTGCTGTGCGAGATCGGCATACCATTTGTCTTTCGCCCAGATGCCGCTGCGTTCCAGAGTGAACGAGCCGTATGTGCTCGTGACGCCCTCGGCAAACCAGAGCGCGCGCGAATACTGTTCTTTCGTATAGTCCACGGGCTCGAGACTTTGCGGACGGATTCGTTTCACGTTCCAGGCATGAAAGAATTCGTGCGAGGCAATCGCCGAAACCATTTCGACCGAACTGCCGCCAATCGCAGTGCTGTTGGCATGCTCCATTCCTCCGCCGCCCGCATCCGGATACGTCCCGATGTGGAAGAAGAATGTGTATTCCTTGAACGGCGGTCCGCCCATCAGCTTTACTTCGTAGCCGGTAATTCGTTTCAGTGAGTCCTCGAGCGCGGCGCGGTTCCATTCCCTGGAATCAACTACCACCCGGAAATGCGCGCCTCCATTGTCGAATTCAAACTCCTCGAATTTACCGATTTCCACCGGAGCATCCACCAGCTTGTCGTAGCTTTCCGCGGTGAATGAGTTTGGCGCGGCACCGGAAGGAAGTTCGCCGATCGATCGCCATTCGGATGGGACATCCGTAAACTTGACCTCGACATTTTCAGCGCGACGGTCGGGAACATACATTAGAATCTCAGCGAAGTTCGCGAAAGCGTGGTGCGCGTTTAACTGCGAGTTGAACGGCCCTGATTCGTCCCAGGATATGGAATATTCGATCTCGATCGAACCATCGACCGCCGCCGCGGCTGGAATTCGCCAAGTTTGCTTATCCAATTTGTACGGAACGACCGGCGTTGCACCAGCCGTGGCGTTGCCGATTCGAACATCGCGAACTCGATAAGCAAAATCCCTGACCTGATAAAGAGCGTTCCACGCGGGCAAGGCCACGATTAAATCGTGCTGGTCTGCCGCGATAGGAACTTGCATCTCGACTTGAAACTGATGCTTTTCCGGATGTGCCAGCGAAATCTTGTAGTTGATCGACGCGTCGGCTGTGCCAACAGCGAAGAACAAGCCGAACGATACGATGAAAAGAACATGCCGCCACCGGACCATACGACGCTTCATGCGCGAACTCCCGCACGTGATTTGAGTTTTTCGAGCAGTTTGATGCAAAGGCCGTCGAAGCTGCCGTTGGACATCACCATCACCATGTCGCCCGGCTTCACATTGTCGGCAAAATACTCGGCAATCGCGTCCGCCGATGAAAAAGCCTGCGCAGAGCGGCCCAGCTCGCGAATCGATTCGGCCACCGCGTCTGGAGAGAAGCGATCCTCATCTGTAAGCAATTGAGCGCGATTTACCGGACCGATTGCAACCACATCGGCCACGGCCAGCGCTTCCGGCAACACATCTTGAAATATCTTGCGACGCATGGTGTTCGATCGCGGCTCAATCGCCGCCCAGACTTTGCGGCCAGGCCAGCGCGTGCGGGTGGCTTCGAGAGTCATGCGAATGGCGGTCGGGTGGTGCGCGAAGTCTTCTACAACCAGGATGCCGCCCGCTTCCCCTTTGATTTCCATCCGACGGCGGACACTGTGGAATGTGGCCATCGCACGTTCGATTGCTTCGCATTCGACGCCGCGTCCATAGGCGATTGCGATTGCAGCGAGAGCGTCCAGCACGTTGTGCCGGCCCGCGACTGGCGTGCGGACGCGCGTCACTTCGCTGCCTTTATATACGACGCGGAATTCCGTCGCGTTGTCGTGCCACAGAATATCGCCCGCGCACCAATCGCATTCGGGCGTAAGGCCAAAAGTTTCCACCGGGCAGAATGCTTTCGCGGCGGCTTGCTTCAAATCCCCGCTTTCGCCCCAGATCAGAACGCGGCCGCGCCGCGGGACCAGATTTACGAGGCGGCGAAACTGGAGCGCGATAGATTCGAGGTCTGGATAGATATCCGCGTGGTCATATTCAAGCGAGGTGAGAATCAATTCGTCGGGATGGTAGTGGAGAAATTTCGGGCCGCGATCGAAAAACGCGGTCTCGTATTCGTCGCCCTCGATGATGAACTCTTCTCCGCCGCCGAGCCCGTAGCTGCGATCGTTGAAATTCGGGACTACGCCACCGACGAGGAAATCCGGCCGGCGCCCGGCGACATGGAAAATCCAGGCGAGCATCGCGGTGGTTGTGGTCTTACCGTGGGTTCCGGCGATTACGATCGAGGTATGGCCGCGGATGAAATAGTCCTCGAGAAGCTGCGGCATCGAACAGTACGGGATTTTTTCGTCGAGGATGAGTTCCAGTTCGGGATTTCCGCGCGCGATCACGTTGCCAATGACGACCAGATCGGGAACCGGCTTCAGATTCTCTGCGCGGAAGCCTTCATTCCAAGGGATGCCGAGCGAATCGAGCAGCGTGGAGGCGGGCGGGTAGACGTTTATATCAGAGCCCGTAACGTGGAAGCCGCGCTCTTTCAGCATGCCCGCGACGGGGGCCATGGCTGAGCCGGCGATTCCGAGGAGATGGATGTGTTCGGCGTTTTTGTCGGTGCGCGTCAAATCATTTTTCCTCAAAAGATGAAATCAAAAGCCCCGGCGAGACGCCGGCGGTACGAAAATCAAAGTCAAAGGCGCCGGCCTGAGGCCAGCGGTACAAAAATCGAAGTCAGAAACGCCGGCAAGATGCCAGCGGTACGAAAACCTAAGTCAAAAACCGCCGTGGTATTACATGAATCATTCCGAACAGGCTGGCTCGAGGATTTCGAGTTTGCCCTCGCCATCGGCCGATAGACGCGCCTGAACGCCTAATGGAAGCGTCAGCATCGGGCGAGAAGTGTGTCCGATCGGCGCACCGAACACGATGGGAACCCCGAGCGGCGCTAGAATGCGGCGAACCACATCTTTCACGCTCTCCGTTCCGATCGGCGGATTGCTTTCCGGAAAATCTCCGAGGACGATACCCGTGACGCCGCGGAGTTTTCCGGCTTGCTTCAGGTGCATCAATGCTTTGTCCACTTGCCACGGCTTCATGGCGCGGTCTTCGAGAATCAGAATCGAGCCGTGTGTATCGAGTCCCCACGGAGTGCCGATTGTTGTTTCGACCAGGTTCAGGCAGCCGCCGAGCAGAGTGCCCTCTCCCGAACCGGGGCTGATTGACTCGCCGTTGAGAGCTACGGTCCAACCTCTTTTCGTTTCTGTCAGCGCTCGCGTGAAGCTATCCGAATCATATCCTTCGGGAGCATTGGCACCATGATCGAGTCCGGCTGCAACCATCGGGCCGTAAAGAGTGACCCAGCGAAATTTCTGCCAGAGATACGCGTGGAGCGACGTTATGTCGCTGAACCCGCACAGAATTTTTGGCATTGCCCCCTCGACGCGGAGGCAATCGAGAAGGTAGTTCGAGCCGTATCCGCCGCGCGTGCAGATGATCGCTTGCGTGTCCGTTTCTGTGAGTGCGGCTTTCAATGCGCTACAACGCGACTCTGCCGATCCAGCAAAAAAGCCGTGTTTCGCGAGGACCTCGTCGCGATCCAACTTCGGCGCATAGCCAAGCCTCGCCAACTCGTCGCATCCGCTTTTCACGCGCTCCTCTGCGACAGGACTCGAGAGCGAGAGAACGCGGATTGCGTCGCCAGGTCGCAGCGCGCGCAGCTTCAGAGGTTGGGGCATGTGTCGCAATCGAGAATAAGGAATTTTCAGAGGCGAGTCCAGAAGCGTGGCGCGAAGCGTTTACATAAGAGCAGCACTCCACGGCAAGGCATCGAAGAGTACGCCGTTGCGCGCGCAACTACTAATTGACCGGGAAATTTTTTGAGGGAGAAACGCCGCCACCGGGCGCGGGATTCGAAACCGATATACTTCCAGAACCGGCTGTGGCCAGATCTTGCGTGGTGAAATTCACTGTCAACTGCGACGCACTCACGAAAGTGGTGGCGCGGGGGCTTCCGTCCCAGTTCACGACGGATGTTTGCACGAAACCCGTTCCAGCAACGCTGACCGTGAACGGTCCCATCGCTCCCGCCGTCGCGCTGGGAGGATTAAATCCGGTGATGGTGGGCGCTCCATTAGCGACAGGATTGACTACGAGGGTGAGCGCGTTGGACGCCCCCCCGGGCGATGGATTTGCGACGGTCACCTGAACCGACGCGTCCGGAACTGCGACATCCGCCGCGGTAATGGACATTTCGACTTGGCCGGTAGTTTTGTTGAACTTGCTGGGGCGAGATGTGCCGTCCAAAAATCCGACGGTATCGGCTTCGAGTCCCGTTCCGCTGACAAACAGCGTGAAATCGGCGCTACCCGCGGTGATGCTGTCCGGAGAAATTGAACCGATGGACGGAGTGGGTATATTGCCTGTACCGCTAGAGCAACTGTTCAACGAAAAAAGTGCTGACACTAACAGGGCAGCCGCAGTCCACCGCAAACGCTTCAAGAAAACCTCCTGAAATCTTTCGGGAACCCCGACGCCGCTCGGGCTCGGAAACCCGCGGCTCTTCGCGCGAGGAAAACCGAAGAACCTGCAAAAAATACGCCGACAGCGCGAGCACTCGAATTGATAGCATCCGTCGCGCAGGCCGTCAACTCGGATTCCCATGTCCGCGGAATGGTTGGCTCCCGGCTCATCGTGCTCGGCCCTGCAAATCTATGGCACCAGGGGACGCGCCTCGCAATGCACATTGAGCGCGTTGAGACGGTTCAACAACTCGCGCTCTTTCGGCGTACCGACTTCTGCATCGAATTCGATAATCGCAGGACCCGTCTGAGACTTGTGCGTTTTCCATCGCACCGCTTGAATCCCGGCCTCCTGGACAATCTGGTGAACGTGTTCCAGGATGCTCGGGTCGCCCTGCGGCGTGGTCATTGTGAAAGTCAACATGCGAGTGTGCAGACCGATTCGGTCTTCGATGAGTCCCAGAAAAACCAGCGAGACGAGAAGAAGCAGCGTGGTGAAGACCGCGGTCATCGGAAAGCCGGCTCCGACGGTCATACCAACACTCGCAATCATGAAAATTGTAGCCGCGCTCGTGATACCCGTCACGGCGCCGCGCTCCCGCAGCACCACACCGGCGCCGATGAAGCCGATGCCCGGAATAATTTGAGCGGCGATGCGCGTGTGGTCGCCGCCTACATCGGACGCCATTTCGTACGACATGATCGTAAAGAGGGCCGCGCCGATGCAGATCAACATCATGGTGCGAAGGCCAGCGGGTTTGTGGCGCAGCTCGCGCTCAAGTCCCACGGCGCCGCCCAGCACAGCGGCGAGCAGAAGCCTCTCGACGATTACGATGTTCAAGTCGTGGAGCATCGCAACCCTCCTTGCGGCGGCGCAATTTCACGATGGGCGATTCTACAATGCCCATAGGGTGAATTCGCGTATCGGCCGCCTACAGCGTGAACGAAGTGAGCTTGGAAAAATGCCGGGCGCGAGCCTTAATTTCGCTGAGCTTCAGGGTAGTGAGACGTTCGACACCGAAGCGCTCGCATGTGAAGCTGCCCATCACCGAACCATATACCATCGCGCGGCGCAGCGACTTCTCGTTCACGCGGCCGTCACGGGCAAGCGAGCCCATAAAGCCGCCGGCAAAACTATCGCCCGCACCAGTAGGATCGTGAACCTCTTCCAGCGGAAACGCAGGGACCGCGAACAGAAAATCGCGATGTACGAGGAGCGCCCCATGTTCCCCGCGCTTGATGACCAGGATTTTGGGCCCCATTTTGAAGATGTCTTTGGCGGCGCGAGTGAGGTTGTGTTCGCCGGTTAGCTGGCGCGTTTCGTCGTCATTGATCACCAAGACTTGAATGTGTCTGAGCGTCTCGCGCAGTTCGCTTCCCGTGCGCTCGATCCAATAGTTCATGGAGTCGAGGCCCACGAGCACGGGCTTGCGCTTCACCTGCTTGAGCACGGAGAGTTGCAGCGTCGGCTGAATGTTCCCAAGAAAAATAAACGACGTATCGAGATAGGATTTCGGCAGCTTCGGCTGAAAATCCGCGAATACGTTCAGCTCGGTGGTAAGCGTAGTGCGTTCGTTCATATTCTGGTTGTAACGCCCTGCCCAAAAGAACGATTTGCCGGGAGCATGCTCTAGGCCTTCGAGATCGATTCGTCCGTTGCGCCCGCCAAGGATAGCTTTTTCGCGCGCGGTGAAATCATCACCCACGATTCCCACCACGCGCACCGGCGTGAAATGGCTGGCGGCCAGCGCAAAATAACTCGCGGCGCCGCCGAGCGTCTTTTCAACTTTTCCAAACGGTGTTTCGATTCCGTCGAACGCAACTGAGCCTACTACCAGCAGTGACATGAACGCTCCGGACTACGAAAGGTACTTGCCCACGAGAGGTGCGAGCCGTTTCTTTGCGGCTGCAGGAATCATCTTGCGATCGGTGAGAATGGCGTGCGCAAGGGCGGATCCGCACTTGCAGCCGCGGTCTTCGGGAAGATCGCGCACGGCTTCCCTCACGGCACGCTGGACGTTCTCCGCATTGCGGTTCAGATTCGAAATAACTTCCGTTACCGTGACGGCGTCGTGCTGCGGATGCCAGCAATCGTAGTCGGTGATCATCGCAATCGTGGCGTAGCAGATTTCGGCCTCGCGGGCGAGCTTCGCTTCGGTGAGATTCGTCATGCCGATTACGTCGAAACGGAGTTGCCGGTAGGTGTGCGACTCCGCGAGCGTCGAGAATTGCGGGCCTTCCATGCAAACGTAGGTGCCGCCGCGATGCGTCTTTACGCCGGCGCGCTCGGATGCGTCCGCGAGGTGGGCTGAGAGATGCGTGCAAGTGGGCTTGTCGAAGCCGACGTGCGCCACGATGCCGCCACCGAAAAATGTAGCGATGCGCAGGCGCGTGCGATCGAAGAACTGGTCGGGAATCAGGAAATCGAGCGGCGGCAGATCATCGCGCAGCGAGCCTACCGCGCTTACGGAAATAATCCGTTCTGCGGCGAGCAGTTTCATTGCGAAGATGTTGGCGCGATAGTTGATTTCGCTCGGAGAGAAGAGATGGCCGCGTCCGTGACGGGCGAGAAACGCGACGCGGCGGCCTTCGAGCGTGCCGGTAATAAAAGCGTCGGACGGATCGCCGAAGGGAGTCTTCACGCGGACTTCGCGTGCGCCGGAAAGGCCGGGCATGCTGTAGAGGCCGCTGCCGCCGATAATGCCGATCTCGATCGGTTCTTTCCCGTTGCTGCGCTTTTTTGACTTGGGCATGCGTCAATCCACCTTTACCGGTTCGATTTCTATTTTGCCATCACGCTCGCGAAGATAGGCGGCAGGCACATGCGGATCGTGTACGAATAGCGCGAGCCATTCGCCCTGCACCACTTGCGGGATCCATTTTTTCTTGTTCTCGAGCGTCTGCAGCGGGTAGAGGTCATAGCCCATGATCCAGGGCAGCGAAAGATGCGTGGTCATGGGAATCAGGTCATCGAACAGAAACGCCACCTTGCCGCCGCCATGAAGTTTCACGCACATCATGTCCGCATTGTGGCCGGGCGTGCGGATCAGCTCCACTCCCGGCGCGATCACGCGATCGTCTCCGATTAGCGATAGCTTTCCGGCCGCTTCGAGTGGCACGAAATTATCGGGAAAGTAGCTGGCGCGGTCGCGCTCGGTGGGGTTCTTTGCGTGCTCGAATTCGCCGCGCTGCACCACATACCGCGCGTTCCGAAAGGTTGGAACAACTTTGTCGTTTGCGATGCGTGTGTTGCCGCCGCAGTGATCGAAATGCAAATGCGTGTTGATGACGATGTCGATGTCGTCGGCATGGTGGCCGTAGTGGCGGAGACCTTCGATTAGAGTGGGGCCTTCGAGCGCGTAGATGTCGCGAAATTTATCGTTGTGCTTGTCGCCGGCGCCGGTTTCGATCAGGATGCGCTTGCCGCCGGCGTGGACGAGCACAGAATTCATCGCCATCGAGATGCGATTCCGCGCATCCGCTGGTGCTTTCTTTTCCCACATCGGCTTGGGAATCACGCCGAACATCGCGCCGCCGTCGAGAGCGAAGCGGCCGGCTTCGATGATGTGAAATTCCAGGTCGCCCAGTTTCAACGCTTGGCTCCAATTCCAGCGCGGGCGAGAATTTCGTTCACCGCGGCATAGGGGTCTTTTTTTCGAGCTGCCACATCTGCCGCCAGTGCGTCGAACTGCGCTTCGTTCATATGCGCTCCCACCACTCGTTCCATCAGCCGGCTCTCGAGCAGCCGCAACAACCACTCCTTCCAGTGCACCACTTCGCGGGCGCGGCGCTCCTGCGCCTGATCAAAATGCGCGCGGAAGAGCTCGATCTGGTGGGCCAAGGCGTCGATGCCTTTATTTTCCGTGGCGATCGTTCGCACGATCGGCGGCTTCCAACCCTCGCGCTCTGGAACGATGCCGAGAACTCCGCGAAGCTGCTGCTCGAAGCGGTCGGCGCCCTCGCGGTCCGATTTGTTGATCACGAAAATATCGCCAATCTCCATCAAGCCGGCCTTCAGGCTCTGCACGTCGTCACCCATGCCCGGCACCAGCACCACAATCGTGCAATCCGCCAGCCGCACAATTTGAATCTCGCCCTGCCCCACGCCGACTGTCTCAACCAGAATGATTTGCTTGCCCGCCGCGTCGAGAAGCAGCGCTGTGTCGCCGGTCGCTTGTGCAAGCCCGCCCAGATAGCCGCGCGTGGCCATCGAGCGGATGAAGATTCCTGAGTCGGTGGCATGGCCTTGCATGCGCACGCGGTCACCGAGGATTGCTCCGCCGGTGAATGGACTCGACGGGTCCACCGCGATGATGCCGACGGTCTTCTTCTCGCCGCGATAATGGCCGGCCAGGCGATCTACGAGCGTGCTCTTGCCCGTGCCCGGCGCGCCGGTGATACCGACCAGATACGCATTGCCCGTGTAAGGGAACACCTGGCGGAGGATTTCTTCCGCTTCGCTGGAACGGTTTTCAATCGCGGAAACGGCTCGCGAAATCGCACGCACATCGCCAGCCCGCACCTGTTCTGCCCAGTTTTCGACGGAGACAGTCATTTCTTCATTGAGAAGCGAACTACAAATGGAACCACAGATGGCTCCGAGTGGAAAGCCCAAAACGTCCGCCCCTCACTTGCCATTCAGCACACTTTTTCCGATCATGCAACCGGGAGAACCGACATGAAGATTCTGACGGACGTGCGATTTCTTGCATTCTACTCCGGGGCTGCCACGGCCCTCGTCGCTGTGCTTCTGCTGGCGGGCTTCCGGCAGCAGGAATCGCGAAAGAAATTCGAGTCGCCCGCCAAATTCGAGTCAATCGATGTCCAGCGCATCAACGTCGTCGAGCCAGACGGCACTCTGCGCATGGTCATCTCCAACAAGTCCGCGGCTCCCGGAGCCATCATTCGCGGCAAGGAATACGCGCACCCCGATCGCCAGAGCGCGGGCATTCTGTTTTTCAACGATGAGACCACCGAGAATGGCGGGCTGATTTTTGGCGGCGCGAAAGACGAGAAGGGGCAGGTCGAAAGTTACGGCCACCTCAGCTTCGATCAGTACGAGCAGGATCAGGTGTTCACCATCGACTCGGAAGATCAGCACGCACTGCACTCCTCCGCCGTCACCATCTGGGACCGCCCCGATTTCCCTATCGGCGACCTACTCGCCACGCCACCTGAAAAGCGCGCGGCCTTTCTCGCCAGTCATCCCAAAATGCCACGCGCGGATTTATCTCGGCCGCAATCAGGACCGCTCCGTGGCACTGCGCCTGAAGGATAAAGAAGGGCGGGACCGCATCGTGCTGCGAGTTGATGCAGACGGCTCGCCGCTAATTCAGCTGCTCGACAAGGAAGGCAAAATCACCCGGCAACCTGCGGAGCTCCCGACACCGAAGTAGGTGAAATGAAACCGCCGGTTATTTCTTGCCGAGAATCTGGCGGGCGATGACGAGGCGCTGGATTTCGCTGGTGCCTTCGCCGATCGTGCAGAGTTTTACGTCACGATAATATTTTTCTGCCGGGTAATCCTTGATGAAGCCGTAGCCACCATGTATCTGGACGGCTTCGTTGGCCACGCGCACGGCTACTTCTCCGGCGTAGAGCTTGGCCATACTGGATTCGCGGGTGATGCGTGAATCGTGATCACCGGCGGCAATGCCGCGATCGGCGAGCCATGCGGCTTGATACGTGAGCAGCCTGGCGGCTTCGATTTGGGTGGCCATGTCAGCTAGCTTGAACTGGATGGCTTGAAAATCGGCGATGGGCTTGCCGAATTGTTTGCGCTGCTTGGCGTATTTCACCGAGCATTCGTAGGCGCCTTGAGCCATTCCCAGGCCCAGCGCCGCGATCGAGATTCGGCCGCCATCGAGGATTTGAAGGCTGTTGACGAACCCCTCGCCTTCTTTGCCGAGAAGATTTTCAGCGGGTGCTTTGCAATCGGTGAAAACCACTTCGGAGGTGTCGCTGGCGCGCAGGCCGAGCTTATTCTCTTTTTTCCCGGGACGGAAACCCGGAGTTCCCTTCTCGATGATGAATGCTGAAATGCCATGACTTTTCTTGGAGGCGTCGGTCACCGCCATTCCCACGCAGACGTCTGCATAATGGCCGTTCGTGGTGAAAGTTTTCGAACCGTTGAGCAGCCAACCGCCGTCTTTGCGGACTGCTGTGGTGCGCGTTCCGCCTGCGTCGGAGCCGGCCTCAGGTTCCGTGAGCGACCAACAGCCCAGCTTCTTTCCTTGTGCGAGCGGTGTGACGTATTTCTTCTTTTGTTCTTCCGTTCCAAATTTATAGATGTGATTGGTGCACAGCGAATTGTGGGCGGCCACGATGATTCCGATTGAGCCGTCCACGCGCGAAAGTTCCTCGATGATGATGGCGTATTCGACGTAACCCATTCCCGCGCCGCCGTATTTTTCCGGGAAGATGACGCCGAGAAATCCCATTTCAGCGAGCTTGGGAATTATTTCGGAAGGAAACTTGGAAACCTCGTCCCATTCCATCACATGGGGAAGAATTTCGGCATCGGCGAACTCGCGAACCGTGCGCCGCAACTGCTTTTGCTCATCGGTGAGTGAGAATTCCAAGATTCCTCGCTATAAATTTAGGATATATGCGACTGTGGGTTTCAGTTATACCACGAAAGCGCGTATCTTGCTGCCACCGCCACTTTCGGCGGGTCAGCTCCTACCAGCCTTCTTTGGCGCCGTTCTTCCTGTTTTGTTCGTCGAGCCAGGCTTTCAGAGGAGCGAAATACTCGAGCATGGCGCTGGCGTCCATTTGTCTTTGGCCGGTGAGGGCTTCGAGCGCGTCAGGCCAAGGGCGGCTTTTCCCCATTTTGAGCATCTTCGCAAGTTTCGCGCCGGCTTCTTTGGTGTTGTAGATCGAGCAGTGATTCAGAGGGCCCGTGTAGCCGGCCGTATTGCACAAAGCGCGGTGGAACTGGAATTGAAGAATCGCGGCCATGAAGTAGCGGGCGTAAGGAGTATTCGCCGGTATGTGGTATTTCGCGGCTGGGTCGAAATCCGCCTCGCTGCGCGCAACAGGTGGGACGATTCCTTGATATTCCAAGCGGAGGTCCCACCAGGCCTTGTTGTAATCCGATGGCACGATTTTTCCGGAGAAAACGCCCCAGCGCCATTTGTCGATCATCAAGCCGAACGGCAGGAATGCGACTTTGTCGAGCGCTCTGCGCATTAACAAGCCCATGTCAGACGCGGCGGGCGGAACGGTTTCGAGCAGCCCGATCTGCTTTAGATATTCGGGCGTGACCGAAAGCGCGATCGTGTCGCCAATCGCTTCGTGAAAGCCGTCATTGGCACTATCGCGGAAAAGCGGCGGCTGCTTGTCATAGGCGCGTTGATAGAAATTGTGGCCGAGCTCGTGGTGAATCACGGAAAAATCTTCGCCTTTCTGCTCGATGCACATTTTGATCCGCAGGTCATCCACGAAGTCAATGTCCCAGGCGCTTGGATGGCAGACTACTTCCCGGTCGCGCGGTTTCGTGAACATCGAGCGAGTCCAGAATGTTGGCGGGAGCGCCGAAAAGCCGAGCGACATGAAGAAGCGCTCGCCATAGTGCACCATGTCAACCGGGCCGATATTCTTGGCCTTCAAGATCTCGCTGAGGTCGTAGCCAGGATCCGCATCGGGCGGCGCGACAATCGGATAAATGTTCGACCAGTCCTGCGCCCACATATTGCCGAGGAGATCAGCCGGGATGGGCGCATCTTCGCGTACTACCGAGGTACCATACTTTCTCACCAGGCTCGAGCGCACGTATGTGTATAGCGAAAGGTAGAGCGGACGCACCTGCTGCCAAAGGCGATCGAGTTCACTGGCAAAGGCGTCGGGCGGCATGTCGTAGCCCGCGCGCCACATCTCGCCTATGTTGGCGAAACCGAGTTCGCGCGCGCCTTTATTTGCGAGCACAACCATGCGCGAATATTTCGCGCGCATGGGAGGCGCAATCGAATGCCAGCCGACCCAGACACGCTCGAGTTCCTTTGAATCGCGGCTCGACGCCATGATGTTTTCCATGTCGTTGAGCGTGAGGCATTTTCCCTGCGCATCCTCCGGACACCACTTCCCTTGCCCGTAGTCGCTTTCGAGCGAAGCTACGATTTGCGAGAGTTCAGCTTGCTCGGCGGGATCGCGCGGCGCGGGAATGTCGACCGAGTGTTTGAGAAGATAAATCTTTCGCGCGACATCTTCGGACAGTTTCAGATGTTCGTATTGATTCGATTGCACGGCGAGATCGGCGGTGGTGGCTTTCACCACTTGGTCCGCTTGGGCGGAGAGGATTTCCGTGTCGTGGGTGATGAAGGTTTGCTGGACCCATTGCGCGCGGCTGGCACGAATCCATATGTCGAGGAGTTTCGTTTCGGCCGTCTCGATGAATTTGCGGGCCTCTTCGGCGGTTACATTTCCATGTTTTTCGGTAGCTTGAATGGCCGCTTCCGCGGGACTGCCAACATGCATCGTCACGATTCCACCTGAAATAAAACTTAAAATCGCAGCCGCCCACAGAAATTCTTGAGTTCGCGAAGAGTTCACTCTTCTCTCCTAAGCTAGTGCGCCGCAGCCGCCGGAGCGCGGCCTGTGATGACTTCTGCTGTTGCGGCGAGGGCGCGCTCGATTCCGGCGCGGTCTACGTCGTAATGGGTGACCATGCGGATGGCGTATTTGTCTGAGGAGCCGCAGAGAATTTGGTGCTTGCTGAGGTCGGAGCAGATGTCGTCGGCGGTGCGGCCAGTGGCGCGAACATCGAAAATCACGATGTTGGTCGCCACTTTCTTTGGATCGATTGCTACACCTTTGATCTTGTAGAGACCGTTTGCAAGATAATGCGCATTCTCGTGATCGCGGTGGAGGATTTTGGGCGTTTCTTCCAGGGCGATGAGACCCGCAGCGGCAAGAATTCCTATCTGGCGCATTCCGCCGCCGAGCAGCTTCCGTCCGATGTGGGCCTTCTCAATGAAGTCGCGCGGGCCTAAGAGCAGTGAGCCGACGGGAGCTCCGAGACCTTTCGAGAGGCAAAACATTACGGAATCGAATTTGCGAGTGAGATCGGCAACGCTGCGACCGAGCGCAACTGATGCGTTGAAGATTCGCGCGCCGTCGAGATGCGCTTTCAGGTTCGCGGCGTGGGCGTGATCGCAGATATTGTCGGAAACTTCTTGCGGATAGACGGTGCCGCCTTGCATGTTGTGCGTGTTTTCGAGGGCGACGAGCGCGGTCTGCGAATCGTAATAAATTTTCGGGCGGATGAGCGGCTCGATCAGTTCCCAGGTGAGAATGCCTTCGGGGGCGGGCGCGGGACGCGGCAGGCACCCCGCGATCGCGGAAATCGAAGCGAGTTCGTAGAGATTGATGTGGGCGCGCTGTTCGCAGATTACTTCGCTCGTCGGAGGCGCCCAGCCCTTGATGGCGAGGAGGTTGCCCATGCAGCCAGTAGGTACAAAAAGCGCGGCTTCCTTTTCGAAAATTTCGGCGGCGCGCTTCTGAAGGTGATTGACGGTGGGGTCCTCGCCGTAGACGTCGTCGCCGACTTCGGCTTCGGCCATGGCGCGGCGCATGGCGGGAGTTGGTTTTGTGACGGTGTCGCTGCGGAGATCGATGGGAATCATGAGCGTTTTTCACTCGTTTCGAGGTGCTTTAAGAGGACGAAAAAGCCGTTTTTGTTGCGGTTAGAA
>Ga0307471_100000629_pt1 | contig 18177 bp, 17 predicted proteins | sample atmos_gasesAM3C__2_FD_204566 | JGI IMG/M metagenome (GOLD analysis project Ga0307471, IMG submission 204566) | Hardwood forest soil microbial communities from Morgan-Monroe State Forest, Indiana, United States - atmos_gasesAM3C_515 | ecosystem: Environmental > Terrestrial > Soil > Temperate...
ACGAATGAGGCGGCGTTGCGGGACCTCATCCGCGAGGCCGTCGCGCTGAATCTGCATCTCAAAGAAAAGAGCAAACCGAAGGCTGGCCAAGCGAGCAAGAAGCGAGCCGGCTAAACTGCCGATCGTCAGGAAAACCTTGGATCGCAAGACAAAACGCAAACAACGCTCACAAAGGCGACCGAGGTTCAAGTCTGTCGAGGACTACCTGAATTCGCTGGATGATCCCACGAAAGCAAGCACCATCCGGTCTGTGATTGATTTCATTCTTACTGAATTTCCGCATCTGGAGTCCAGGATTTCCTGGAACGTGCCGACCATCCACCGGAATGGGAAGTATGTCGCCGGCATTGCCGCCTACAAGAGTCATCTGACTTTTGCGCCGTGGAGTTATCGCGTAATTGCGGATTTCAAGGGGAGATTGCGAGAGTTCGTTGTTTTCAAGGGTTGCTTCCAGATCCCTGTCGATTGGAGAATCGACGAAAAGTTATTGAAGGATTTGGTCCTGGCCAGACTCGACGAGCTGGATCGATAACCTCTTTGACAGAAGCGCGGTATCAATGCCTGCGTTCTGCCAGATCCTCCGGCTACTCGCCGAGTTCTTTTTTGATGAAGTCGACTTCTTCCTGCTTGTAGGGCTTGCCGTCGGTGCGGAAGACTTCGTGGAACCAGACGCTGGGTTCGCGGTCGGTGTAGGGGTGCTTCCAAGAATCCCACGGCAGGAACGTTTGCGTTTTGCCGGCGACTAGGCCCCAATTGATGGCGCCGACGTGATATTTCTTGGCGATGGGCAACGATCCTTCGAACGTGCTGCCATTGCCGCGGGCCATATACTCCGTGCAGATGATTGGGCGCTTGTAGCCGAGCAGATACTTGAGGCGGCGTTCGAAACCATCCGGCTTATCGTAGCTGTGGAAGGAAATCACATCGGATTCCGCGATCTGGACTTTTTCGGTCGGATTCATTTTTTCTTGTGACGACCAGTCGTTGTCTTTCCAGACGCCGCTGGTGAGCGGTTGCGAGGCGTGCGCTTCGCGAGCCCAGGCAAACGCTTTGGGCAGCAACGCGGTGACGAGCTCCGCCTTGTTGGCGGGATCCTTATAGCTGCCGGCGTTGGTGTTGTCGGGCTCATTCCAGACATCCCAGCCGAGAATGCGCTTGTCGTTCGCAAAAGCTCCGACGACACCCTTCACATACGTTTCCAGACGCGGATATTGGGAGGCATCTTGCAATGCCGCGGCACCCGGGCTTTGCAGCCAACCGGAGTTGTGAACGCCGGGCGTGGGAGGATGCTGCTTGCCGAGCTTCGGATCGGGATCCCAGACGGAGTCGAAGAGAACGAAGAGCGGCTTGATGTGATGCTTTTCGCAAATTCCGAGGAACGTGTCGATGCGCTTCTGAAAGCCTTTGGCGTCCTGCTGCCAGAGCAGATCGTGGAGGAAGACGCGCATGGTGTTGAAGCCGATGGCTTCGGCCCAGCCGAGTTCGGTGTCGATGCGCTTGGGATCGAACGAGTCGGCCTGCCACATTTCCAATTCGTTGATCGCATTCGCGGGGATGTAGTTGCTGCCGACCAGCCACCGCTGTTTGGTGTACCAGTCGTTGGCCGCCTGCTCAGTCCAACGCGCAGGCGCGGGCGCCGGAGAAGTGGATTTAGCCGGACGTGCGGCGGCGAAGACGGCACACGCCAGAAATACAACGGAAACGACTACGGCAGGTTTGGCTCGCATTTTCTCTCCTGACGATGGTCTGAAAGACTTCGCTACGCCCGCCGCAATCCGGACATTCCCGCTTACGCAGCGGATCGCGAATTGTCACCAAATCGAAATCCCACGTTCATTTCGCCGGAAGGGCATCTTCCCGTATGCTGGTTACGTCCAACTACAACGAACCGCATGTTCCCACTGAGTGCGAGACACGCCAACACTCCCCCAGGTTTGCTGGCGGGCCGAGCTGTTCTACCGGATGATAGGTACCCGGCAGCCTGCGATTTCATCGCTAACAGACGCCACGCGCAAGGAAAATCGACACAAGGAAAATAAATGACCGGCAGGCGTAAACAGAATCGCAAGCTCAATTCAGAAAATCAGCCGCCGGTGTTTTTATCGGGGTCGTCGTTCGTGGCCGGTTCTCGGATTGTGCCTTCGGAAGAGATCGATCGCGCCTTTGGGATGCCGGTGGGCAAATTGCGAAACCGTGCGGGAATCGAATCGCTGGCGTATGTGAACGATGGAGAGAACGAGTTGACGCTGGGCGCTCGCGCGGCGCATCAAGCGTTGCGCGTGGCCGGGTGCAGGACGGAAGAAATCGACTCCATCGTGGCCACCAGCGAAACCGATCATGTGTATCCGTCGCTGGCGGCGCGGCTGCATTCCGAGCTTTCGGCGCGCGAGTCGTGCAGCGCGTTTGATGTTGGCGGCGCGTGCCTGGGGCTGATCAACGCGCTGGCGGTGGCGAGGTCGCAGATCGTTTCCGGACAGGCGCGGACCGTGGCGGTGGTGACGGCCGATGTGCACAGCCGAACGCTGGTGCCGGGGCGCGTGTCCGGCGAGTTCGGCGGGTTGTTTGGCGATGGCGCGAGCGCGTTTCTGCTGCGCAGCGTGCCCGGCAAGGCGGGGAAGGTTTGCTATCGGGTGCGCGAGTTCTTGTTCGGGTGCGCGGGGCAGTATTCGGGCGCGGTGACCGTGGCGGGTTCGCTGAACGGCAGCTTGGAGGTACATTTCGACGGGGAGGCGCTTTCACGAGCGGCGATCAATCGTATGGAGAAGGTGCTGTCGGCGATCGAGAAATTGAGCGCGATTCCACGCAGCGCGGTGGGCGCGTTCGCGACGCACCAGCCAAATCCGCGATTGTTGTCGCTGCTGGCGAAGGTCACGCGGGTTTCGCCGGAGGCGTTTCCGCCGATCGCGCGGACGGCGGGGAATTTGGGTTCGTCGACGTGCGGGGCGGCGTTGCATACCGCGTTGTTGCGCGCGTGCGCCGACGGAGAAGCGCGGCCGATATTTTTGGCGTCGTTGGGGCCGGGGTTGTTGTTTGGCGGGACGTGGCTGGCGGCGGGTTAGCGAAGCGCGGGCGGCGAAAATTCACAGCATCGGAAATTCAAAATCAGAATCCTGAGCGTGGTTGAGTCTGGACCTGTTGCGGACATAGGGCGCAGCATGCTGCGCCCCTAGGAATGCGTCGGTCAAGAATTCGTGCTGGTGTTCTGCGGGTTCGCGTGGGTGCGGGTGCAGAAAGTGAGGTTTGCGTCGGGGGAGGACGCAAGATTGCAGCAGGCGCCAGTCGGCGTCGGTGCTGACGTTGCGACAAAGAGTTGCCATTGCCGGAGAACTTTGCGCGAGTGAGACGGGGCCGTTACGGTTGCGCGGAATCGAAGTTTGCGCGATAGGTTTCTCGATGCCCTAGAGTTTGGCGGTGCCAAGTGGCGCATGCCATTCAAACAGCAAGCGCAGAGCCAGCGAAAGTCGAAAACCGTCGCGTTGACCCACGCAACTCGATCGTGGCGCGTAAGCTGCTTGTTCGCAAGCGCTTGGAAATGCGGCAAGCGCTGAGCAAGACCGGGAAATCGCGCCGCGAGCAGCTGGAAATTCTGTTGGAATGCCCTTAGCGGCGGGCCAGCTTTGGACTCGTAGATGAACGGCGGCGTTCCGATCTGCAACACTAAATTCGGGGGAAAGGAATGTCGTTCAGTCGATGGGGCTTGCCATTGCGCGTAAGCTCTACTTGATTTCGGCCGCTACTTTGAACCGTGCACCGCCGCGCGGCGTCTGGCAGGTGTACGGGGAGGGCGAGCGCCTTCGGCTCGCACACAGGACCCAATGCAGGAGTTGGTTCTGATTCAGCCAGGCGGCGCGGCCGAGCGGGACTGGGCGAAGCAGGCGGAGAATGCCGCCACGCGTCGCGAATTCGAGGAGCGGCTGGCCGAATGTGGGCTGCTGGCATTTCGCGTCGCGCGCGGCGTCCTGCGCAACGATGCGGATGCCGAGGACGTGGCGCAGGAAGCACTGTTGCGCGCCTACCGGCGCTTCGAGCGGCTGCGGGATCGCAGGCGCTTTCGCGCATGGCTCGTGCGCATTGCGTTTCGATTGGCGCTGGACCGCGCCCGTTCGGCGAAGCGCCGCGAGCAGCGCGAAACGCTGTGGTCGCGGCAAGCGCTGCAGGTGTCGACCGAAGACATCGCCGCTTCCAGCGAGTTTCAGGCGCGGGTAGAGCGCGCCATGAAAGAGTTGTCACCCAAATTGCGGCTCGTGCTCCTGTTGTCGGCGATGGAGGGCCACACGACCGAAGAAGTGGCCGCGATGATTGGAGTGCCGCCCGGTACGGTGAAGTCGAGATTGTTTTTCGCGCGAAGACAGTTGGCGGAGAAGTTGCGATGAGTTGCGAAAATTACAAGAAAGCGCTGATCGATGCAGCTGCGTCCGGTGATGCGCTGTCCCTGGCTCTGCGCGCGCATATGGCGGCTTGCAGTTCGTGCATCGCGGCTTTCGAGCGGGAGCGTTCACTTTTGGCGGCGATCGACGGCGGAGTTCGTGCCGCGGCCAACGCACCGATACCCGCGTCGTTTCTTCCTGCGGTGCACGTTCGAATCTCGCAGGAGGACGCGAGCGCCGCGAAGCGCCAGGCGTCGGCGCATTGGGCGTACTACGCGGCTGCGGCTGTAGCTGTCATCATCGCGGTGTGGCCACCGCCGCGGTGGGATCGCGATGCGCTCAGGAGCGCGCAGACCGAGGCGGGAGCGAGCGTCGCATCCACGGGGCGTAAGCAGGACTTGTCAGTTCAGCCAGGACTTACGGCGGAGAGATCTGTCGCGCCCGTCGATCCTCGCGCTGATCGTGGGAGAAATAGTCCGACTATGACGCGGACTAGCGCGTCTAGCGCCCGGATGAAGAGCGATCGGATGAGAGTGCTGGTTCCACCCGATCAGGAATTGCTCATGGCCCGCTACCTGCACGCATTGCACGAGGGTTCGCTACGGCTTGCTGCTGGCGATTCGTCGAAGCCGCCGACTCTCGGTTCACCGATTGATGTCATTGAGGTCTCCCGGGTTGAACTTTTGCCGCTGCCGGATTTGGGACCTGATTCCACCTCAGAAGGCAAGCAACTCGGTGACACGGTAAACGGAGTCTTGAAATGAAAAAGTTGATACCAATGGTAGCGTTCGCTGCGATGTTGGGACTTGCCGGCACAACGGTTCGCGGCCAGGAGAACCCAAAACCTGATAGCCAACCCGAGAATCCAGCCCGGGTTTTTGCGACAGTGAAGGTGCTCTTTGTGCTCAACGAGTTCGATGGGGAGAAGAAAGTGGCTACGCTGCCGTATTCGTTTCTTATGAACACCGAAAAGGAGAAAGGGCTTGGCTCCCCCCACTACAGCAGCTTCATTCGTACCGGTTCGCGCTATTCCGTTTCTCCGGACAAGGATGGAAAAATGCAGTACATGGAGATCGGATCGAACATCGATTGCGCCCTCACCAGCGATGATGCAGGCCGGTACTTGATGCGGTTTTCCTTCGAGCGAACTTCCCTCGCTCCGCCGGCCACCAATGAGTACAAGGGCGATCCGGCTCTGAACTATGCCGCAATCAGGCTGCCGACGTTCCGTTCCAGCTCCACAATCCCGCTGAAAGAGGGCCGAGCCACAGAAGTAATGAGCGCAGCCGATCCGCTGACCGGACACATCTACACGCTTACAGTGACGGTGACGGCACAGAAATAGACGACGTTGGCGCGCACAAATGTGCTTTGGGTGCGGTCAATCGTGCGCGGGCTTAGTTCGCATTGCCGTGCAATACATCCTCAAGCGCCAGGGGCAACTCCGGATGCTGGAATTGGTAGCCGAATGCTTGCAGTCTCTTCGGCATGACGCGCTCGCTGGCTAGCAGCATCTCCTGCGCCATTTCCTTGCCCAGAGCCATGCGCAAAGCGAATTCCGGCACCGCAAAAACGGCCGGCCGGTGCATCGCGCGCGCCAGCTCCGCCGTGAATTTCGCGTTGCGCACAGGCTCCGGCGCCACTACATTGAGCGCGCCGCTCACCGACGCGTTTTCGAGCACATAGCGGAGCACCGCGATCACGTCGTCCAGAGTGATCCATGACATCCACTGGCGCCCCGACCCGAGCTTTCCACCCACGCCGAACCTGAACGGCTTCGTCATCTGAGGCAGCGCGCCGCCGTTTTTCGCCAGGATGATGCCGAAGCGGGTACACACCACACGCATGCCCAGCTCCTGAGCGCTTTTCGCTTCCGCTTCCCATTCAGTCGCGAGCGCAGCGAGAAATCCCGTTCCCGCAGCGCTTTCTTCGGTCAGAACTTCGTCGCCGCGATCGCCGTAAAATCCAATCGCTGACGCCGAGACCAAAACTTTTGGCGCCAGCTCGGCCTTCTGGATGGCCGTCAATAGTGAGCGCGTCCCTTTCACTCGGCTGGAACGCAACTGCATCTTCCGTTGCGTCGTCCATTTTCCATCCGCAATCGAAGCACCGGCGAGATTGACCACGGCGTCGGCTCCCGCGGTATGTCCCTGCGGATCACCGATTGCGTGCGCGGCCGATGCTTCCGGATCCCACGCGACATCGAACACCCGGGTTGCTTCGGTGACGGAAAGCCCGGCGCGCTGTCTAGCCTTTTCGCTCTCCGGCTTGGCGCCTTTCGATTTCTTGCCGGTGGTTACACTTTCCCGGCGAAGCAACCGGCACACGGTGTGGCCGTCGCGCGCCAGCGACTTCACCAGCGCCGTGCCCACCAATCCGGTTGCTCCGGTGACTAGTACCTTCATTCAAAACCCCCGCAAAAGCCGACACCCCGGCATACTTGGTACAGACGTAAGCACGCCGCTCTTGGTCTTGCAACTATACGGCGCGACCCGGTGTTAAGTTCCGTAGACATTGGCCGCCCATGCCACCACTCGTCCCACTACTCGTCTCTGGCCCTGAGGGTTACAATTCACCTGTGGACGCCGCCTCTCCCACCATCCAGGTCAAAGTGCTCTTTTTCGGCCGCCTCAAGGAAATCATTGGGCGCGGGGACGATACGGTGGATCTTGCACAGGACGCACCAATCGAGGCCCTTTTCGCCCGTTACAGCTCCAGCTACCCGGAGCTTGCCAACTTTCGCGCTTCGCTCGTCGCTTCCCGCAACCAGGAATTTGCCGCCTGGAGCACGCCGCTTCGCGCGGGCGACGAAGTCGCCTTCTTGCCGCCGGTTAGTGGAGGCTAGCGCGCCCAGCGCTTTGACTCAATGTCCACCACCACTCCCAAGCCCGGCTCGACTGCGCAGATCAGCACAGCAGCCGCCGATCTGATTCTGCTCGTTCGGGAAGCCATCGATTCCGAGGCGCTTGTTCGCTACGTCCGCACCGCGGCCGACGGCGCCGTGGTGACCTTCGACGGCTGCGTGCGCAACCAATCGCATGGCCGGTGGACGTTATATCTGGACTATGAAGCCTACGAGTCCATGGCCGTTGCCAAGATGCGCGAAATTGCCGTCGCAGCTCGAGCGAAATTCGGCATCGACCGCGTCGCCATCGCCCACCGCCTTGGGCGCCTGGAAATCGGCGAAACGTCGGTATTCATCGCGGTGAGCGCTCCCCACCGGCCCGCGGCCTTCGACGCCTGCCGCTTCGCCATCGACACCCTCAAGGGCACCGTGCCGATCTGGAAGAAGGAATACTTTGAGGATGGCGCGGTGTGGGCGGACGGGGAACTGCCGCCTGCCCCTCCGGATACGCCGATCGCGAAGCCCGCATCCTAATAGCGCATGCGCCCGACACCCTTTTTCACACGCCCGGCGCTGTTCGTTTGCTTGTGCCTTTCCGCGGTGAACTTTGCTGCGGCGCTTCGTGCGCGTGTAGCCAGCGCATCGCAGAGCCAGTCCGATCGCCCGCCATGGGCGCGCAAAACCAGGTCGAATGCGGGCTCTGCGCCGGGTAATACAACTCCGCCGGCTGGCACGGCTCCGTCTACAACGACTCCGCCGCCGATCGTCAACCCGACCGACAGCAGTTCCGCGCCGCCGGACGACCAATCGTCACAGCAAAATCAGCGCGGCCGCATTCGCGTCAGCGTAAACCTGGTCAACGTTCTCGCCAGCGTGTTGGATGACCACAACCGACCGGCGCCCGACCTCCCGCGCGAAGCGTTTCAGCTTTTCGAGGAAGGCGTGGAGCAGAAGATCGAAATCTTTGAGCAGGAGACACAGCAACCCATCGACATCGCGCTGATGGTGGACGCCAGCCTGAGCGCGCACAAAGAAATCGTGTTCGAGCAGGACTCCGCGATTCGCTTCCTCCGCCAGGTACTACGCAGTGGCGATCGCGCCGCGATCTTCGCCGTTTCCGAAGATGTTCATCGACTGGTTAACTTCACCGACGATGTCGGTCAGCTACAAAGCGGCATTCGTCGCATGCCCGCCGGTGCCGGCACATCCATCTATGACGGTTTGCTGCTTGCCGCGCGCACGCTGGAAAATCGCGGCGAGGATCGGCGTCGCGTGATGATCCTGGTCACCGATGCCGGCGAAACCACCAGCAGTACGGACTTCGACGCAGCGCGCAAAGCCGCAGTGCGCTCGGGCTCATTGCTCTATACGATCGTGGTGCGCCCGGTGAAAAACGAAAGCGGCCGCAACACCGCTGGAGAACATGCGCTGGTAGCGATCACGGACACAATGGGCGGCGCGATGTTTTACCCCGACGCCGTGAGCGAGCTCGATGGCATTTTCGATCGCATCAATCGAGAGCTGCGCACACAATATCGCCTGGGCTATTATCCGACGCCGCGCGGCCCTGCAAATTCGTATCGCTCGATCGAGGTCAAAGTTTCCACCGAAAATCTTCCCGCCGCCAGCGCCTCCGCTGGCTATCAGGTCCGGCATCGCAAAACGTACCTCACCGGCCCTCAGTAGGTCCCGGCTCGCTTCTCATCTTTGATTTTGTGCATGCCGGCCCGATGCGCGGAACTACTTCTGCGCGCGCTCGGTCAACGCTTCTTCGATTTGCCTGGCCCAAGGAACCTCTTCCTTGCGGCGTTCGCGCGCTTCGCGAATCAGCCGCAGGTTCCGTGCTGTCGTTTCGGGTTCCCAACGCTCGCGGACTGCGGCGAGCGCTTCGGCCGCGGCGGTGTTCGCGCCGGGTTCGTCTTTCGCGAGGACCGCGAGTTCGAGGAGCGTGGCGTGGTCCCAATAATCGGGCTTGCCTGACACGATGCGCCGTTTCACCGCATAGGTGACAAGGGGCAGTATTTCTTCGCGTCGCGGATCGGGCGGCTCGCGCAACTCCATCAGCGTGACCGCGTTTATGCCGGGATAGGCGTCGCGCCAGTCCGTTTCGAAGCCTTTCAAGTACGCGGCAATGGCTTTTTCAAGCAGCCCGCGCGCCAGCAACGGATTTTGCTTTTTCAGCGCGGCTTCCCACAGATCCTTGTAAACGCGCCCGAGAATGCCGCAGGTTTCGCTGCTCGGACCTCGCTGCTGGATGAGAGCTACAAGGATCCTCTCGGCGCGCTCACTTTGACCGGTTCGATTCAACGCGAGCGCAAGTTGTTCCTGCACCATCACCGTACCGGCCAATGGCTTCGACATTTTTGGCACGAGCGCGACCATGTCGTCCCACGCTTTCACCGCGCGATACGAGAGGAGCAGGTCAAGCACCACGCCCGATTCCGCATCCGCGATCGGTGCCAGCTCTTTTTCGATCGTGCGGACGGCCTCCGGCCCTTGACCGCGTGCCGCGGCCAGGCGTTCTTTCACCGTGGCGGAATATTCGACGCGCTCGCGGAAGACGTCGGTTTTGATATGCGCGATGTCCAGCGGTTTCAGACCGTCGATCAACTGGAAGATGGGGCTGTCGGCTGCATTCTGCCGCGCCGCGAGCAGTCGCTCGGTCAGAGCGTTCTGCGTCTTCGCAACGTCCGCCGGCGTGCCGAACGAAGTCAGCTTGTAGGGCAGCGCGCGCAGCGGGCCGACATCGAACGGGAGCCGCCCGTTTTCGTCAAACACCAACACCGTGCTGTACGGACGCACCGCGTGCCGGATTCCGAGTTCGTAGAAGACGTTCGCATTTGCGGTGCTCAAATCTGCCACCGCGTAAGGGCAGAGCATCAAGCGTTCGAACATCGGCTTGTGAATGATGCCGCCGGTCATCTCTTCGTCTGCGCGCAACGGTTCAAGATCGGCCTGTTTGATCGCCGGCGCGATCAATTCGCGGTACACGGCATCGAAGTCCACAAGCATGCCGCTGGCGTCCGGCTTCTTGTTGAACGGCATCAGGACGAAACACAGCTCCCGCGACACTAAGCGTCTCCTCGGAACATTTTCACCAGCCGCTCGGCAGCGGTTTTGTTCCCGACAAGACTTGCTGTCTTGATGGCTTGCTGAAACATCGAGTCTACCTGCCAAGGCTTGGGCTCAGCATCGAGCGCCGCCTGATAGTTGTTCATAGACGTTTCGATGTTCCCTAGCAACAGATTGGCTTCACCCTCGGTCGCCAGGCTCCAGCAATCCTGGTTCGCCTGCCGGCAATGCTCTAGCGCTTTCTCCGCCATGGCTTTCGCGCCGGGTTTATCCTCTTCGTAGGCTAGCCGCAAGAATGCCACGTTGATCGCGTGATAGAAGGCCTGGTTGTGATTCGGCTTCGCCTCTGACAATTGCAATCCCCGCTGGTATAGCTCCAACGCTTCTTTCGCGTCCGCTTCGGTCCGCTTCACCAGCCATCGGCGCTTCAGCCGGCCGCCGAGCGTTCCGAGAGCATCCGTAAAATCCTTGTTGTCTTTGCGGCTCTGGAGCAATTCGATGGCTTTGTCTCTGTTCCCTACCGATTCCAAAGCCAGCGCCAGTTGCACCAAGCCACCCTGGTCCAGCGCCTCGGGGTGATCCTGGAACAGTTTGATCGCCTTCCGAAACTCTCCCATCTCGACGGCGACCCGCGCACTGTTGCCCGGCCCGGACGCCGGGGCCTTTCCCACCAACGTCTCGATCACGATCTGCACTGACGGATCGCCGGCCTCTTCGGGCTTTACGATCGAAAGATGGTTGCCACGAATCGACTTTCGCGCCCGCGGTGGGAACGGCTCGATCGAAGAGTTCGGCGGGACGAATTGATCGTCATAGCCGGCCACCGCGTACAGCTTGAAATCCGGATTGTCGCCGATGCCGCTCGCCCAACGCTTTCGGAGGCCTGTGACGAATGGGCCATCGTCCGCCATGTCTCTCAGTTGCCGCTTCCAAAACTTCAGGAACGACGCCTTCTTCAGCCCTCCGCTCGGTGTCCCGAACATCAGCACGTACGCCACGCGATCTCGCAAATCTGTGTCGTCCAGCACCGCCCTCTGAACGATCAGCCCGCCCATGCTATGCGCGATCAGAGTCAGGCTCTTATAACGATTGAGCGGCGCAATCCCGCATCGCGTCACCAACGCGCCTGCAAGCATTTCCAGGTCGGGATTCGCGCTCCAGATTCCGACAATGTCTAGGCTCAGTCCGGTGTTGTATCCCAAGCTGTAAATATCCCATTCGTTCAGGCGCATATCCTCGCCGAGAAACTTCGGGAAGTTTCCCCATGTCTTCGCGATATCACCGGAGAAGCCATGGATGAAGAGCATCGCCGCTTCGTTCTGGGCGCCAGTGCGATGGGGTATGAGTTCGGGTTTCTTCGCTGCCATGGTCATTCCTCTGCAAACGGGGTTAGTCAGGAAGGGAAAGCTCGACGCGACTTTGCATGCTGAATCGAGCGAGCAGGATGATACAACAACGTTTCTTGCTTTGTCGTAAACGGGCCAGATGGGGAGCTGCGGGATTACAGCTCGTTGTCGCGGGATTGCTTTCCTAACGTATACTGCTCCGTCGAAACCCATATCCGGTTGCAACCAACACCAACCTAGCGAGGCGATTCGACCTATGAAGCCCTACCTGCTTGCTCTTGCTCTGCTGCTCTCGACTTCTGCATTCGCCCAGGACCAGAAAAAAGCTGCGCCGACAACGCTGAGGGGCATCCTGCTCGAGCAACTTCGCACTACACACGACAACAACGATTGGTTCGTTGCTCCCAGCAACGCAGTCGACGGCGTCACGGCCGAGCAGGCCTCCTGGACCGACGGCAAAGGCAACCACTCGATCGGCCAGCTCGCCTATCACCTGGTCTTCTGGAATTCCCGCGAGCTAGCGAAATTCAAAGGCGAGCCCGAGTCCAAATTCAGCGGGAACAATGAGGAAACCTTCGACAAGTTCGACGCCAAGACTTGGGCCAACACCGTGAAGCGGCTCGACTTAGTGATGACCGACCTCGAAAAATTCGTCCAATCCGCCAGCGACGCGCAACTCGCAAAATTCGGCTCTGAAATCGCGCACGTCGGCACGCACAACGCCTATCACACCGGCCAGATCATCTACATCCGTCGCCTCCAGGGCATTTGGGATCCCAACAAAGGCGTGAAATAACCGCAGCTTAGAGAAATTGCTCCCGGGCGCCGCAGGCTTCCGATTTCAGAAGCCTGCGGACTTTTTTCTTTTTCCTCTCCGTGCCTTCCCCGCTCTGTGGCGAAATCTCTTTTGTCCGATGTAAACTCGTTTCGTGCTAAATCGGTTTAATGGAGGCAATTCCTCATGCGCTCGCGAATCTTGCTCATCTTTTTTCTCGCGATCACTGCCGCCTCCACGCAAACGCTTGCGCAGTCTCCGTCACCAGCCAACGACCCACTCCTCCATCTCATGAAGCAGTTCACCGAAGCACCCGGGCCTCCGGGCGCGGAAGGCGCGGTGCGCAAGCTTTTCACCGAATCGATGAAGCCCTATGCCGACAAAATCTCCTACGACGGACTCGGCTCCGTGATCGCGCAGCAAGGAAGCACCGGCCCGCGCATCATGGTCGACGCGCATATGGACGAACTTGGCGCCATCGTTCGCCACATTCGGCCGGACGGCTACATCACGGTGCAGATGCTCGGCTACTGGCTGCCGCAGGCGCTCGGCGATCAGCGCTGGACCATCATCGGCAGCAAAGGTCCGGTCCTTGCCGTCAGCGAACTCTGGGACGCGCACATCGCGCCGCATGACGCTGGCCGGCCCGCGCAGCCGACCGAGTATTTCTTCGACACCGGCGCGCGCAACGCAGCCGACGTAGCCGCGCTCGGCATCAGTGTGGGTGATCCCATCGTCCCCGTCTCCGAATTCGCCGTGCTTCCCAACAATCGCTATCTCGGCAAGGCCTGGGACGATCGTGTCGGTTGCATCGCCATGGTCGAAGCCGCCCGCCGCCTGGCGAAGCAGCCGCACCCGAATCAGATTTTCTATGCCGCGACCATTCAGGAGGAAGGCAGCGAAGAAATGCGTGGCGCCATCACCTCTTCGCACATCATCAATCCCGACCTCGGCATCGCGCTCGAAGTCGGCGTCGCCAACGACACGCCCGGCAACAAGCCCGACGCCAGCCTCGAGACCATCGGCGGCGGCCCCGGCATCATGCTCTATTCCTTCAGCGAATATCCCAATCGCAAGCTGGTGAAATACGTACAGGAAGTCGCCGCCGAAAAACAGATCCCGCTGCAATACGATTTCGTTCAGGGCTTCGGGGACGACGCGGGAGCAATCAAGCTCAACGGCGGCGGCGTCCCGGTGACGACGCTGCTGGTGCCGACGCGCTCCACGCACACGCACAACGGCATCATCGACCGCGCGGATTTCGACCGCACGGTCGACCTACTGGTGACGCTGCTGCAACGGCTAGACGCGGCGACGGTGGCCAAGGTCAAATCGTTCGACCCGACCGACGATCCGGTTCGTCGCGTCCCTGAATAGGGCTAAATCAATGACCGGCGGGCGATCACCCATCCTCCATAAGCGCTTTTTTGCGGCGTCGCGGTGTTGGGCTGTATTAGCGTGGGGCCGTATCCTCTGCGCACATGCTCGAAAATTAACCCCTGTATTCTCTGCGCCTTACGAAGTGCGTCGCACGCACTTAACCGCACAATCCCTGTGCTTTCATGGAGATAGCCGCAATTCGCGGTACACGCCCATGGGGTATACCGCCTCAAACGCGAAGCCCAGGCGAGACCGACCGCTCAATCTCTCGGCTTCTCGTCTCCGAGCAGCTCAACAACGCCCTTTGGCCCCGCGCCCAGCACTATGCCTCCCGGCAACGCAAACACGGCGTTCAGTGCTGCCGAACCTGCGGGCTTCCAGTGCGCCCCGCGATCTACGCTGACGTATTCCCCCGCCGGCCCGACGGCAATCCACGTTTTTCCATCGACCAGCTCCACGCCCGAACAAAAGCTCCCCGGCCCCTGATCCGCCAGCTTCCACGTCGCACCGTGATCTAGCGAGTACGCCGCCACGCGCACCACGTCCGCGGGCTTGCGGAAGTCGCCTCCTACCGCTGCCACCACTGCGCCCGAGCACCGCAGCGAAAAAATCCCCGACGAATCATTGCCGCTCAGGATCGGCGTCTCCGCCACTGTCCAGGTTTGCCCCAAGTCGACCGAATGAAACACGCGCGCCGCGGGCCCGCCCGTGCCGAAAAACAATTCTTGGTCGCCGCAAAGAATCAGCGCCGAGTTGCTGGCCGCGAAAACTCCATCTTTCGGCAAGGCAGCGGGCCTCTGTTCTCGAGGCAATTCCTTCCAGTGCTCGCCATCCGTCGTCCGCAGCAGCAAAAATTTTCCGTCGATCGGATCGCTGATCGCAAAGCAATCCTTCTCGTTGCGGCAAACCAGCCCATCGAGAAAAAGCTCCGGACGCTTGTCCGAATATTGCAGCCGCCACGTTTCGCCGGCATCGGTGGTCTTGTAAATTCGAGATTTTCCTTCCGTGCCGATGGACATTGCATACGCCGTCGCCGCTCCGAACGACTGGACCCCTCGAAAGTCCAGCGTCTCACCGCCCTCGACGTGCAGCTGCTTCCACGTCTTGCCGCTGTCCGCCGAACGCAGGATCCTCCCGTTCGTGCCGCTGGCCCAGATTACGATCGCGCGCCCATCCTTCGAGCGTCCGCCCTTGGCATCGTGCAGGTGCGCATAATTCGCCGTAATCCCGCGCAAATTCATATCTTTTCCACTGATTAAAACACGCGAGTGGTCCTTATCGTCGGAATTTACTGGCGGAGAAAATTGCAACATCAGACAAAGCACAAGAAGAATGCGCATGGCGCGCATTCTAACAGCAATTCACTTGCGCATGGATCGAGTCGTCGCGATCTCGCATTGGCTGCAGTCCGCGGCGCGCGGATGATAAAGTAAGAGACGCACACGCGCCGAGGGGGCGATTGCGCGCGCCGACATCTTTCATGACGAAAAACTATCTCGACGTCGCCACCGAAATCGCACTGGAAGCCGGCAAGATCCTTCGCGAGGAGTTCGATCGTCCGCCCAGCATTTCTTACAAAGGCGAGGCCGATCTGGTCACGCAAGCGGACAAGCGCTCGGAGCGCTGCATCGTCGAGCGGTTGACGGAGTGTTTCCCGGATCACGGTATCGTTGCGGAAGAAGGAACCGGTCACGAAACCAGCTCCGAATTTCGCTGGTATGTCGACCCGCTGGACGGCACCACGAATTTCGCGCACGGGTATCCGTGTTTCAGCGTCTCGATCGGGCTTGCGCAGGGCGATCAGTTGATTGCCGGCGTGGTCTACAACCCTTACTACAACGAACTGTATTCCGGCGCCCGCGGATACGGCGCCACGCTGAATGGCCGACCGTTGCGCGTCTCGAAAGTCGACAAACTAGCCGCCAGTTTGCTGTGCACCGGTTTTCCGGCGCACAAGCGCGTTGCCAGTCCCAACATTCATTACTACTGGGATTTCACACTGCGTTCGCACGGCGTTCGACGTGACGGTTCCGCCGCGCTGGATCTTGCGAGCGTGGCCGCCGGGCGCTTCGAGGTTTTTTGGGAATTCGGCCTCAACAAATGGGACGTCGCCGCAGGCATGTTGCTGATCGAAGAAGCCGGCGGAAAAATCACCGACTTTGCCGGCAATCCGTATCAGCTCGGCGGCCCGATGATTCTCGCCTCGAATGGGTTGGTCCACGAAGAAACCCGTCAGGTCGCGTGGGAAGTTTCGCAGCGCGATCCGAAAGCCCCGCTGCAGCGCTGAGATAACCACTACGCTGTGGTGCACTCCCTTCACGATAAGCCTCCGGATTTCACAGCTGCGACAGTGGCGGATTGGAACAAGGCAGTACTTTTGGCCTATGGCTGCCGACCGTGGCGACCGCGAGTATTGGAGATGCGGGGATGGTGTGTACCCGATTGAGATAAGCCCGGCCGTGGAGGCCCTTGTGTTGCGGAAATTGACGATACTGACGGTATTCGCCGGAGTCATGGTGACTCCCTTGGTCGCGGTTCATGCCCAAGAGCAGTCCCAATCCCTGGGTGACTTGGCGCGTCAGAATCGCAAGGACAAGGAGAAGAACACCACGCCGACGAAGACCGTGCTGACGGACGACAACTTTGGATCGGGCAGCAAGTCTGGGAGCAGCGCGACCTCGGGAACCAGCGCCGCAGCGGCGAGCCTGAACAGTTTGGCAGCGCCGAGCGCGCCCAGCAAGGCCGGGTCCGGCGATGACAGCCCGATGGGCAAGGCGTATGAAGGGATCAGCAACGCGGAAGGCTCGCTGGACAAGCTGGCCCCGCTCGACCGCGCCACGCTAGGGCACGTCATACTCGAAGGCAATGACGTGGATTTCGCGGGACGTCGCACGTGGGAAGACAAGGCGTTCGTCGCCAAGGAACGCTATGTGGCGCGCTCGCGGCGGCTGCTCGATGAAATGAAAGAAGTGATGGCGAACGCGCAGACGATGCGCAACGGAAACGGGGGCGAAGCCGTCGGCGCGGACAATCCCGCGGCAAGGAATTTGCTGGCTCGCGCGCAACAGTTGATGGCGGAAGCGCAGAGCGTCGAAGCCGAATTCAAGAGCGTGATGCAAGAAGGCATCGATCAGGCCAAGGCAGCGTCGCGTCACTAAACAGCCGCCTGGCACGAGCAACGCCGCGATTTTTGGGCGTTGCCGCCACCAATTCTTGCGAGTGACCTCCTTCCGTGTTCTGCCGACACAGCTTCCTACTACTCATTCTCTAACGCCGTTCTAACGGCCGACTTACGTTTTCCTAATCCAGCGAACGCTAGGATCTTTTGGCAACGAACGCTTCCTGCGTCCATGACGACGGCGCGCGAAATTCGGCGAAAGGGCCCAAGCAGGATTTTCTGGGCTTCATGTTTTACAACCGCGCGTGGTTCAACAAAGACAAATACGGACTGACGCTCGGCGGAGGGAAAATCAACAATCCGGGACGCTATCTTGTGCTGATCCCGCCGATCAACGGGGCGACGGCAGCGTCGGGGACGCCGTATTTCACGGCGAATCCGGGCGATCCGTTCAAGGCGTGGGATGCGTCGGCGACATTCGATTACATGCCGAGCCAATACATCACGTTCCGGTGGGAGTTCGATCATCGCGCTGCGAACGCGCCGTATTTTTCCAGTCCTGGTGGGATCACCCCGAGTTCGTGCCCGAGCGCGCCTTTGGTGGAGAACATTTGCGGGACTCCCGGATCGGTCGTGCCCGAATATGTGCCGGATTTGAAGAAGATCGAGAACCGGATCGATCTGGCGATTCTGGTGAAGTTTTGAACGCAACTTGTGGACGCCGGTCTTAGGCCTGGCGCTTACGCTACCTAACCTCAGGCAACTTCAGAACGTGTACGCGGGCGGTTTGATGCCTTTCAGCCGCAGATAGACTTCGGCTTGTCCGCGATGATGCGCGGTGTGCGTGAAGTAGGACCACAACCACTCAAGTCCGGTGAGATTGCGGTTCGGAGGGCCGACGACTTTGTCGGCATTGGCCGCGGGCATTTCGGTGATGGCCTTGGCACAAAAATCGAAAACCTGTGTCAGAAATTGCGTAGCGGCTTCCTTGCTGACCTCGACCTTCTGTGCGTCTTTGGCGAAGGCTTCGATCGCAGGCGGATAAGGTGGAGGAGTGAGTCCGCTGGCTTGCGTGCAAGCATTGCGATCGGCGCCGCCGATGTGGGCCATGAGCTGGCCAAAGCTCATCTCCTCCGGCATCGGACGGAAGTTGTAACCGTCGGCTGGCATCGCGTTGGCCACAGCCATCGTAAACTCGCCGGAAGTCTTCCAGTGCTTCAGAAGAACATCCTTGTTTGGTGTTTGGGCCGCGGCCGGGAAGGCCAGGGCGAGAA
>Ga0307471_100000631_pt1 | contig 18175 bp, 16 predicted proteins | sample atmos_gasesAM3C__2_FD_204566 | JGI IMG/M metagenome (GOLD analysis project Ga0307471, IMG submission 204566) | Hardwood forest soil microbial communities from Morgan-Monroe State Forest, Indiana, United States - atmos_gasesAM3C_515 | ecosystem: Environmental > Terrestrial > Soil > Temperate...
ATCAGCGAGTCTACGAGTTCAAGCTGCGCGAGGGGCTGAAGTTCCACAACGGCGACGCCTTCACCGCCGAGGACGTGAAGTTCAGCTTCCACCGCGCCAAGGGCTCGAAGATCCTGCACGACAAGGTTCGCGAGGTAACCGTCGTCGACCCCTATCGCGTGCGCTTCCACCTGCAAGAGCCGTGGCCCGACTTCATGACGTTTTACGGTACGCTCGTGAGCGGCGCGAGCTGGGTCGTGCCGAAGAAATACCTCGAGCGCGTGGGCGACGACGCCTTCAAGAAGCAGCCGATCGGCCTGGGTCCCTACAAGGTCGTGAGCCAGGCGCCGGGCGTCGAGCTGGTGATGGAGGCCTACGAAGGATACTGGCGAAAGATCCCCTCGGTGAAGCGGCTGATCTTCAAGAGCGTCCCCGACTCGACCACGCGCGCGGCGATGCTCAAGCGCGGCGAGGTCGACGTCGCCTATCTCCTGGACGTTCCCCAGGCCCAGGAGGTGAAGCGTGATCCCAACCTGAAGCTCGCGTTCTCTGGGGGAATCGCCACGTTCTTCCTGGACTTCCTGGATCAGTGGGATCCGAAATCGCCCTGGGCCGACCAGCGGGTGCGTCTGGCCGCCAACTATGCGATCGATCGCAAGGCGCTCAGCGAGGCGGAAACGCTCGGCGCGTCCCGGCCCGCCGGCAGCCTCATCCCGCGCACCTTCGAGTTCGCGCTGCCCCTCGAGCCGTATCCCTACGATCCGGCGAAGGCGCGGCAGCTCCTGGCCGAGGCGGGCTATCCCAAGGGCTTCGACGCCGGCGAGCTTCACCAGCTGCCGCCATACTTCTCGATGGGCGAGTCGATCGCGAGTTATCTCGGCGCCGTCGGCATCCGGCTGAAGATGCGGCCGATGGAACGGGCGACCTACACCGCGGCGCTCCAGGCCAGGAAGCTGCGCGGGCTCTGCGTCTGCGCCACCGCGACGTACGGCAACGCCGCCTCGCGGATCGCCGAGTACGTCCCGTCCACCGGCACCTACGCCTACGGGGGCTACCCCGACATCGACGCGCTCTACAAGGAGCAGGCGCTCGTCACCGACAAGAAGAAGCGCGAGGCGCTCCTGCATCAGATCCAGCAGCTCGTCCACGAGCGCGTCCGCTTCGGACCGATCTGGGAATACATCTGGCCCAGCGGCGTGGGGCCGCGGGTCGAGGAGCCGGCGCTGATGCTGATCAACCCGTATCCCTGGGCGGCGCCGCTCGAGGAAGTGCGTCTCAAGAAAAAGTAGAACGTCCACGGAGGGCCTGAGCATGAAGCGATCGCTCACGTGCGCGCCCGGACGTGCATTGGTTACCACCGCCGCCTGCCTGTGCCTGCTGCTCGCCGGCGGCTCGCTCGACGATGCCATCGCCCAGCCCCGATCAGCCCAGGCGCGCCCGGAGGCGACGGCCGCGAAGCCGGACGGCGAGATGCGCTGGGCGATCTACGTCACGCTCTCCCCCAACTGGCTCGACCCGGCCGAGGTGATGGGCGGGATCAACTCCTTCTGGGTGCTCTACGCGGTGCATGACGCGCTGGTGAAGCCCATGCCCGGCAACCTCATGACGCCGAGCCTGGCGGAGTCGTGGACAGTGAGTCCCGATCAGCGGGTCTACGAGTTCAAGCTGCGCGAGGGCCTCAAGTTCCACAACGGCGATCCGTTCACGGCCGAGGACGTGAAGTTCAGCTTCCAGCGCACCAAGGGCACCAAGATCCTGAAGGAAAAGGTCAAGGAGATCACGATCGTCGATCCCTATCGCGTGCGCTTCCAGCTGAGCGAGCCCCTCCCGGACTTCATGGCCTTCTACGGAACACTAACCACCGGCGCCGGCTGGATCGTCCCGAAGAAGTACATCGACAAGGTCGGCGACGACGGATTCAAGAAGCACCCGATCGGGCTCGGGCCCTACCGCTTCGTGAGCCACACCGTTGGTGTCGAGCTGGTGATGGAGGCCTTCGAAGGCTACTGGCGCAAGGTGCCCTCTGTGAAGCGGCTCGTCTTCAAGGTCGTCCCGGATCCGACCACGCGGGCGGCGATGCTCAAGCGCGGGGAGGTCGACATCGCCTACATGCTTGACGCCCCGCAGGCGCTGGAGCTCCAGAAGGATCCGTCGCTGCGCCTGGCCTTTTCCGGGGGCATCGGCACCGCCGCGGTGGATTTCCTCGACATGTGGGACCCGAAGTCCCCCTGGGCTGACCGGCGAGTCCGGCTGGCCGTCAACTACGGCATCGACCGCCGAGGGCTCTCCGAGATGGAGACGCTGGGCGCTTCGAAGCCCACCGGGAGCATCATTCCACGCACCTTCGAGTTCGCGCTGCCGATCGAGCCGTACCCCTACGATCCGGTGAAGGCCAAGCAGCTGATGACCGAAGCGGGTTACCCCAACGGGTTCGACGGCGGCGACCTGCACGTGACGCCGCCGTTTTTTGCGCGGGGCGAGGGGGTCATGAACTATCTCGGGGCCCTCGGCATCAAGCTCCGGATGCGACCCATGGAGCGTGCCGCGTTCCTCTCGACCTGGGCGGCCAAGAAGCTGAAGGGCGTGTGCGTTTGCGGCACCGCGCTCTACGGCAACGCCGCCACGCGCATGTCGGAGATCGTGCCGAGCGACGGCACCTACGCCTACGGCGGCTGGCCTGACATCGACCTGCTCTACAAGCAGCAGGCCGTCGAGACCGATAAGAAGAAGCGCGAGGTCATGCTGTTCCAGATCCAGCAGACGCTCCACGACCGCGTGCGGTTCGCGCCGATCTTCGAGTTCCACTGGCCGAGCGGGATCGGGCCGCGGGTGGAGGAGCCCGCGCTGCTGCTGATCAATCCTTATCCCTGGTCGGCGCCCCTCGAGGAGGTCCGGCTCAAGAAGAAGTAGGGCGGTCCGACGCGTCTACTTGATCCCGTACAGACGGGCGCAGTTGTCCCAGAGGATCTTGCGCCGTGTCGTGTCGCTCAGGCCGTCGAGCGCCAGGAAGGTGTCGATCGCGCGCGGGTAGGCCGAGTCGTCGTGCGGCCAGTCGGTCGAGATGACGATGTTGTCGTCGCCCATCGCCGGGATCGCGTACCGCACGATGTCCTCGTCCGGGTCGACCGACACCCAGCAGTTGCGGCGGAAGTACTCGCTCGGGCGCATCGACAGCGGCGTGCGGTCGTCGTCGCCGAACTTCTCGACGCGCTCGTCGAGACTCCAGAGCCACCACGGTACCCAGCTGCAGCTGCCTTCGAGAAACGCCGCCCTGAGCGCCGGGAAGCGCTCGAACACGCCGCCGGTCAGCAGGCCACCGAGCGCCATCATCTGCTCGACTCCGTGGGCCACCGCGTGAGCCATCACGAAGTTGTCCATGAATCGCCGGCCGAGGTGCTCTTGATAGGCCATCTGGATCCCGTGAAACGCCACCGGCACGCCGAGGCCCTCGGCCTCGGCCCAGATCGGGTCATACGCCGCGTCGTACCAGGCGCGGCCGTTCACCGGATGATTGGAGAGCACCAGGGCGACCGCGCCGAGCTCGCGCACGCTGCGCCGCGCCTCCTCGAGCGCCAGCTTCGGGTCGTGCAGCGGCAGGAGCGCCGCCGCCTTCAGGCGCGTGCGGTCAGTCGCGCAGAAGTCGGCCAACCAGTTGTTGAAGGCGCGGCAGACCGCCGCCGAGAGGTCGGGCTCGAGGCCGTCGACGCCGACCAGGTGAGCGCCCCGCGTGCGGAACACGATGGAGACGTCGATCCCCTCGCGGTCCATGGCCTTGAGCATCGCGCGCGGGTCGTCGCCCGGCAGGTCGTCGGCGGGATCCTTGTAGCGGCCCGTCGCCAGGTGGCGGGCGCGCGCCTTCTCGCGCCGGATGAGGCCCAGCCGCCGGCGCTCCGGGCGATCGAAGAAGGCGGGGAACACCTTGCCCTCGAACTGCCAGCCATTCATGTGCGAGCCGTCGATCGCCGAGAAGCGGGGCGCCCGGTCCTTGAACCGCGGCTCCATGTATTTGAGCCAGAGATCGTGCGGCTCGTCGACGTGAATGTCGCTGTCCATGACCTTGAACTGCCCCTTGGCCATTCGGGTCTCCCTCGTCGGCCCGGCCGCCCTCAGTCGCGGCGGCCGGTGAAGCGCAGGAGCATCAGGAAGAGGTTGATGAAGTCGAGGTAGAGCGAGAGCGCGCCGACGATCGCGTAGCCGCCGGCCTGACCTTCAGGAATCGCCAGCGCCATCTGCTTGAGCCGCTGAGCGTCCCACGCCGTCAGGCCCGTGAAGACGATCACGCCCACCACCGAGATCAGGAACTGCAGCGCGTCGCTGTGCCAGAACATCCCGACCAGCGAGGCCAGGATGAGCCCCACGAGGCCCATCATGAAGAACTGCCCGGCGCCGGCCAGACTCCGCTTCGTCGTCGAGCCGAAGAACGCGAGGGCGCCGAACATGCCGGCGGTGACCACGAACGTGGTCGCCACCGACTCGCCGGTGTAGGCGAGCAGGACGACCGACAACGTGACGCCGTTGAGCGCCGAGTAGAGGGCGAACAGGCCGGCCGCGGTGCCGGGCGCCATGCTCTGGGCCCGGGCGGACAGGTAGAAGACCAGCCCGAGCTCCGCGATGATCAGGGCGAAGAACACGAGGCGGTTTCCGACGAGAATGCGAATGACGTCCGGCGAGCCGGCCACCACGAACGCGACGAGGGCGGTGAGGCCCAGGCCGATCGCCATCCAGCTGTAGACCTTCCACAGGAACGCCGAGACCCGCTCCGCGGCCTGCGCGGGCGTTGCCGTCCAAGCATCCATTGTCGTTCTCCTTGGGGAAGAGTTGTCCCGCGCTGATTGTACTCCGTCCCTGACCGGTGAGGCTTCTTGACAAGGACGGCTCCTCCCCAAGGAGATTGGGCTGGCTAGCTCTTTTTCAGCGCCTCGATGCGGTCCCCGGTCGCCGGGTGGGTCGCGAAGAAGCCGCCCCCGCTCGCCCCCTCGGTCTCGGTGAGCCACTGGAGCGTGTTGACCATGACCTCCTTCGAGTAGCCGGCCCGCTGGAGGATCTCGGCGCCGTGCTTGTCGGCCTCGTACTCTTCCTTCTGGCTGTACTTGTTCGCGATGAGGGCGCCGGCGATCGGCGTGACGGCGCCGCTGCCCGGGACGATCTGGTCGAGCAGGATGACGCCGAGCTTGAGCCCGGCGCCCAGGCGCTGCGCCTTGGCGACGTGGCCGAGGTCGTCGTGGGCCAGCTCGTGAGCCAGGACGCCGCGCAGCTGGTCGTCGTTGCTTTTCTCCAGGAGACCGGTCGTCACGTAGAACTCGCCGTTTCCGGCGCTGGCCGCGTTGATGTGCGGGTCGTCCATGATCCCGACCTTGACCTGCTTGCTCTGGATCGGGTTGTTCATCTTGGCGATGAGCGGCAGCATCACGTTCTTGAGCCGTTCCGCGGTCGCCGGATCGATCTTCTTGTTGGAGGGCGCCGGATTGCCGGCGGTCGGCTGGGGCTGCGGCTGACGCTGGGTCGGCCCCGTCGACTGCATCGCGCAGCCGGAGGCGAGGAGGATGACCACGAGGGTCTTGAGGATCTTCATGTTCGTCTCCTTCGTTCGCGCGCTCACACCAGCTCCCGAATCCGATCGCCGAGGATCGTGAGCGCGATTTTTTGGCTGTTGGGTTCCCCTCGGAGGAGTGACCTGGCGAACTTGGCGGCCTGATCCAGAGTGACCTTGGCCGGCATCGGAGGCTCGAAGGGATCGACGACCCCTTGCACCACGACCGGACCCGGCGTGGCCAGCGCCTCCTCGATCAAGCGGCCGCAATCGGCCGGGTTCTCGATGGTGAACCCCGCGGCGCCGCACGACCGGGCCATCATCGCAAAGTCGATCGGCTGCAGTTCGCAGCCATACTCCGGGTTGCCGAGAAAGACGATCTGCTCCCACTTGATCTGGCCGAGGGTGTCGTTCTTGACGATCACCACCTTGACCGGCAGCGCGTACTTCACACACGTCGCCATCTCGGCCATTAGCATCGAGAAACCGCCGTCGCCGACGAAGGCGACAACCTGTCGGTCGGGATAGGCGATCTGTGCGGCGATCGCGTACGGCAATCCGGCCGCCATGGTGGCCAGGTTCCCGGACAGCGAGTGCATCTGACCGCGGCGCGCGGGGATGTGGCGCGCCCACCAGGTCGCGATGGTGCCGCTGTCGCACGCCACGATCGCGTCGGATGAAAGCCGCCGGCCCAGCTCGCTCGCCAGCACCTGGGGCTTCATCGGCAATTCCGTCCGGGTCGCCCGGTTGTGCATCAGCTCGCGCCAGTCCTTCATGCGCTTCTGCGCCGTCTCGAGGAAGCCGCGCTCGGACTTGCGGCTGAGCCGCGGCAGGAGCGCCGCCAGCGTGCGAGCGCTGTCGCCGACCAGGCCGACCTCGACTGGATACCGGAGTCCGATGCGCATCGGATCGAGCTCGATCTGGACGCCGCGCGCCTGTCCGGGCTTGGGCAGGAACTCGATGTAGGGGAACGACGTGCCGACCATCAGGAGGGTGTCGCACTCCTCGAGCGCCTCCTGCGAGGGACGCGTGCCGAGTAGCCCGATGGTGCCGGTCGTGTAAGGGCTGTCGTCAGGAACGGCGGCCTTGCCCAGGAGCGCCTTGACGACCGGGGCGGCCAGCCGCTCGGCCGCCTGCTCGAGCTCGTCGGTGGCGCGGAGCGCACCGCGGCCGGCGAGGATCGCGACCTTCCGGCCGGCATTGAGCACCTCGGCGGCGCGGGCCAGCTCGTCCTCCGCCGGAAGCCGCGCGCCACGGGCGTAGACGTCGGAGGTGTGGTTCTTGACGTTGCGCTTCGAGCGCTGGGCGCCGGCTTCCATCTCCTGGATGTCCACCGGGAACGTGATGTGGGCGACCCCGCGATAGGCGAGCGCGGTCCGGCACGCCAGATCGGTGATGTTCTCGACGTGCGAAGGCCCCATGACGCGCTGGTTGTACTTCGCGACATCGGCGAAGAGCTGATCGAGCGCGACGTCCTGCTGGGTGTGGGTGCCGATGAGATCGTGATACGCCATGCCGGTGATGGCGAGGACCGGCTGGCCATCGAGGGCGGCGTCGTAAAGACCGTTCAGGAGATGGATGCCGCCGGGACCCGAGGTGGCCAGGCACACGCCGAGCTTTCCGGTGAACTTCGCGTAGCCGCACGCCATCAGGGCGGCCGCTTCCTCGTGGCGTACCTGGATGAAGCGGACGTTGTCGCGCCGCTCGCGCAGGGCTTCCATGATCCCGTTGATGCCGTCGCCAGGGAGGCCGAAGACGACGTCGACGCCCCAGTCTTTCAGTGTCTCTATCAGGACGTCGGCCGCTGTCATTGCCATCGGCTCATTTCTCCTCCGGGAATTTTTCGGCCTCCCGACGCGGTACGCGCCGCAGGCTGGGGCCCCCCGCCGCCCGAGGCGCGCCCTCGAGATAGAGAGACCTGATGGCCGAATCCGCAAGTCACGTGCCGATTCGTACGAGCGGCGGAAGACGCAGAAATGCCGCGGGAAATGTCTCGCGCGATCGCGCCCGCTGCACGATTTACACGGTAAATCCGCCGAGCCGCCAGGCAGTAACGAGCGTGTAAGAATGCTCGGCGGCTCCGCGGCGAGACCGCGGCTGCATCGTTTCGCCCTCGCAGTTTCCATCCCTTCCAGCACCAGCAGCCGATGGCATGTGTGTTGCTCGACCGGTCGTTGGGCTTCGACTGAAGACGAAGTAACCGAACGAGGAGGAACACATGGACGCGTTCAAGTGCGGTCATTGCGGCAAGAAGTTCAACTCGCAGGAAGAGCTCCAGCAGCACGAGAAGGAGTGCGTTCCGGCCCGCGTGAAGTGACGCCGAGCCCGACTGGAACCAGGAGGGAGACGATGAGGACTGCAGGTGAGCTCAAGGGCGGCACGATCGAGGCGATGGACGGCGACATCGGCAGCGTGCAGGATCTGTACTTCGACGATCGCACCTGGACCGTTCGCTATGTCGTCGTCGACACCGGCGCGTGGCTGCCCGGACGGCAAGTGCTCATCTCTCCCTTCGCCTTCCAGGCGGTACCCGGGGCCTCGCGGCTCAGGACGTCCTTGACCAAGAAGCAGATCGAGAACAGCCCGTCGCCCGATAGCGACCGCCCGGTCAACCGTCAGCGTGAAGTCGAATTCTCGCGGTACTACAGCTATCCGTACTACTGGGTCGGGCCCTATCGCTGGGGCAGCCTGGCTTACCCGGGATTGCCGCTCGAAGCGCCGCCGCCGAGCCCGGTCGACGAGGAGATGCTGGCCCGTGAGCTGGAGGGCGGCGATCCGAATCTCCGGAGCGCCCGCGACGTGATGGGCTACTACATTAACGCCACCGACGGCGACATCGGCCACGTCGAGGACTTCCTGATCGACGACGAGACGTGGGCCATTCGCTACATCATCGTCGACACGCGGAACTGGCTGCCCGGCCGGCGCGTGCTCGTCTCGCCGGAGTGGATCAAGGAAGTGAGCTGGCAGGACTCCAAGGTCTACGTGGATCTCTCGAAGCGCCACATCGAGGCCGCCCCCGAGTTCGATCCGAGCATGCCGCTGGACCGCGAGCACGAGGAGCGCCTCTACGACTACCTCGGCCGTTCGAAGTACTGGGAACGCGAGCCGAGAAGAAAGGCTTAGTGAAGCATCATGGCAAGACTCGAGGTCGACGAGATCGTCGCGGTCGACTCCGACGAGGACGTTCTACCCTGGTACGTTGCCTGGAGCGCTGTCTTTGTCGGTGCCCTGGCGGCGCTGGGTCTGCTCCTGACATTCGGTCTTACCGGACTCGCGGTCGGCTCTCACCAGATGGGCCACCGGTACGGAACCTGGCACGAGTTCCGTCTGATCACGCTGATCTTCAGCGTGTTCGGCTCGTTCTTGTCGTTCGTGCTGGGCGGCTGGGCCGCGTCGCGCATCGCCGGCTTCCGTCGCACTGACACCGCCATGCTCCACGGCGCGATCGTGTGGCTGGTGACCATTCCGGCCCTTCTGTTCTTCGCCGCGCTCGGCTCGGGCGGCTACTTCGGCACCTGGTATAGCGGTCTGGCGGCTCCGCCCGCCTGGGCGCCTCAGGCCACACCGCAGGTCGAGAGCATCGCCGCCGCGACTGCTGCGCGAAACGCCGCGCTCGGCACCCTCACTGCGCTGCTGCTGGGTCTCATCGGCGGCGTGGTCGGAGGCTGGATGGGCTCGCGCGAGCCCATGACGCTGAGCTATTCGAACAAACCGTACGGCCTGAGCGGCCGTGCGTTGGAGGATACACGATGATCTACATCCTGCTCTGGCTGCTCGGCGCGCCGCTGACGCTGATCCTGATCCTGTTCCTGCTGGGCGTCGGACGGTAGCGTCCGCGACCTGGCGGCCGCCGGCCGGCGGCGACGCGAAGGGGTGCCTCCCGCGCGATCGTCGTCGGTCGACGGCTTCGCTGTTCGCCGCTTCCGAAGCGTCCGAACCTGCCCCGCCAACCGCGAGCGGCACTTGACAAGGTCGGTGGCCAATGCTGTGATCCCCGCGTTTCGTCCCATCCTTCCGGCCCTGGGGGTCGAGCCATGGCAAGGTCCAGTGGTGCGACGAGCATGAACCGACGAGCCTTTCTCGGGGCGGCCGGAGCCGCCACCGCCGCCGCGGTCGTGGGCGGTATCCCGGGGATCGTGGCGGCGCAGAAGGCGCCGAGCTTCCCGAAGGGCACGCGGCTCAACATCCTCGAGTGGGTGAGCTTCGTCCCGGCCTCGGACGTCGAGTTCAAGCGGCTGGCGGCCGAGTTCGGCAAGCTCGCCGGGGTCGAGGTCACGGTCGACCTGATCAACATGAACGACCTCAATCCCCGGATCGCCTCGGCCATCGAGACCAAGGCGGGCCCGGACATCATCATGATGATCTCCAACTGGCCGCACCTCTATGCCGACGGTCTCGCCGACGTGGACGACGTGGCCGAGGAGATCGCCAAGCGGGACGGCGCGTACTACGAGCACAACAAGATGGTCAGCGTCGTCAACGGCGCCTGGAAGGCCGTGCCGCTTTGCTCGGTGCCGTCGACCTGGGCCTACCGTGAGGACTGGTTCAAGGAGGCGGGCGCCGCCAAGTTCCCGGAGACCTGGGACGAGTGGCGCAAGGTCGGCGTCGCGCTCAAGAAGAAGGGCCAGCCGATGGGTCAGGCATTCGGCCACAGCCTGGGCGATCCCAACAACTGGGCGTATTCGATCACCTGGGGCTTCGGCGGCACCGAGATCGACAAGAGCGGCAAGGTCGCCATCAACAGCAAGGAAACGGTCGAGGCCGTGAAGTTCACCGTCGCGGCCTGGAAGGACTGTCTCGACGAAGGCGGGCTCGCGTGGGACGACAGCAGCAACAACCGCGCGTACCTGGCCGGGACGATCTCGGCGACGATCAACGGTGCGAGCATCTACTTCGTCGCCAAGCGGCAGTTCCCCGACATCGCGAAGGTCACTGCCCATGGCCAGATGCCGAAGGGCCCGGGCGGCCGCTTCTACAACATCGGCGGGCAGGGACGCGCCGACATGAAGTACTCCAAGAACCAGCAGGTGGCCAAGGAGTTCCTGCGCTGGTTCATGGACCGGCCGCAGTACGACAAGTGGATGGCGGCGAACGACGGCTACACGGTCGGGCCGACGCCGTACTGGGAGAAGCACCCCTTGTGGGAGAAGGATCCCAAGCTCGTTCCCTTCAAGGAGGCGGTGAAGTTCGGCCGCTGGCCTGGCTACCCCGGCGTGCCCAATCGCAAGTCATCCGAGGCCCTCGTGAAGTACATCCTCGTCGACATGTACGCGCAGGCCATCAAGGGCATGAAGGCCGAAGACGCGGTGAAGTGGGCTGAGGCCGAGCTGAAGAAGGCGTACGCGTAGACTGGCTCCTGGATAACACCGATGGCTGATCAACGCATCGAGCCCATTCTGGCCGAGAGCGTGGCGCGCGGCGCAACAGCGATCCCGGCGCCCGTCGTGGTGGTGGCCGTTCCCAAGCTCGGCCGGCCGCGGCGCTTCGGCCAGCTCCTGGAGCGCGAGCACATCCTGGCGGCGGTGCTGCTGGCCCCCACCCTCGTCATCCTGACGCTCTTCATCGCCTATCCGTTCGTCCTCGGCATCTGGCTCGCGGTCAGCGACAAGGTGGTCGGACGGCCGGGCAACTTCGTCGGCCTGCACAACTTCTGGGTGAACCTGAACGACTCGATCTTCCTGCGCGCGTTCCAGAACACGTTCGTCTACACATTCATTGCGACGATTCTCAAGCTGGTGCTGGGCATGGGGGCGGCGCTGCTCCTGAACCAGCACTTCCGCTTCAAGCGGATCGTCCGGGCCTCCATGCTCTTGCCGTGGATCGTGCCCACCGTCTTGAGCACGCTCGCCTGGCAGTGGATGTTCGACGCGACGTTCAGCGTCTTCAACTGGATGCTCATGAACGTCGGGATCATCTCGCAGCGAATCCTCTGGCTCGGCGACGGGACGCTGGCGATGGGCTGCCTGATCACGGTCAACGTGTGGCGCGGGATGCCGTTCTTCGCCATCACGCTCCTGGCCGGCCTGCAGACCGTCAACCCGGACCTGCACGAGGCCGCCGAGATCGACGGCGCCAACGCATGGCAGCGGTTCTGGCGGGTGACGCTGCCGCTGATCAAGCCGATCATGCTGGTGGTCGTGCTGTTCTCGATGATCGCGACCTTCGCCGACTTCCAGCTGATCTACGTGCTGACGCGTGGCGGGCCCTACAGCAGCACGCACGTGTTCGGCACCTACGCCTACGAGATCGCCATGCGCGCGGCCAAGCTCGGGCAGGGCGCCTCGATCTCGCTCACACTGTTCCCGTTCCTGCTCATGGTGATCGTGTTCCAGCTCTGGTACATCCGGCGGAGCGACTGATGGCGGTCCAGTACGGGAGCCGGCTCAAGCGCGCCGTCACGTTCCATATTCCGCTGACGGTCATGGTCGTGGCCACACTGTTTCCGTTCTACTGGATGGTGATCACGTCGGTCCGCCCGGACGTGGAGCTCTACAACGTGAAGATGAACCCCTTCTTCACGCTGCACCCGACCTTGACCCACTTCTATTATCTGTTCGAGCTGACGATGTTCCCGCGGTGGGCGTGGAACACCCTGTTCATCGCCACCGTGTCGACCGGCATCTCGCTCTTCTGCGGCCTCCTCGCCGGCTACGCGCTGGCGCGCCTACAGTTCCGCTGGGCGCCGTCGCTGGGCACGGTGATCTTCATCACCTACCTGGTGCCGCCGACCCTGCTCTTCATCCCGCTCGGCGACGTCGTCAAGACGTTCGGGATCGGCGACACGCCGTGGGCGGTGATCCTCACGTACCCGACGTTCCTGATCCCGTTCTGCACCTGGCTCTTGATGGGATATTTCAAGACGATTCCGCGCGAGATCGAGGACTGCGCCCGGATCGACGGGGCGAGCCGGTTCCAGGCGATGGTGCGCATCACCTTCCCGCTCGCCGTCCCCGGCATCCTGTCGGCCGGAATCTTCGCGTTCACCCTGTCGTGGAACGAGTTCCTCTACGCGCTGGTCTTCCTGGCCTCACCGCAGCAGAAGACGATTCCCATCGGCGTGTTCACCGAGCTGGTGCGGGGCGACGTCTTCTACTGGGGGCCGCTCATGGCGGGGGCGCTGCTCGGATCGATCCCGGTGGCGCTCGTCTACTCGATGTTCGTCGAGCACTACGTGACGGCCCTGACCGGCGCCGTCAAGGGCTGAGGCGGAGCCTCTCTACCCGCCCTCGGTCGCTACTCGCTGCGGGGCGGGACCTTGATCCAGACTTCCGGGCAGCTCGGCGCGGTCGGATAGTAGGCGCCCGCGCTCGCGCAATAGTACCAGTAGGCCTTGGGCTGCTCCGGGACGGCCGGCGTCGGCTCGGGGGCGGCCTGGGCGTAGGTCTGCGGCTCCTGGGCGACGGCCGGGCCCGGGTACGGTGGCGGGTAGTAGGCGTAGGGCGGCCCGTAGTAGCCGTAATACCCGTAGTACGGATAAGGCCAACCCCAGCCCCATCCCCACCAGGGGCTTACCCCGACGACGACCCGTCCGTGAACGTGGCCGCGGCTATGGCCGCCGTGCCAGCCGCCGCCGCCTCCGCCTCCGCCCCCGGTCCTGCGGCCGGCATGGCTCGGCGCGACCATGAGAGAAAGGAGCGCCACCACCAGGACACCGATCCAGGCTGCCCTTCGCATACCGCTAATATAGCTCCGTTCGCCAGCCTGCGGCTACCGGGCGGGTGGGGGCGGCGGCGGAGCCCCAGCGGGCGGCTGAGGAATGCTCGGGCCGTTCGGCGTCGCCGAGCAGCGGAACACCTCGGCCAGCAGCATCGACATTTCCATCGTGTTGAAGGAGATGACCGCCGTGTTGCCGCCGGCCCGCACGATCTTTCGCCGGAGATCCTTGATGTTGTCGTCGCTCATGGCGCCGACGCGGGTACACCCCGCGGCCAACGAGGGCTCGGTGGTGAGCCGTACCCGGGACATCGCATTCAGCTCGTCGTCCCCCCGGGCTGATGTGACCGGGAGAAGGAAGGCGGATGTGACCGAAGCGAGAAGAGCGATCAGGCAGAGGGTTCGAGTTTTCAACGGACAACTCCCGACGATCGACCGACTGCTATTCGGGGTCGATCTGAATCCAGCCGACCGACCGAAGCCTCCAGTCGCGATCGGCCGAACGGCGATCCTCCTGGCGGCGCTCGATCAGGGGCGCAGTGTTTTGTTGGCGCCGGTCGGCCCGACGGCGATCGAAGATGACCCGCACGCCGCGGTCCCCGTCGAACGCGTAGGCCAGGGAGTTGTAGCGCTCGGGGAGGTCCCTGGACACGACGAACAGGGCGCGGCGCGTCGGAGCCTGGATCGTGCGGTCGGGCCGAACCGGGATGAGAATCGTCATCGGGCGCCAGCATAGACCCGGAAGGTCCGGGATCCAAGTTTTCGCCCTGACCGTCATGCCGGACCCGCGACTCGCTGCAGGAGGTCGAGTTCGTCCAGGGCGCGGCCGAGGCCGAGGACCACGCAGGAGGTCGGGTCCGCGGCGATCTTCACCGGGAGCCGCGTCTCCTGGCTGAGGAGCCGGTCGAGCCCTCGAAGAAGCGCGCCGCCGCCCGAAAGAACGATGCCCGCGTCGACGATATCCGCGGCCAACTCGGGCGGCGTCCGTTCCAGGCACGTGCGAACGGTCTCGATGATCGTCATCACACACTCGCGGAGCGCCTCGCGGACCTCTTCCTCGCCGAGCACAATCGTCTTGGGAATGCCGTCGGCCAGATCCCGGCCCTTGACCTCCATCGAGCGGGGCTCGGACTCGTCCGGCCAGGCCGATCCGAGCGCGATCTTGAGCTCCTCGGCCTGGCGCCCGCCGATGAGGAGGTTGTAGTGCTTGCGCACGTGCTGCAGGATCGCCTCGTCCATCTGGTCGCCGGCCACCCTGACCGACGTACAGAAGATGACGCCGGCCAGCGAGATCACGGCGACCTCGGTCGTACCGCCGCCGACGTCGACGATGAGGTTGCCGCCCGGGTCCTGAACCGGTAGCCCGGCGCCGATCGCCGCCGCCACCGGCTCCTCGACCAGGAACACATCGTGCGCCCCGGCGTGCTGCGCCGAGTCACGGACGGCACGCCGCTCGACCTGGGTGATCCCCGAGGGTACCCCGATCACGACCCGCGGCTTGAGGACCGTGCGGAGCCACCGCTGGGTCTTCGCGATCAGGTAGCTCAGCATCCGCTCGGTGATCTCGAAGTCCGCGATGACCCCGTCCTTCAGGGGTTGGACGACGCGGATGTGGGGAGGTGTCCGTCCCAGCATCGCCTTGGCCTCGCTGCCGACGGCGATGACGGAGCGGTCGGTCTCGTCAATGGCGACGATGGACGGCTCGCGGAGGACGACACCCTCGCCCCGGACGAACACGAGGGTGTTCGCCGTGCCCAGGTCGATCGCGAGGTCCCGCGAAAACGCGCGCAAGAACATCACAGGCTCCGCCCACAGGGTACTGGGGCTTCGATGACAACCGGAAAAAATTTGTGCGCGGAGGCCCGGCCGATCAGGCCGTGGTGGCGCGTACCGCTTCGAGGAACTGGTCGCCGGTGAACGGCTTGTAGAGAAGGCAGGCCCCCGCGCTGCGGAGTGCCTTGTCTGCCTCGGGCCCGACCGGCCCCGCAGTGATGAAGATGAAGCGGCCGGCGACGGCGCTTCCGCGGGCCGCGGCCTGGCTCAGGAGGTCGAGCCAGTCCACGCCGTCGAGGTGGAAGTCGGCGACCACCAGGTCGATGCCGTCGCGCAGGTGCTGGCGCGCCTCGTCGGCGCGGGCGACGGTGAGGGCCGTGCAGCCGGTGGGCTCGAGGTGCTCGAGCAGGATCTTTTGCACCGCCTGGTCGTGCTCCACGATGAGGATCCGCTTGCCGTCGAGCCGGATGGGCTGCCCGCCGCTCTCCGAGACCGTCCCGGCGGCGCCCGACCCGACCGGCAGCTCGATGGTGAAGATCGCCCCGTGGCCGGGCCGGCTCTCGGCCGTGATGTGGCCGCCGTGCTCGCGGATGATTCCGTAGGAAATGCTGAGCCCCAGGCCGGTGCCGGCGGAGCCCTTGGTGGTCACGAACGGGTCGAAGATCGTTGGCAGAACATCGGCGGGAATTCCCGGGCCCGTGTCTTCCACCGTGATCTGGACCCGGTCGGGGCCCAGCGAACGCGAGGTGATCTTGAGCCGGCGCTCGGCTTCCGGCTGCTCGGCCATCGCCTGCTTGGCGTTCGTCACCAGGTTGACGAGCACCTGCTGGAGCTGATGATGGTCGGCCCACACGGGCGGAAGTCCGGGCTCGGTGTCACGGTCGACCTTCACGCTCTCGATCCTGAGATCGGCGGCGGTCAGGGCCAGCACCTTCTCGATGAGCTCGTCGAGCATCACGTGGCGCCGCTCGAGCGGCATCTGGCGGCCGAACGTCAAGAGGCCCCGCACGATGTGGCGGGCCGCGTCGGTCGACTCTCGGATCATCTGCGCATATTCCTTCAGGTGTTCGGGCGCCTGCTGCTCGAGGATGTCGCTCGCGCCGACCAGCACGGTCAGCGGGTTGTTCAGCTCGTGGGCGACGCCCGCGACGAGCTCCCCGAGCGCGGAGAGCTTGGCGGCCTGGATCATCTGCTGCTGGGCCAGCGTCAGGCGGAGCTTCTGGTCCTCGACGACCTCCTTCAGCCGTGAGGTCGCCTGCTGCGCCTCCTCGAAGAGCCGCGCGTTGTCGACTGCGTACGCGGTGTAGGTGGCGAGCGCGTTGAGGAACTGCAGGTCGGTCTGGCTGAAGACGCCGGTGGTGCCGGGGGCGACTTCCTTCTTGGAAAGGTTGACGACGCCGACGATGCGCTCGGACACGCGCAGCGGCATGCAGATGAACGAGCCGCCGCCATAGCGCGGGTCGTTCGCCTGGGCGAAGCGCGGGTCCTTCTCGATGTCCTCGACCACCACGGCCTCGCCCATCTCGACGACCTTGCCGGCGATGCCCTCGCCCACCTTCACCTCGACGGGCCCGCGGCCGATGTCCTGAAGTCCCCGGCCGACCGCAACGCGCAGGGTCTGGCGGTCGCGGTCGAGCAGCATGATCGAGCCGATCCCGGCGCTTACGGCGCGCATGGTGCGCTCCAGCACGTGAGAGAGAAGGTCCTCGATACGCGGGATGCGGGCCGCCATCTCGACCATGTCGTTGAGGGCGCCCAGCTTGAACACGAGGTCTTCCAACCGTTCGGTGGAGGCGCGCAGCTCGACGAGCATGCGACCGAACGCCTGCGCGATCTCGCCGATCTCGTTCACCTGGCCGAGCCCGGGTACCTCGGCGCCCTTGGCCGCGGGCGCGCGCTCGGTGGTGGTCGCCGGCGCGCTCACAGCCTGACCGAGCGCCCTGCCGAGCTCCGAGACGCGCGCGGTGAGCCGGCGGAACAGGGCGTAGCCGAGGAGCGCGATGGCGAGCGCGAAGAAGATGCCAAGCTGAACTTCCGTCGACTCCAGGAGCCCGAACTTCCACATGAAGTAGAGGAAGATCAGGAGCGGCAGGACCGCGGTCAGCGAGAAGATCGTGCTGGCGGCTTCGCGGAGCTTCACAGGGCGATCACCGGAGTCTTCACGCGCGTTCTCCTAGTGTGACCGGGGCGGCCGAATAGTTCCAAAGAGAAAAGGGACGGTGAGATGGCCCGGAGCGCTCCGGAAGTGCAAGAAAAGTAAAGCGCCCGACGGCCGGTACGCCCGGGCTGGTCAACCCCTACCTGTGGCGGGCCGTTCAGGCCCTGATCGACCGGTGTCGGGAGTCGGCTACGGGCCGAAACTCACTTCGAGGCGTCTCCCAGGTAGAACGCCGCCCGCGTCCGTTTGCTCCGCATCAGCCGGGGCGTGACTGTCCATCGCGAACGGCGTCCGAAATGTTCCCTTGAAAGGCAGGACTACGGGCTGCGGGAGCGGGACCAGCACGCCGCCGCCGGATCGGCGATCTGCGTGATCGTGAAGCTGCCCACGATCGAGCCGAGCGGCACGCGATGCAGCACGGCGAGCGAGAGATCGATGCCGCCGGTGAACGTCCCGCTGATGACCGGAAGATCCGCACGTGACGACGACGTCGAACGTGCCGGCGCGAGCAACGGCAAAGAGAAGCTCAAGACCAAAGATGCGCTCGTGAGCGGCGTCGGGCAGCAGCACGAGCATTGCGATTGCGGTGAAGCCACTCAAGTAACGACGTCCGCGCGCTCGGCCTCGCGATCCCACGGACGCTGCTGCTTCGAGCCGATCAGGTCATCGGTAGCGTGTTGCGACGGCGAAACACGGTGACGGGGTCACGCGAATCAGAAAGGGCGCCAGAGAAGACCTGTAAGCCGGGTTCTGTTCCCCGAACGGTTGCCCGTCCGGGGCGACGATCATTTCTCTACGACGCCGGTTACCCGGCGTCTCCAGCGGCCTAACCCGGGAGCGGCGCGGGCCACGCCATAGCTCCTCTATTTGGCCTTGCTCCGGGTGGGGTTTACCTAGCCGGCCCGGTTGCCCGAGCCGCTGGTGAGCTCTTACCTCACCGTTTCACCCTTACCGTTCAAAGAACGGCGGTCTCTTTTCTGTGGCACTGGTCCGTGGGGTTACCCCCCCTGGGCGTTACCCAGCACCCTGCCCTGTGGAGCCCGGACTTTCCTCCTGCCGCGTCGCCGCGACCGGCGATC
>Ga0307471_100000632_pt1 | contig 18152 bp, 14 predicted proteins | sample atmos_gasesAM3C__2_FD_204566 | JGI IMG/M metagenome (GOLD analysis project Ga0307471, IMG submission 204566) | Hardwood forest soil microbial communities from Morgan-Monroe State Forest, Indiana, United States - atmos_gasesAM3C_515 | ecosystem: Environmental > Terrestrial > Soil > Temperate...
TAAATCTGGCGCCGAAGTCGCCATCAAGTCGAGAATGTTTCGCTCTTCAGACTTTTGCGGATAACCAATGTTCAATTTGAACATGAAACGGTCGAGCTGCGCTTCCGGCAGTTGATAAGTTCCTTCCTGTTCAATCGGGTTTTGCGTCGCCAAAACAAGAAACGGATCGGAGAGCGGATAGGTTTGCTCGCCGATGGTGACTTGCCGCTCCTGCATCGCCTCAAGCAGCGCGCTCTGTACCTTCGCCGGTGCGCGATTTATTTCGTCGGCCAGGATTAGATTTGAAAAGATCGGACCGAGCTTGGTGGTAAACTCTCCTGTCCGCGGATTGTAAATGAGAGTGCCGATTAGATCCGCAGGTAAAAGATCTGGCGTGAACTGCAACCTTTGAAAACCGGTCTGGATGCAGGCGGCCATTGTTTTCACTGTCAGCGTCTTAGCCAGCCCCGGGACACCTTCGAGCAGGAGGTGACCATTCGCGAGCAGCCCGAGGAGAAGACGATCCACCAAATATTTCTGGCCTATGACAACGTGACCGATCTGTTGGCGGAGCGGTGGAATCCATTGGCCCAGCTCCCGAACTTCCTGCGTAATTTCCTGCGTCGATTTCATACGGTCTCGTCAGACACGTAAGGCAAGGAGAACGTTCGATCAAACGTGCTGCAACCTGCTGACTTTCCGTTCATTTCGCTGGCGAATCCAATGCTTCCTGCCGGCCTTCGCGCGTGGGCGCAGCGCCGGAATCATGCTAAACGTTAGACCACAATGTTCGTTCTCAAACCACGGCATCGAGCGATTGGGGTAGCTGCGTTTGCAGGTGTCGCGATATCGGTCCTTGCGTGGATCGCCTGGAGTGATCCGGCCATCAATTTTTTGAGCCGTGATAAACGGGCGGAGTGGATAGTCTTTCCTGCTGCAGTTGACGCGCACGCGCACTGGTTCGCCAGTCTCGACGCGACATTCCGGCGGGAGTTTGATTTGACGGATCGACCGCCGACGGCGCTTTTGAGCGTTCGCGCAATGCGGCGCGCGGAAGTGAAAATCAATGGCACTCCGATTCACTTTCGGTCGAATAGCAATTGGAAAAAGATTGTGACCGCCGGTGTCGCCGAGCAATTGCACGCGGGCACCAACGTGATCGAAGCGCGTGTGTTCAACTACAATGGACCGCCGGCGCTCTGGCTGGCTTTGACTACTGACCAACTGAGCCTGCGCACTGATCAAAGTTGGGAAACATCTTTTGCGGGTTCTTCCTGGCGTCATGCCGCACTGGCGTCATGGGTGAAAACTCCTGGGGCCGGCAGTTCCGTTGCCAGCGGCGAAGGCACGTTCGATGCGGTAAAAAAAAATTGGATCTTTTCGATCATTCTCATTGCAATCGCTTCTGTAGTAACATTTCTGTGGAACGTCAGCTTTAAGCAGTCCATAGCGCGATGGCGGGGACAGATCCTACTGCTCGTTCTTGCCGGCTTGTGGTTGTTGTTATTCTGGAACAATGGGCGGCTCCTACCGTTCCACGAAGGCTTCGATTCGAAAGAGCATCTCAACTACATCAGCTACATCCAGCAACATCGGTCGCTGCCATTGCCGACTGAAGGCTGGGAAATGTATCAGCCGCCGCTCTATTACTTGATCGCCGCGGCGAGCCTTTCAGCGTGCAAACTCTCAATCAACGATTCGACGTCCGTTTTAGTACTGCGCTTATTCGGAGCATTCTTCGGCATTGCTCAATTCGTTTTGGTCTTTTTGAGTTTGCGGTTCGTGCTTCCGAGGCGAGCTGCCTTCATCGGACTTTTGCTGGCGGCGTTTCTGCCGATGCATTTGTATCTCGCGCATTATGTGACGAACGAATTATTGTCGGCTACGCTGTCCACAGCGGCGCTTTATCTCTGTCTCCGTCTTTTGAAAAGCGAAACGCCGGGCACGTTGCAATTTATCTGGGTCGGATTGGCGCTTGGCGCGGCAATACTGGCAAAAGCGACCGCTATTTTGCTGCTGCCAATCGTAATTGCTGCAATCGTAGGTAAGCTCATCTATGCGCGAGTGCCAACCGCAATCTCGTTGCGCAACCTTGGATTACTGCTCGCGATTTGTTTGGTTATGTGCGGCTGGCATTACGCACGTATCTGGCTGAGGTTCGGCACCCCGCTCCTTGGCAATTGGGATGTGATCAGCGGGTTCAGGTGGTGGCAGGACCCTGGTTATCACACGGCGGCTGATTACCTTCGTTTCGGCCGCTCGTTGATGCATCCATTCTTCAGCGGCTTCGCCGGGTTTGCTGATGGAATCTATTCCACGCTATGGGGAGACGGTTTGTGCGGTGGAACCTCGAGCTTGAGCATAGCCTGGAACCAGCAGCCCATGGTCGTCGGTTATCTGTGGGCCGCGATTCCGACGGCGTTGATTCTCGTAGGCACGGCCGTCGCGCTCGTTCGCTTCATTCGAAACCCCTCGAGTGAATTGTTCCTGTTACTTGGTTTCTCTGCAGTGCTTGTGCTCAGCTTAGTTTTTATGACCCTGAAAGTTCCTTCCTACGCGCAAGCGAAGGCGTTTTATGGGTTGTCGGCACTCGCGCCACTTTGTTTCTTTGGCGCACTGGGTTGGGAAACAGTGACACGCAGGAATGAGTGTGTGCGATTTGTCCTTGGTATGCTGATCCTGGCTTGGGCGATGAATAGTTTCGCCACTTACTGGATTGTGCCTTCGGTATCGCAGCACCTGTATGCAGCTAAGGCCTTAGGTACCCAAGGCAATATCGACCGGGCCAACGCTGAAGCAGTCAAGGCGGTGGAAGCCGATCCCTCAAACGCCACCGCGCGAGGCTTTCACGCGTTGAGCTTAAGCGAGCTAGGCCAGGACGAGGGAGCTATTCAGGAAGGCGAGCGCGCAGTTGAATTAAATCCGGCCGGTTCTGCTGCCCACTTGGATCTGGCCATTTCTGTAAAGCGGAGTGACCAAGAACGCGCGATCACCGAAGGTCGCCACGCGATCCAGCTCGGTCCGGAGAATTCTTCGGCCTACCAATTCCTCATGAATTGTCTTTTTGAATCACACCTCTACAGCGAAGCAGCCGATCTTGGGCGCGAATGGCTGGCTGTGACGCCCTATGATGCAGCTGCTCATTCCGAATTAGGTTCGGCTCTAGCCCAAAATGGCGATCTGGTTTCGGCGGCGCAACACTTGGGTTACTTGATGCTGTTGCGGCCAGACGTCGAAGAAGCTCATGCAAAATTACGGCAGCTTCTGCTATTGTCGGCCAAGGAGCCCGATGGATTGCAGCGATTGCGCCAAGTCGCTGCAAATGCTCCGGACTCGCCACGAATGTTGGACGAACTCGCCTGGCTTCTTGCGACGAACCCCGATTCACAGGTTCGCGATGGGGCCGAGGCAGTTCGCTTGGCTGAGCACGCTTGCGACCTGACCGAGCGCCGGATACCAGCTCTTCTCGACACGTTGGCTGCCGCTTGTGCCGAGGCTGGAGATTTCCCGCGCGCGATCGTCGTGGCCGAAGAAGCACTTAACCGTGCTCGCTCTTCCGGCGACAATGATGCTGTCAAGCTGAGCGAAAGCATACTTGTATCAGTTCGTGAAAATGTTCCGTACCGCCAGGAGCCGGAGTGATTATTTCGTGATAGTCTGACATCTATTTTGCTCGCAACCGCGACGCTGGCGTCGCGGTCTGCGCACGCGGGCGTAGAGTAAGGATGATCGGCAACCCTGGAAAAGGTTGCGCGTCGCGAATTCGAGATTCGAGGTAGCGTTCGTACGTTTGAGTCAACAAACGAGGATCATTCACGAACAGGACGAACTCCGGAGGCTGTAGTTGTTGATCTTCCTTCCCCTTCGATTGGGCAGCATAAAAGAGTTTGAGGCGCCGCGCCCTTACCGTTGGAGGGGGATTGGCTTCAAACGCTTGTCGCAGTAGTCGGTTTAGAACTCCAGTGCCGACATGCTGGCGCGCAGCGCTTTGGATTTCTTCGATCAACCCAAACAATTTGCTGACGTGTTCTCCAGTTAACGACGACGTAATTAAAACTGGCGCATGATCGAGAAAGAAAATTTGCTGGCGCGCGGCCTCCACGCGTTTGGTGATGGTCTGCTTTTGATTGCGGTTTGGTTTAACCAGGTCCCACTTGTTCAAGATAATAATCGCCGCTTTGTGCGCCGCTTGAATCAATCCAGCAATTCGTTTGTCCTGCGCAGTTACGCCGGCTGTGAGATCGACAACCAGAATGCAAAGGTCGGCGCGGCGAATGCTCCGTTCTGCGCGCATCACACTGAAGATCTCAACTGAAGTTGATTGCTTGCCGCGTCGACGGATTCCCGCCGTGTCGATGAAAACGAACGCGCGCCCGCCGCGTTGATAAAGAACGTCGACAGCATCACGCGTGGTTCCTGGCAATTCACTCACAATAGCGCGTTCGCTATGTACGATGGAATTGATCAGTGAAGATTTTCCCACGTTTGGTCGGCCGAGGATCGCGACCGCGAGTGACTTGTGACTCGTAAATCGTGAATCAACAGTGGGCGAGGGGAGAACTGGATCGATCGCGTCTAGCAATTCCAAGATGCCCCGATCATGTTCTGCACTGATCGCAATGCTTGTTTTGAAGCCTAACGCATCGAACTCTGCTGCAAGCGGCTCATGTTTTTCATTGTCGATCTTGTTGATCACCAGAATCACGGGCTTTTGAGATTTGCGCAGCGAGCGCGCAAGCTCTTCGTCTATCGGCGACAAACCTTCTTTTGCATCGACGACGAAAAGGAGAAGATCGCTGTCGCGAAACGCTTCCCCGGCCGTGCGGCGAACCTGCGCAGTTAGTTCCGCTTCACCCGCGCCAAAAAGCCCGCCGGTGTCCCACAAAACGAAAGGCCGTGCGCCACGCGTGCAGGTCGCGGAGATTCTGTCACGCGTAATTCCGGGCTGATCGTGAACGATCGCAACTTTTCGACCAATCAGGCGATTAAATAGTGCCGATTTGCCCACGTTTGGCCGGCCCACGATGGCAACGGCGGGAAGCTTGTTCGCAGCGTCGCTCATTATGCGGGAACGTCGATCTCACTGTTTTGTCGCATGCGCGTGGCCTTCGACTTGCAACTGGCGCACCCCGTCGGTGACATAAACGATTCCTGAGATGAATGTGAACACCCCGGCCGCGATAACTACATAGATCAGCGGAAGAAAGTGAAGCTGTAGCATCACCCATCCAATCGCGATCATCTGCAAGACGGTCGCCACTTTTCCTGTCCAATTTGGTTTCACGTGCACTTTGCCATTGAGCAAATAAAGGACGATTGTGCCCACGAGGATTACCGTGTCACGCGAGATGACGAGAACGGGAAACCACGCCGGGAACCTGCCATAATCAGGATCAATGTCGCTCCAGTTGCTGATGCTCAGCGTAATAATGCCGCTCAAAAGCAAGCCCTTATCGGCGAGCGGATCGAGAATGACTCCCAGCGAACTCCTCTGGTTGTAATGGCGTGCAACGTAGCCGTCCAAACCATCACTGACGGCAGCGAGCACGAAAATGGCAATTGCAGTATAACGCATCCACTCAAGCGGCGTGCCATGCTGGATGCTCTCGCCATAATAGATCGCCATCGTTACAAAAACCGGGATCATCAAAATCCGGACAACGGTGATTTTGTTGGCAGTGGTCATAACGTGGATGAGCGCAGACAATTGTAGGGCGATTGATTCGCTCGCGCCAGCGAGCTCACCTCTCGGGCTGCCTATCTATGTAGCTCGGCGCCAGTCGGCTCCATTCCGCGAAACGCCAATTCCTCATCCGCGCCGGATAAAGCTGACTTACAATTAATCCGCCGTTACTTGCGCGTAGTCGATGGAATCTCGAATGAGGCGATTTTTGCCGCAGCGACTGCCGCGCAGCGGATTTCTCGGCAATCCCCGCAAGCGCCAGTTAAGCCGAAACTGCGGGTTGCTCTGCTGTCGGAATTCTAAATCCTTCGATCTGTTTCTTAGTTTCTTTCGCGAAGCTGGCCGCGCCGGCTCCATTTACCACACGATGATCGAACGTAAGCGAAAGCGTGATGACTTCTGCGCTTTCGTTTTTCTTCCCGTTTGGAATCAGCTCGCGATGCGCGGTGCCGACAAAAAGCGTGCCGACTGACGGCGGCACAACAATGGGCGCGCCGGCCTTGACTCCGAAGGCGCCCAGACTGGTTATCACAACAGGGGCGTTCATCGCATCGACACGGCCGCCGCGAGTAGCATCGACCGTCTCGTTGTAAGTCTTTACGAATTCCGGCCAAGTCTTCCTGTTCGCATCAACAATCACCGCTGTTGCCAGGCGATCGCCTTCCATCGCTACCGCAATACCCAAATCGAAATCTTCGTTCTCGACGATATGCTCGTCTTCCAAAATGAGGCGACGGAAAGGTGGATGTTTTTCCATGGCTCGCACCACTGCCCACGCAATCATCACGGAAGGAGAAGGGGCATCTTTCCCATTCTTCCTTTTTGCCGCCTCCCGCGCCTTGCGAATTGCGTCCCATTGCGCATCGATCTGCAGGTTGGCAGGGATCACGTGAACGAGCTTGCGTGTGATCGTTGGTGAAAGCGCAGGTTCGATTGCTGTAGCCGGGGTCGGCGACCCCGGCTGGGTGATCTGGCGCCGAGACACTGAGAGGCCGCGGCCAGCGCCCGCGGCTACAGGTCCAGCGACCAATTCCTCAGCTGCTTCTTGAAACTGGTCGGCAAACGATGCTTCGGCGATTATGATCGCGCCAAGCTCCTGACCGATCTCGACGGTGTCGCCTACCTTTGTTTTCCATTCACCCATCACGCCGGCAAAGGACGACTGAACGGGATAGACTGCTTTATCGGTCTCCACCTCGCAGAGCTCATCATCGAGCGCGATGGTGTCGCCGGGATTTTTCAAAAGCGAAACGACTTTTGCATTGCGAATCCCTTCGCCCATGACTGGGACGGTGATGCTTTGCATCCGCTGGTTGCTGGTTTCCGCTGTAGCCGGAGGCGCTGACACCGGCGGGACTTGCGTGGGGGACGGGACCAAGCGACCGCGTTCAACGCCCGTGGCTACAACCACGCGTTCGTGTCCTGAAGCAAGCGAGCGCTGAATTGCGGAGACGATCCGCTCGACGTCTGGTAACGCCGCGTATTCATAAATCGGGTTGTAACCGATCATGACGTTTGGCTTACTTACAAGAACCGGCGGGCTGATCATTTCGTTCCATAGTTCGGGTGCGCTCGCGATGTGAGAAATCAACATCTGACCGACACTACAATTTTCGGTGTCCTCCTGAACCACCACCAACCGCCGAGTCTTGCGCACGGATTCCTCGATTGCCGGTTTGTCCCACGGAACGATGCAACGCAGATCAATCAGCTCGATGCTAATCCCATTATCAATTTTATCTAAAGCCTCGAGCGATTTTTCGACGGTGTTGCCCCAAGCAACCAGCGTGACATCGGAGCCATCGCGTAACTTGCGCGCCTGACCCAGGGGAACGGCGTGAATTGGTTCCGCATATTGGTGTTCCGCCCAAAGGAGATGTTTCGGTATCAAAAACATGACCGGATCCTCACCATGCATCGCTGTCCATAGCAATCCGGCGGCATCAGCTGGCGTACTTGGGATCACAATGTTCAGACCGGGATAATGAGCGAGCGCTGATTCGTTCGTCTGGCTATGCCACAAACTTCCGCCAGGCAGATAACCTCCATATGGCGCATAAATCACCACCGGGCATTTCCAATTGCCGAACGATCGCCAGCGCAAATTCGAGATGTTTGTGACCAGCTGGTTGAATCCCGGATAAATGAAATCAATAAATTGCAGTTCGAAAACGGGGCGTTTGCCGTACGCAGCGAGACCGCAGGCGACACCGAGAATCGTCGATTCGGCAAGGGGCGAATTGAACACTTGTTTGGAAAACTCGGTTGAAAGTCTTTGCGTGAGACGAAACACACCGCCCTTTGGATCTTCAATGTCTTCACCAAAGATCAACCGCCTCGGATCTTCCTCCAGACCGGCGCGCAATGTCTTATTCACCGTATCGCCGATGCGATATTTCCCAGGCGGGAGAATCTCCTTGCCAATTTTTGGAGGTAATTTGCTAACATTAGCAAGTAACTCGTTAGGCGACGGATCCTCGGCTTTTTCCGCCTCCGCATACTCGCGGCGAATGCGCTCCTTAACATCATTGTCGAGTTTCGCGAATTCCTCGGCGGTGATCACGCCTTCCTGAATCAGTTGATCTTTCCAGCACTTGAGTGGGTCTGATTTTTCCAGCGTCTGCAATTCTTCGGGGCTGCGATAAAGTTTCTGATCATCGGAGCTGGTATGGCTGGAAAGGCGCTCCATTCTGATCCAGAAAAAGAACGGCCCGCTACCCGCGCGAATTTTTTCGAACGCCTCTGCGGTTGCCTGATAAACCTGCTGCACGTCTTGTCCCTCGATTCGGCGCCAGTTGTCGGGTTCGAGAACTTTGAGCGCTAGCGGATTATTCTTCCGCGTCGGCATGCTGATGCCGTAGCCGTTGTCTTCGACGAGGAAAAGCATGGGAAGTTTTTTCTCCCTGGCGAAACAAAGCGCCTCAAAAAAATCTCCCTGGCGCGTTGCAGCATCACCGACCGTCGTGACAACAAGATTTTTTTTGCCGTCGAGCTGAATGCCCCAGGCCATGCCACACGCCGGAAGTAACTGCGAACCGGTCGGAGTCGGCACGCTCCAGATATGCAGGTCCGCATTGCTGTAATGCGATGGCATCTGCCGGCCACCGCTTCCGGTGTTGCGCTTTGCAAAATATTCGAGGCCAAGCTGGCGCGTTGTCATGCCGCGCCCGAGAACAAGACCGCGGTCGCGATAATACGGTACGATGTAATCGTCCGGTTCCGTTTGGATCGAGACTGCCGCAAGCGCCTCGTGGCCCATGCCAGAAACATGAAAATGTCCTTTGCCCTGACGATTCAAGTTCTGTTCCCGCAGATCTGTGTGACGACTCTCCAGGATCGTGGTTAGGAGTCGCAGCTTATCTTCCTTGCTCAGCACAGGCATACGGCATGATCTTACACGGCACTTAGAGATCGACAATCACACGGATTCGCTTCGAATAGAAAATGCACACGGAAAGGACAACATCAAAATTCGGTCGTGGTGTAATCGAGCATTATCGCGAATACCTTCCTGTTGCTGAATCGATGCCGGTTGTCTCCCTCGGCGAGGGAGATACGCCGCTGGTGTTTTGCCAGGAATTGAGCAAACGCGCCGGTCGCGTGGTTTTCGTGAAGAATGAAGGCGTTAACCCAACGGGCTCATTTAAGGATCGCGGCATGACCCTGGCCGTATCGAAGGCGAGAGAGCGAGGCGCGACTGCGCTGATTTGTGCTTCTACGGGGAACACTTCGGCGTCGGCAGCGGCCTATGCAGCGCGCGCAGGAATTTCATGCATCGTGATTTTGCCCGCGGGAAGAATTGCGACGGGAAAATTACTGCAAGCCTTTGTTTACGGAGCGAAAATCGTCGCGATCGATGGCAATTTTGACGAGGCACTGCGACTCGTGCGCGAGCTCGGCGCGGCCGGCGATTTTGCCATCGTGAATTCAATTAATCCGGATCGGATCGCCGGCCAGAAGACCGCCGCGTTCGAAATTGTCGATGTCCTCGGCGACGCGCCTGATTTTCATCTGTTGCCCGTGGGCAATGCCGGAAACATCACTGCGTACTGGGCCGGCTATCGAGAATACCACGCGCTTGGACGGTCGACGAAGTTGCCAGCGATGATTGGCTTTCAAGCCGCAGGCGCTGCTCCAATTTTTTTCAATCGCATCGTCGAACAACCCGAAACGGTGGCGTCGGCGATTCGCATCGGCAATCCAGCAAGTTGGAAACAAGCCCGCGACGCGATCACCGAATCACATGGAGCCATTGATGTTGTTAGTGACGAAGAAATTCTTGCGGCGCAGACCTGGCTGGCACAGCACGAGGGAATTTTTGTCGAACCTGCAAGTGCGGCCTCCATTGCGGGGCTTTTTAAATGCTGCGATTCAAAAAAGGCAGCATATTCATTTCAGAAGATCCAGGGACAGAGTCGAATTGTTTGCACCGTCACCGGACATGGACTGAAAGATCCCGATGTGATCACCGCGCAGATGAAGGAATTACAATCTGTTCCGGCGACTCTGAATGATGTGCGACGCGCGATTGGCCTCTAGTTGCTGACGCGCGTCTAAGCATTGCGATGCAAACCAAGTCTTAGTTTGTTTTGGAACTTCTCGATCCTGTTCCGTAATCTATTCACGCCATGCGCCTGATCGTTCAAAAATATGGCGGCACGTCCGTCGGGACACCGGAGCGAATCTGTAACGTGGCCAGCCGAATTCTTGAGACGCAGCGTAAGGGCTGTCGGGTCGTAGCAGTCATCTCAGCGATGGCAGGAGTAACCGATCAGTTACTCAAGCTTGCAAAAGCTGTCTCGCCGAACCCGACAGAACGCGAGCTCGATATCTTGCTTGCCACTGGCGAAGGTGCTGCCAGCGCCTTGACTGCAATGGCCGTGAACGCGCTGGGTGGAACAGCTATCTCGCTGACTGGCGCTCAGGCGGGAATCTTGACCGACCATCATCACACCAAGGGACGCATCGCGAATATCAGTCCGAAGCAGATTCACGAGATGCTGTCGGAGGGTTACATCGTAATCGTGGCTGGTTTTCAGGGTCAGACACCCGAAGGAGATACGACCACACTGGGTCGCGGCGGCTCGGACTTGACCGCCATTGCGCTGGCGGGGGCATTGAGCGCCGATGCCTGCCAGATCTTTACGGATGTCGATGGTGTGTTCACGTGCGATCCGCGCGTTGTCATCGACGCGAAAAAAGTTAGCGAGATTGCCTACGACGAGATGCTCGAGATGGCGGGTAGCGGCGCCAAGGTCATGCAGTCGCGAGCGGTAGAGTTTGCTAAGAAATTCGGCGTCGAATTCGAAGTGCGGTCGACCTTTACTAAGAGGCGAGGGACAATAACTAAAGAAGAGACTCCCAGCATGGAGGACGTAGTGGTTCGCGGGATCAGTCTCGATCGGCACCAGGCAAAACTCAGCATCGCGGGCGTACGTGACGAACCTGGAATGGCTGCCCGAATTTTTTCGAATATCGCCGCAGCGCACATTATCGTCGACATGATCGTGCAAAACGCATCGATTAGCGGAACGACCGACGTTTCGTTTACGATTCATGAGGACGAGCTGGAAAACGCCCGTACAATCCTGATGCCGGTGATTGGCCAGATTGGCGCGAAGCGATTGAACACAATGTCCGGTGTGGCCAAGTTGAGCGTGGTCGGAATCGGAATGCGATCGCACTCAGGAGTAGCAGCCCGAATGTTCGAGTGCATGGGGAAAAGCGGGATCAACATCCAGCTGGTTTCTACTTCGGAAATTAAGATTGCAGTCATCATCGATGAAAAAGACGCGGAACGCGCCGCACAATTGATCCACGCCGAGTTTGGTCTGGCGCGACTGCTGCCCGCTGCCTCTGCGACGCGGCCGCTCGCTTGATCAATCATGAAGGCTACGCGCGCATCCATGCCGCGCGACAAACGTACTGTCAGGAGAGCGAACTGATCGCGCCGCCACAACTGGAACCGGCGCCGGCGGTACAACCAAAGCAGTGATCACCGGTCATGATCTCACGATCTTCGAGCGAATCTGGATCGATATCCCAAAGAAAAAGAGGCTCGTTCCCTTCATTGGAGGACCACTGCATTCCGAGCTGCTGATTGAAATCGCAATCGTACACTTCGCCGCGCCAGCCGACGCTGATCGTGTTGCGGCACATCAATCCGCAAATCGTTGCTGGATTAAACGCGTGAATGAGCAATTGCATGTATGCCTGCAGTTGGCCGTTATGTCGGAGATAGCTTGCAAAGCGGCCGATTGGAAGATTCGTGAGCGCATAAAGCTTATTAAACACAATTCCGAAATGTTCTCTGAGTTCGCGCTGATAATCGACCTCAAGCTCGTCCTGCGGCGGCGGCAGAAACACGCCAATAGGATTATAGACAAGATGCAGCGGTAATTCGGGATCGATTCCGTAGCCTAACGAGTTGAGTAACTGCAGAGCAGCGATGCTGCCGTCGAAAACGCCTTCGCCGCGCTGCGCGTCTACGTTTTCCGCCGAATAACACGGCATTGAAGCAATGATCTCGACTTTGTTCGTCGCGAGAAACTCAGGCAGATCTTCGTAATCGCGCTCAAGCAAAATCGTCAGATTGCAACGGTCGATCATGTGTCGTGATGGCTCCAGCGCTTTCACTCGCTCAATGAAATAGCTGAAATCTGGAATCATTTCTGGCGCGCCGCCGGTGAAGTCGACGATCGGAATATCCGTCTTCGACAGCCAATTAATGATCCGATCAATCGTCTCTCGCGTCATGATTTCTTTCCGCTTCGGCCCCGCGTTCACGTGACAGTGCATGCAAGTGAGATTGCAAAGCTTGCCTACGTTCACTTGGAGGATCTCAGGATGCGCGCGGCGGAGTGAGAGAGAACCCGCACCCAGTTTCTCAGCGAAGCGATTCATCATTTTTACTGCCCGGCCAAAACTCTCTGGCAAACCAGGCCGATCATTCTGACTGGAAACGTAGCAAATCACTAACTTCCTGAAAAGACTATGGATTTTAGGGGGCTGCGAATCGATGCGATTATTAATCCGGAGCTACTCAGCGAGTTTTTCTGCTGGTTGCACCTCACGTTCGGGGATGTCGCCGCTCGGCAACCGCCAGGGGCGTTGGCCACGAAATGGCATTGCCAAGAGTTTACCCAATGTGAGTTCGTGTTCGTCGCGATACGCTGCAACGCCAATCGTGACGTCGTCCTGCGGCACATCACGGCGCAGCGTGCGATGGAGTTTGTCCCACCAGCAAAAAATGGTGCCCCAATTGGAATTGGTCTCCCGCTGCACGATGGAATGATGGATCCCATGCATGCGCGGAGTGACGACGATCATGTTCAAAATCCGTTCGACTTTGATTGGGAGCCGCCAGTTGGAATGATGAAAGAGTGTCGCGGCCTCCAGGGTGATGAATAAGATCACCAGCATCAAGGGCGCGATGCCAAAGATCATCACCATAAGCGAGAGAAACCCGATGGAAAAAAACATCTCGCCAAAATGAAATCGCGCGGCGGTGCTCACATCGAGATCGAGATCGGTATGATGTACGTTATGAAACCGCCAGAACAGCGGCACCATGTGGTTGGCCCAGTGCCACCACCAGTAGGCATAATCCATCAGCAGAAACGTCGCGATGGCAGTTGCCCAACCCGGAAGGGAAAACCAGTTTAACAAACCGATATGCCGATCTTGCGCCCACATCGCTACCGCAAGCGGGATTGGGAGCATGGCGAGGCGAACGATGGCGAAGCCAGGAATCGAAAGCACAAAATTGCGCACCAGTCGTTGCAGCACGCTGAAATGCTGGCGACGCAGGGGATATCGCCATTGTAGCAACAGCAGGGCGAGAAATAGCCAGCCCAGCAGCGGCCTCCCTACATAGTCCATCAGGGGAATTTTTGGCATAGAATCAGTGACGGAGTTTCGAAAAACCCATCCAGACGCGCACAATATAGTGTCAAAGCGAGCGTAAAAGCGATGCCAAGACGCATCACACTCCAAAGCACTTCGTGCGAAATTTACCAAGATCCGCCTGTTGTATTTCGTGAAGCTTTGGGAGTGCGCACGCGTCCTCGCGTCGCTTTTCGCCAGTCAGTAGGAGTCACGCGCCGATGCGCCGGAAGATAAACGTTGTCTCGGGCTTGATTACTTCGCCATTCATCTCAAGCAAAGGGTAGGCGAGAAAGTTTATCGGGCCGCTGGCCGGCTCGGGTTCCACAACTAGATCGCGGCCTTTCGTTAGTTCGAAACGATTGGCCGGGTTGTGCCCGAAATAGTAACTCGCCAGCTTTGGATTCTTCCATGCTTCGCTGATGTCAACAGGAACCCAGCGACCATCTGCCAGAAATTCGGCCCAGCAATGATAACCGTCGATTGTACCCTCGTTTTTGTCAGCAGGAATGGTAGCGCCTATGGCAAAGCGCGCCGGGATGCCGATGCTGCGCGCCAATGCAATGAAATAGGCGTGAAAATCAGTGCAGTTACCGGTGCGCGCGTCACAGGCGTACATAGCATCGCCGCGGCCCCAGCCGGTGCCTGATTTGTCGTAGCGCATTTTGCCCATGACGTGGTCATAGAGTGCTTTTCCTCGTTCGAGGTCGTCGCTTTTTCCCGCCGCTGCTTTCTGTGCAAGCGTCCTAAAGGTTTCGTTGATGGGCACCAGCTTTTCCGGACGGAGGTAATGCGCAGCTTCCGCTTCGGTTGCAGAATAGGCGACCTTCTCTTTGCGGACAACGCGGTAGCGGATCTCGACCGTTTTGCCACTATCAGCAGGCTGCGGATAGAGCACGCAGATATCATTGGCGTAATCCCGATCCTGCACCTTTTCCCATTTCATTGGGATGCTCAGCTTTTCTTCGGTCACAGTTTGAAAAGCGTCCGTCTTTGCCAACGGCATCCAGACACGAGCCTCGCCTTTGATTTCAGGAAGTTTAACTCGATAGACGAACTCGAATTGATCCGTGCCTTTAACGATCCCCGGATTATCAACACCGCGACTCGCAAGCGCCGCCAGGAAAAATACCAAAAGGCTCAACAGGCGCATGGGCAGGTGGAAAACCATTCGCAGGATTAGCTCGCTGGCACTTTGTGCCACGTGCCGTTCTCTTCTTTCCAATCGTAAAGAGGCTTGCCGTCGATTTTGTGAACCGACGTCTCAGTGACCTTCATTTTGCCCGGCTGCCCGGTCAGAAAGAAATCAAGGTCATAAGTTTTTCCGTCCGTCGCTTTCATGTCCACGCAAGCAAAGTATTTGCCTCCGCCAAGGTCCGAGAGTCGATCGTCATGAACTCGTATTAGGTCGAGAGCAAGATCCTGACCCTCATACTTGACGTGAAATTTGCCATCACTGCCTTTCTCGCTTTGCGCATCGATGTTTTGCTTGATGCCGGCTGAAATATCGGCCGTACTGACCTGTTTTTCCGCGGCTTGCTTGGGATGCTCTGCGCCTTTCTTTGGATGCTCAGGATGTTCCTGTGCAAAAATAGCTGCTGGCGGCGTGAAGAATAATGCAATGGCTACCGCAATAATTAGTTTTAAAAACATATGAGTCCTCCGTCTTCGCTTCGTTTGTTGATAGTTACGTGGATGCTTCACTAGCTTTCTGGCATAATAGCTAAGACAACAAGCGGGCTCGCACTCCTACTTTTTACCAGACGCAGCACACAACCGTTCTATTCCTTGGATCAATATTCCTGGCAGCCGATTTGGTGAACAGCACGCGTACGAAGTTCTCAGTAATTGTGCCGATCTTTAATGAGGCGCCACTCATACGCCCATTTCTTCAGCACTTGCGTGACCGAGCGCCAGAAGCGGAGATTATTGTCGCCGACGGCGGAAGCATCGATGGCACAGCCGACCTCGCTGCTGGGTTTTGCGATCAGCTCGTCCGGAGTGAACCCAATCGGGCCGTGCAAATGAACGTGGGTGCACGTGCTGCGCGTGGCGAAGTGTTCTGGTTCGTGCATGTCGATGCCGAAGTACCGCGGGGATGTTTGCACGAGATCGAGCAGATCATGAATGACCCGAAGGTCGCGGGAGGTTTTTTTAGAATTCGTCTGCCGCGAAGCTCCATTTATCGATTGACGGACGGCTTTGCGCATTATGCCGGGATCCTGCTTCGAATGCGGTGTGGCGACCATGGGCTGTTTTGTCGGCGTACGGCGTTCCTGGACGTTGGTGGCTTTCCAGAAGTGCCTCTTATGGAGGACGTGGAGTTTTTTCGCCTGCTTCGGCGACACGGTCGCGTGATATGCAGCCAAAAACGGATCCTGGCGAGCCCGCGACGCTATGAAGCTGTTGGACGGGTGCGTTTGACTCTGGCTTACGGATTGATCGCGGCGCTTTATATTTTCCGGGTCCCATTGGCAAAACTCGCGTCGCTTTACGGGCGCATTTGTTGCAAGCGCTCTAGCCGGCAGTTAGCGGGATAATGCCGTCCCGCCCGGCGCGGCACGATGCACGCGACGACGTCGCCTGATCCGTTTTCTTTGTATAGGAACAGCAATTGAAAAGGAGGCAGTCATGAAGATAGCGAGTCTTATTATTAGTTTGGTCGCGGCGACAGCGGTTGTTGCGCTCGCGCAGGAAGGAACAATAGAAAACGTAAAGCACGGAGCGAAAAAAGCAGGGGAGACGGTTAAAAACGGGCTGGAAACCGCAGGCGAAAAAACCAAGAAAGCAGCTGAAACAGTTGGAGAAAAAACGAAGGAGACCGCCAAAACTGTCGGCGAAAAGACCAAGGAAACCGCAGAAGCTGTAGGCGAGAAAACGAAAAAGACTGCCAGGACGGCCCAGCGAAAATCAAGGAAGACGTCGAGTAAGTCCAAGACAGAAACCAACGAGCAACAATCGACAAATCAGACACCTAATACACCAAGCCCCAGCGATCGTTAGAAATCGAGTTCATCTATTCGACCCGCGCACTTGACCACCTGAAGTTCTGCTCTCATCGGTTCTGTCATGTTGAGCCCTTCGGCTTCGCTCAGGACAGGCTGCGCGAAACATCTCCGGTCAGTGTTATTGGCCGTCGTTGCGGAAACAGTCTGAGATTCTTCGCTTCGCTCAGAATAACAACGGCGGTTTACGATTTTGTTCGTTTCTGACTTGCTCAGGCTGATTGGGTGAGTCCTATTTGCCGCGATTAATCGAATTTTCCGAATCAAATGAGCGGTCTGCGCCTGGGCATCAACATCGATCACGTAGCAACGCTGCGGCAGGCGCGGTATGCGACGATGCCGGAATCCAAAAATGCGGAGCCTGATCCGCTCGTCGCGGCGCGAATGTGTGAGCAAGCAGGGGCCGGCGGGATCGTGGCCCATTTGCGTGCCGATCGCCGCCACATTCAAGACCGGGATATCGAGCGGCTGCGCCAGAACATCATGACCAAGCTGAATCTGGAGATGGGCAATACAGAGGAGATTATCGATATTGTGCTTCGCATCGTGCCCGATGAAGTCTGTCTTGTTCCGGAAAAACGCGAGGAGATTACCACCGAAGGAGGCCTCGATGTCGTCGCACATCGAAAGACATTGGAACCCACGGTCAAACGGCTTCAAGCGTCTGGCATTAAAGTCAGCTTATTTATCGATCCCACGTTGGAGCAAGTCGATGCGGCGGCCGAGCTAGGCGTGGAAATGGTTGAACTGCATACAGGCAGTCTAGCCAACGCGTTCACCGAAAAGATTCAAAAAGAAGGGCTGGAACAACTGCGGGCCGCCGCGCGCGCCGCGGCGGAATCACACCTCCAAGTCAACGCTGGTCATGGAATCAATTACAAGAATATCGAGCTCATCAATCAGGTTCCGTGTTTGACGGAGCTTAATATTGGTCACTCCATCGTATCGCGGGCCGTCTGGGTTGGGCTTGAAACTGCCGTGAAAGAAATGCTCGCGGCGATGAAAAATTATCCCAGATGAGCGTGATCGGTACTGGCGTCGATCTTGTCGAGTGCGCGCGGATTCAGCGATCCATCGACCGATTTGGCAATCGTTTTCTCCAACGTGTTTTTACCGACGGCGAGATTGAATACTCGATGTCGATGAAATTCCCCGCGCGTCATCTGGCTGCGCGCTTCGCGGCAAAAGAAGCTGTTTCGAAGGCGTTCGGCACCGGCATCGGCAAGGCAATGGGTTGGCGCAACATCGACATCCAGAAGAAGCCGAGCGGCGAACCATTCCTCGTTTTATCCGGACCAGCCAGGGACCTCGCAACAGGACGCGGAGTCACTGCCGCACTAGTCACGCTTAGCCATACCGAGCATCACGCAGTGGCCTGTGTCGTTCTGGAAGGTACACCTTCTTAGCCAGGACAGATGCTCGCCAGGATCACTAGCGTAAGAATGGTTTAATGCGCCGCGATCGATGCAAGGCGATTTTATGAGACGACATGCTATCCGCATCGCGCTTGTCATCATCGCTTTCGCCGCAGCGGCCGCCATTGCGATCGGCGATGTCGTGCGCCGCGCCGCGGCGCGCAAGCTGCGCGAGACGATTCTTGC
>Ga0307471_100000633_pt1 | contig 18152 bp, 34 predicted proteins | sample atmos_gasesAM3C__2_FD_204566 | JGI IMG/M metagenome (GOLD analysis project Ga0307471, IMG submission 204566) | Hardwood forest soil microbial communities from Morgan-Monroe State Forest, Indiana, United States - atmos_gasesAM3C_515 | ecosystem: Environmental > Terrestrial > Soil > Temperate...
CGCCGGCTTCTGCTTCGTCATCTTCGCGAGCTCGGTGCGGACGATCCCGATGATCCGGTTGTCCGTCAGCGTGATCCGGTGAGGATCAAGCCTCGGCCTATCTAGGCGTCCCCGGTTCCAGAACAGCCATTGTTCCCCGAAGTAATACGCGTAGTTCAGGTGCCAGGTCGGTTCGAACCTTGACCGCGCCCCCCTCGCCATTGAGAGGAGCTTGTCGAGGTCTTGGACGGTCTGGTCTTTGTATTCGAGTTGTTGGTTCGACGCCGGGACGGAGAGTTCAGCCACTAGTTGACTTTCACGAGGCCGATCGTCGCAAGCGCTTCAGCCAACACTTTCGCCGTCACCGTCCCACCCGTCACTTCCGGCTGTTTGCCGACCGCATGGTTGAAGAACCCGAGTTCGATACTCCCGGCCGTTTCGCTCATGACGCCCTGGATGATCGACGTGGTGGAGTTGTTCGAGATCACTAGTTTGTTCGAGATGCTCGCGGAGCCCGTGACCGCGGACCAGCCGACGAACACGTTCCCGGACCCGGTGATTTCTTCTGCTGAGGCGGTGCCTACGATCGTGTTTTTGGCTGCCGTGGAGGAGATGCCTTTACCGGCGCTGTTGCCGACGATGACGTTTTCGTTGCCCGTCGTGACGCCCGCACCTGCTTTCACGCCCATCATCGTGTTCGCGCTCCCGGTAGTCAGGGATTCCCCGGCACCCTTACCCTCAAGCGTGTTCCCTTCCCCTTTAGCGGTCAGCGAGGCACCTGCGCCCGATCCAAGGAACGTGTTGGGTTCTGTTGATTCGGCGGGTTTGCTGGTCTGGACCGCTTCCACATTCGGCCGGGTGACGGCGCGTTCCACCACTTCGACGACCGTCGCCGGGGTGATGTTAATCGGGTTTTCCTTCACGGGATCGGGCATCACGCGCTCTTTTCTTCAACCGACGACGTTTTCACAACCCGCACTTTCCCCGTGATCATCGAATCCCCGAACGCCTTCCGGACCGCAGTCGCCGCTTCCTGCCCCGACCCGGCCATGATCGTCGCGACCCGACACGTTTCCGTCGGCGTTTCCCCACCGACCGCTTCCGTCTGGTTCTTGAATGGGATCGCCGGGCCGTAACCGGCGTGCTGCTGGTTGAAGATCACAGTCCATTTTTCAAGCGCCATGCTGGTCCTCCTCGGGGATGTCGTGGATCTGCCCCACCAACGCAAGTTGGGCAGCGTCGTGCGGGGGCTCGTGTTCCTCCGGGGGGAGGGGCTGCACCTGCCGGAGCTCCGGATGCTGAATACGATCCGCCAAAACCGACCGCTCCTTGGCGTACAGTTGCTCGAGGAAGTCGACCTGGCGACGGTGAAGAACCTGCTGCACCACAAGGGCGGCGACGAGGAGGCCGGCGATGATGGCCATCAGAACCCGGATGCTTCTTTGGAGTACTTGCCGAGTTCCAGCCAGCCCGGCCTTGCCGTGTTGTTGAGTTCTTTACCTTCGATCAAACCGTATTTACGTTCCGCTGATTCGTCGAAGTCGGCGTAGTGCAGGTACATCTTGATGTAGGACTGTGCGGGTTCTTTCATCCACACAGCGAATTTTTTGATGTTTTCCGCCTGCTGTGTTGAGGTCCATCCCTGGCTGTCACTCGTGGATTTTTCGATCGGCCAGCCGAGCTCGGTGACGTACACGTTTTTGTTCCATTTCGTGTGGACCGATTCGATGCCTTTCTTCGCCCACGGAAAGCTCGGCAAAGTCGAGTACTGGCCGTTAGAGCCGCCGTACGGGTGGGAGATCAACCCGTCCGCGTACACGGTCAGGGCGCCGGTGACGGCTTTCTCGACTTCTTCCCCGAATTTCAAGGAGCCACCACCCGACTCAACGTTCGCAAGCAACAACGGCCGGTTAGTCGTTGACGGGAACGCGACTTCGAGGGCTTCCTTGCATTTCTTGATGATTTCGCCGTACCCTTTGTAGTTCGTCGTTTCCCCCGACAGGCCCGGCTCGTTGAAGATCTCGAACGCCCTGACGGGACGTTCAGCGAACGCCTTCCCCGACCAGAAGCTCCCGCCGACCCCGTACTTCTTGAAGAAGTTGATGATTTCTTCGTTGAACGTGTTGATATTCGACAGCTTTTCGGCGGTTTTGCCGAAGAAGATCGCGGCGCCGATCGTGACTTTCTGTTCCGCCGCAACACGGATGTATTCTTCGGTCCTCGCGGAGTCGGTGCCGGGGCGGTAGTAGCGGATGCCCGCTTCGTTCATCCGTTTGAAGATCCCCGTCGTCTGCCCCGAACCGGCATACACGCCGATCACCTGCGTCGGCGACACTGCGGCACCGGGGATCGTCACGGAAACCTCGGCTGACCAGGGGTGTTCGCCGGCTTCCTTCACACCGACGTAAACGGTTTCGCCTTCTTTCGGGGTGAACTGGGTCGCACCGGCGTTCCCGTACGTTTTTTTGGCTTCCGGCTTGAACTTCTGCGGTTCGACCGTGTGCGCCTGGGTCACATAGGCTGTGGTGCGGCCGGTGACGGACTGGGGGGCGTTCGATATCGCGACCGACCATTCCGGTGCGGTGCCGGCCCATTCGACGGTCTGTTTGTCGGTGCCGACTTTGAGGACGGGGGGCTGTTCGACGGGGGCTTCGACTTTCCCGAACGCCGCGAACCCGACCGGCCCTTCGTTGAACGCGGTGAGTTCGCTGACCGCTTCGAGTTTCGCGAAGCCGCCCGCGGTCGACTGGAGGTCCCCTACGCCTTCTTTGGCGCAGTTGAAGTGGAGGAGTTTCCCGGCGGTACCCAATGGGAGCTCGGCGAGCCAGTACGGGGTGCCGGACGTGAGTTTGATCGCTAGGCCCGTGACTTTGATCCACGCTTCTTTTTTGATGATCCCGGTTTCTTCGCCGGTCGCGGTGCCCTGCCCGAGGACCGTGCCGGGTTTCCCTTCAGCGTCCGTGTAGACACCGAGCACTAGCGAGGTGACGCCCGTGTTTGCTTTGTTGTTCGTGCGGAACTGGAGTTCTTCGATCGTGCCGGACGAGCTGGCGACGAACCGGAACGCCTCGATGAACCCGACTTTGGTCTGGTCTTCGTTGGTGAGCGCTGCCGATTCGTTCCCGACGAGCAGCGCGCCGGTTGCCCCGGCTACGGAGAACGTTTCGATGGCGGATTCGACCGTTTCGCCTTTCGCGTTTTTCGCGACGATCCTGAAGAAGTACGTGCCGGACAGCGCGGTTTTCAGGGTGGCGGTGACGGGAACGAGGCCTGCTTCGGCGGCGCCGACTTCGTTGGCGGTGACTTCCGCTTCGGTCGGCGGCGACGTTTTGCCGTACTTGAATTTGACGGTCGTGGCCGATTCGTTCGCTGAGACGAACCCGTTGAACGTCGCTTCGGCCGCCGTGACTTTCGTCGCGTTCGCGATCCTCGCGGTCGGTGTTTTGAGTTCCCCGAGCTGCACCGTGGACCCCTGGACGGATTTGACGGCGTTCTGGGCGAACAGCCGGTAGAACCAGGCGGACGTGAATTCTTCGCCGGCTTCGGAGGATTTGACTTCCGCTTCGACCGCTTTATTGGTCGTCAGTTCCGTCGTGACCGTAGTGATCGCAGTCGTTTTGCCCAGGGCCGCAGTCGGGCCGTATTCGAAGAACCATTGGGTTTCCCGGTTGTTCGGGTTGACATGACCCTTCAGTTTCACCGCCGTAGGCGTGCCGCCTGCGGCTATAGCTTCGGTCGTCACGATCGGTGCTCCGGAGATCACGACGGACTGTTCGAGCGCTTCAACAGCAGCGATGAGGGCGTGGAGTTCTTCGCTGAGCGTCCGGAATTCGGCGAGGACTTCCTGGCCGACTTCGGTGTTCGCTGGTGCGATCTCGTTTTCCTCGAGGTCGATCGTCACCGGTGTTCGTTCCGCGACGAGCCAGACAAGCCCGCGGGTGAGGGTGAGGGATTCGCCGACCGCGAGCGTCCCCATTTTTTCCGCGGCGGACACGGAACTGGTCTGGCCGTAGAACACGTTGAACAGGCCGCGGTTGATGATCTTCAGTTCTGAGCCGCCGGTCGGCTCGACCCGCAGTGGACGGTTCAGTTCAATTTGCGGCATTCTTCGACCACCCCAGTCCTCTCAACGTGTCGGCCTCCCCCGGCTCGAAGGTCACCATCACCGGGGCCGGCGTGTCCTTGCGGGCCCGTAGCTCCCGGACCTGCGCATCCATCGCCTTCAAGGCCCTCTTGGAGGCTTCTCGTGCCCGCTGAAGCGCATCCTCATGGTTCTGGTCGAGGCGTTGCCGGCGGACCTCTGCAGCAGCCAGCTCGGCTTCCGCGGCGTTCAGCCTGGCGTGGGTTTCCTCGAGGGCCTGGGCGAGCTCACGGTTCGGCCTGGCCTCATCGAACGCACGGATCAGGATCGGGTCATCGAGGGTGCCCTGCTCGTAGTGCTCGTAGAGCTGGGCGTACGGGTCCATTTAGGCGATGTCTTCGACGCCGTACACGCAGGCCGTGACAGCGCCTTCCACCGAGGTCTTGAGGTTCAGTTTTTGGGCGGCGACGGTCGACAGGTAGCCGCCCTGCGGGAAGACTACGACGAGAGAGTTTTTCGCGGCGACGGACCCCATATAGATGATCGCGGCGTTGTCGAGCAGCGTGAAGATCGTTTCCGTCGAGGAGAACAGCGTGAAGCCGGCGAGCCGAAACCGCTTCCCCGCTTCCGGGGTCCACAATGCAAGGGTTTCTTCGCCTTCCGCTTTGACGGTTTTGGCTTTGACGGTCTTTATGACTTCGATGTCGTACGCCTGGCCTCTAGGCAACTGCGGCCTCCTCCCGGGTCTGGCGCGGCCTCTTGCGGTGGTCGATCGTGATCCCCTTCTGATGAACCGCATCCTCCAACGTCGCCGCGTACCGTTCGGCTTTGGATCGTTCTCGTTCGGCGTGGTCGACGCGGGCGGTGAGGTCGGCGATCCGGTCGTCCTTCGCGCCCTCCGGGGTCATGCCGAGCAGTTCCGCGCCCTCCCGGACACAGTTCTCGCACAGGATCAGGTCGTCCATCGCCACGTTGACCGCCTCGTCTTTGCCGTACCCGCGGTCGCAGGCGGCGTCGAAGTCGATGTGACGGATCGCCTGCTGGTTGAAGCAGGCGGAGCAGTAGATCGGTTTCTGGGCTTCGCGGATATCTGAGGCTAGGCGGGTCATCTGCTCACTTTCGTTCTCGACACGTATTCGGCGGTGGGGCGTTCGGGGTCTTTCGGGTACAGCCATTTCATGATCCGCAGGCCGTAACGACGGGAGATCGAGGCCCTCACGCGAACACGCCCCCCATCGGCGACGCTGGGATACGGCGCTTGTTGTAGGTCTTGCCGGTCATCTCTTCTCGCATCCGGCGTTCCATCGGGTTCAACAACAGCTCCTCCTCCTCAACCGGCGTCGTATAAGGCCTCGAAGCAACCACGTAGCGGAGCGCATCGAGGAGGTGGTCGTCGGTCTTGACGGGCTTCTCCTTCGGGTCATCCTCCGTGCGTGTCGGGGTCGCCCACCGGTACTTGCGGAACTGGTCGATAGTCTGCTGGCAGTTTGCGGCCACCACGAGCCGGTGGGCTTGTAGGCGCTCCTTCACCCGGTTGATCCCCGCCGTCACCGAGTTTTGGCCGAGGATCGTCACGATGCCGTGATCCGTGAACTCCATCTGGTCGCTTCTGCCGGTCTGGTGGACGATGTTCCGTGCGCTGGGATCGATGACGTACCAGTCCGGTTGGAGTGGCACGACAGAGCCTGAGTCGGTTTTTTGGCCCCACTTCATGTTGATCTGCTTGATCGACTCCGCGACCTGCCGGACCGTATGGCCCTGTAGCGCGAGCTCGTCGAAGACGACCATCGTGTCCTCCGTGGTCAGGTAGCACCACACCACGGCGGCCATATGCCTCATGCCCGGGTCGATTCCCACATACACCCGTGACGCGGGGGGTAGCCGGTCGATCTCGGGGATGACATGGTGCATCCGGGAGAACTCGTCGTAGATCATCCCGGCGAAATGGACGAACCGGCCGGATTTGCGGGCTTCCCGCTCCTCCCGAGTCAAGCCGGCCAGGGCTCTGCGCTTGGTGTTTGCGTCGAGGTACGGGTTGTCGTCCATGTCGACGAGGACGAGTGTGGTTTCGGTGAGGGTGCCTTTCGTCCACGGTTCCCAGATCTCGTCGAACATCCATGACATCCCGTGCAATGGGGTCATCGTGAATAGCTCGTCGCCGCCGTAGTCGATCAAGCGCATCATCGACTCCCGGCGAATGTCTTTGGGGGGCTCCTCGTCATAGTGGATTCGGTGCTTGGCGGCGCCGCCGAACTTGTCCAAGTCCTGCTCGAACGTCAAGAAGTCGATGGTGGACCCGTTCTTGAACAGGAGTTTCCGGGTGGTCTTCTCGTACGCCTTGTCGAACCGGTCCCCTACGAGCTGGGCCTTGGGGGCCCATTCGCGGAGCTTCTGGAAGATCACGCCCTCCATCGTGCTAGTGAAATCCGGGACGATGATCCGGCAATGAAAAGGCGGGTCCCACCGCTTGTATGCCCGTAGATGGTCCGGGAGGCAGTCCAGGTCGACCGCTTGGATCAGATCATCGAGGATGCCTGCGGTGGTCTTCCCGGAACGGTTGCCGCCGAGGAACGCCTTCAACGGCTCACGCGACGAATGAAACTGGACCTGCTTCGGGTGGGGGTGGTAGCCGTGGAGCGGGTTGTTCTTTAGCGTCCGCTCGTACACCTCGAGGAGGCGTAGGGCCTCTTTCTGCTGGTCGGCCGGGAGCAGATCGACTGCGGCCCGGTCGATCTGAAGCATCGTCAGCTTTCTTTGAACTGGGCTTCTGTGACGATGACGGGGGTGTCCGTGACGTTACCCGGGAAGAAATGCTGGATACCGCGCTGCGCTTCCGCCACGGACGCGGCTTCGAGCTTCACGACCAGCGCATCTTCCACGCCGCCCTTGCTAACCGGCGTGGTGGACTGGGACGGCAGGAGCTTCACCGATTCCCATTTTTCGGTTTCCTCAGTATTCGTCACCGGCGCATGGGACGCCCTACGCTGCCGGTTGAACACCGCGAAGTAGACAGCCACGGGTCAGGCCTTGAAGAATTTGAGTTCTTTTTCAGCATGAGGCACCGCACCCACCCCGCCCCTGCTGCCATACGCTTCCGAGGCGATGAGGATGGCTTCTTCTTCGCCTTCCGCTTCGACCTGCACCAGCTTGCAAGTGTAGACCGGGCCGTCCTTCCACAAACCGCCGGTTTCCGCGATTTCTTCGGTACCCAAGGTTTCGCCTTTTTTGAATTTCGTTTTCGGGGCCACAGCGCTATAGCCGGGGCCGGCCGACTGGATATCCCAGAGCGCCCACCACTTAGTCTTAGCCAATTCAAAGCACCCCGACTTCCGAAAGGTTGGAGGACAAACACGCCACAGCTTTCCCCGCCGAATTCACGAACGGTTTGATGGACGGGCCAACCCCGCCGACCGTTTCGCCCTGCGTCGCCGACTGGAACCCCTGGCTCAGGAACTTGTCGACGACAAGGCAAGCTTCTTCTGCGGATTCCGCCACGACGGTCACGAAGTAGCACTCCTGGATTTCCGCGGTAGCGAATTTCCCGAATTCCGCGACCGGAGCAGGTTCGTTTTTTTCGAGGGCGGTCCCGGCACCGATTTTCGCGACCTTCAATTCTTTTTCTTTCCAGCCCGTCACCGGTTTCTGGTTCCCGCCGTCACGCTGACCGTAGAACACCGTCCATTTTTCTTTTGCCATCCTGCCGCTCCTTTACTTGTGGACGCGGCTCTTTGCCGCAACTGCAATGTCCCGCCGCCGCAACGGAGGATGTTCGGCCTTCAGGCTCATCTTCTCCTTGCGCCCGTCCGGGAAGTGAGCTTCGACGGGGGTTTCCTGCATCGCCTCTTTCTCGCTCGAGGGCTTCGACAGCTTCACCCGGGCTTTCGAGCTCGGCGTTAGCGGCGAGAAGTCACGCTTCGCTCCGGGAGGCCTGGGAAGTCGGCGCACCCCCAGCCGGTTCGTCTCCTCCGACGTTGAATCAGGCGACGTGTGGTTCGGGAGCTGCTGACCTTTCGGCGTCACTGCCTCCCAACGCTTCGCCATCGCCGGATGATTGCTGTACATCCAGGCTCTCTGGGCTTGCGACTGGAATGGCATCGGACCTCCCGATCGAAGAAAAGGCGGCAGGCCAGGGAAGGAAAACCTGCCGCGCACCGGCAACCACCGGCTGGGACACACAGCACCCCCGGTACGCACACGGGGCGAACTCCATGGGGCCATAACCCCGAAGCTCAACGCCGCTGAGTCGCCCTAGCAAACATCTCAGCCCTCGACAAAGGATTCCCCCCAGGCCGGGACTCCAAGGCCGGAGAAGGCTCGCAAGAGGCCTCTGAATCCACAGGAGGGTCGGGACTCCTACGCGAAGCGGGGGGCACCCGACGGTGGCAGGCCCGACACAACACCTTCACGTTCGCCGGGTCGCACACCTCGCCGCCCTCGATGATTGGGCGAATGTGATGCACCTCCAGCTCCCTACCGCCCGGGACTCCACACTCCTCACACCTACCCCCGCGCTCCAACACGAACAACAGCCGAAACGCGTAAGGACCCCAGCCGCCCTTCCGAAGCACCTGATCGGCTTTGCGCGTACACGCCCGGCAACAGAACCGCTGGTTACGCTGACGCGGCACGAACGACGTACCGCAATGGTCACAGTCCCTCGCAGGCAACTCCGGGTGTCGCCGACGCCACGCAGCGCTATCCCGACAACGCACCGAGCAGTATTCGCGCTTGCGGCCGTTCGCTCGAGTTGGCACTGGTAAGTCCGTGCTACAGAACTTGCACCTCATGCACTTAGCGTACAGTCAGTACCGGACGCTCACACGTAGAAACCGCGAGGCTGCTCATCTGCCAAGGGACTCCTCTCAAACGGGAGCACTCGATCCCTTCGTGGCACGCCACCCCTGCCGGGTCGAGCTCGAACGCTTGTGTCGCGTGTCAAAGGAGGGTCTAGCCCATGGATACAGGCTTTGTGGCCGGCCGCCCGGTGTTGTGCTGTGTCCACGCGTAGGACGGTCGTGTGCGCAGTCTGGTTCGCAAACATGCGGGTTTGCAGGGGTTTTCGCCTATCACCCAGACAGGCCCAGTCAGACACAACACGAGAATCCTGGCGTGTGAGGGCTAAGCGCTACGCAGCGGAGGGTTTGGTGTGGAGCTGCTGGTGTTCTCTATGGTGGATTGGCTGGGTTTGGAGGTAGCGGCGAATGGCCTGTGGCGATCTACCGCAGCCTACGTCTTGCCCGTGCTGGTCCTTGCAGAGGTGCATATCGCCGCCGCCTAGTGATTCGTCGGCGTCGATTTCGTAGATGCGCACCGAGAGGAAGCCTTGGGTGCAATCACGGCCGCATACGTCGCAGAAGACCCTTCTCATGGTGCGTTGTCCTGTCCGTGGGTGAGCGTTTCGATTAGGTGTTGGGCGATGAGGAAGCCGCAGCGTTCGCATTCGTAGGCTGGCGGCTCGAGCGGTCGCATGTGGATGGTGGTGTGGAGCTTGTGGCCGCAGACCAGGCATTTCGGTTCAGGGATCATCGGTGTTTGAGTTCGTCGACGGTGGAGAAAATGGCCACGATGATGATCCCTGCGACGAGGATCAGCGGGCTAAGCCACGGCAGGATGCTCATACGCCGTGATGTTCCCAATCGAACGGGGCGACAATGCTCCCATTGACGATCGGCGGCTGATACCAGCGCATCTGCGGTTTTGTTTTCCGCTCGTCGCAGCAGCACCCGTAGAAATCGTTCGTTGCTTGCCAGCGTCGCCTAGCTCGACGGAGTTCTTTCCATCTGCGCAGCCTCACAATGGGGCTCCTAACGGCCTCGGACCGGTCGGTCTGTACAAACACAAGCAGACAAACCCTAGCTATAGAGCCAAATCTTGTTCGGCGTCTATCGCGTCACGCGCTAGTTCTCTCTCACGGACACGCTCCAAATACTCCCCGTACACGCTGCCGCCGGCTTTCGTTGCGATCATCCACTCCAAACCAGCCGTTGCGTGAGGACAAGAACCCTCAGGGATCGTGAGCTCGGCAAGCTCGTGCTCATAGCAGTCCAGGATTAGCCTGCATCCAGGACAGTCAGGCTCGAACATTCAACGCCTCTTCGACACGCTCCAAATCCCGTGCGGTCGACTGTTGCTCCTTGAACAGGATCTTCAACCGGCCCTGAGCCGATTCACGGTCAACCATCTGCACATCACCGTCACACACCTGGCTGATGCACCGCTCGATGAGGCGTTGGATGCGGCGAGAGTGACGCTTGAGTTCGCGCCGGGCCTTATGGGCTTCCGAGGCGGTCGCCATGCTCAACCCGCGTTTAGGGGTCGGTGATAGGCCCGCAAGCACGTTACATCATCCGGACGACGACTGTCAACCATCACGCAAACGCCGGAGCATCCAAGCGTTCCCCGAGGATCGCATCACGCCCATTCCGCCTCCTCAGCTTTTCAACATGCGACGTTGAACAGCCCATGTAAGCGGCCGGCCACTCCGGCCTGCAACCCTCGAAATGGACAAGGATCGCCGTGTTCCGATCCTCCGTGTTCAGCTCCGCGTCAAACGAGTTGAACGCGAGCTTCCGCTTCACCGTCGAATCGTAGTCCGCGTTCGCGTTCGCAATAGCCATCAGCCGAGCGCTAAGGCCCCTCTCGCGGGCCTGGCTCATCAGGTCGGCGTGATAGCCCATCAGCGACACCAAAGAGCTCAAAACACCATTCTGCGCCCTGTCGAACCCGGGCGGCGGCGAGCCTTGCGGGTGAGCTCGATGCAGGTTCAGGCGGCCCAGGTCCATCGTGCCGCCCTCGCTGAGCAGCTCGAGCTTGCGGAGCACATCACGTTCAAGAAGGTCCAGGTCCATTTGCGGCTCCTGTTCTGTCCAGACGGGCGTTTACCCTACGGTTCACGTTCTGAGGAGGACGCCCAGCGGGAGCCACGTTTCGCAGACGTGGCTTTCGTGCGTTCAGGGGCTCACCGGTCGCTCTCCTTGCCCGCCGCCAACACATCACGGCCAGCATCAGTGAGGTAGAACCCACGGGGAGTGCTGAGCGCGATGAAGCCTTCGTCGAGCAGCCTCTCGACCACGCCGCCGGGTTCTGGCAGGTAGGACGAGCCTGCCGCATCCAAGAGATCCACGAGCCCCAAGAACTCGCGATCCCTCTCTTCCGCGTCGGTTGGTGTGTCCTCGGGCACGGACGAACGGGCCTGCCAAGCCCGCCTGAATCCCGCGTAGAAGCCTTCCCGTCGCGACGCCATCGACGTATGGACGACTTTCAGGGTTATCGCCCACGCGTTGTATTCCGCCTCGACTAAATCCCGTGAAGGCCCAACCAGGTTCTCGTCGCTCATGGCTTCTCGCGGTCAGACGGTAAAGAAGCCAGAGCAGCACGGGTAGCTTCGAGTGCCCGGTGCAGCCGTTCAGCAGCCTCCTGCGTCTGCGGCTTCGCGTCCTCGTAGCCGAGCGCGACGACCAACCCATGCGCCGCCTCTCGTAGTGCCTTTGCCTCGGGCCGTGACTCGCGCTTCCCCGCAGCGTAACCGTCGTTCCATGCCCGGTCGATCTCGCAGGCCACCTTGAAGTCCTCGGTGATCTCGTCCTCGGGCTGGACAGGCGAAGCGGCGAGAGCAGCATGGGCCAATCTGAGCGGGTGCCGCAACCCAAGCGTGACACCAGCCAGCGAGGAATTCGGTTCCTCTCCGATTGACATGCGCTGAAGTCGCTCAACAGCATCTTGGGTGGCCTCGGCGAGTAGACGCAGCGCCTCCCCCTCGTCTGCTGGCGGAGCCGGGGCGCCCCGCTTCTTGAACTCTGGCGTCGAGGTATCAAGGCCAGCCTGCGCCGCAGTCCGTTCGATCTCGTCGTCTGCTGGTAGACGTACAGCCTCGGCCCGCGACTGGACTGCGACGTGGCACCCGCACCGCGAGCAGTTGACCACCGGCCCCGGAGCGCCCCCGATCTCAACCCCATCCTCGGGATCGAGTTTCCAGCCGCAATGACAGACCGCGCGCCCGTCGTCGCTCCACATCGCAACCGGGTCGGCAGGGTGCCCACACGGGACATCTCGCCAATAGCTATCCGGAATCCCGTTGTGAGCCTCGGCCCGCTTGGCTCGCCCGATTTCTTCGCCCACGATCTGCCAAGCATCAGCCTCACGCTCCTCCTCGGCTTCGGTAGGCCCCGAAGAACGAGCAGCGAGGAAACCGGCCACGAAGCACTCTTTGCGGCTGCTTCTCCGCTGGTGGTGGTATTCGCTCGGTTCGCCCTGCCTGCGGGTTCCCCAGGCGTCCTCCGCTTCTTGCTCCGGCGTTTGATGCTGGGTCATCGGACAGCCCCCCACTGATGAACCGCAGGCCCAGAGACGCCCGCAATCGAAGCCACGGCCCTCTCCGATTCGCCAAGGGTGAGAAGGCCCACAGCTAGACGCCTGCGCTCCGAGAGCAGCTTGTCGCGGGTCCGTTCCAGCCGTTCAAGGGCCTCACGGTTATCCGCTAGTTCGTCGCTCAGTTTCAACCGCGCCGCCGACTCGATGCTCATTGTCTGTCCTCCCGACCAGAAACACCCCACAGAATCCCGACGAGACGGTCCCGAAGCGTCACTCGTCGACCTCGTCGATACTGATCGTGAGGTGCGCACCGGGGCCGAGCAACGAGATAGCTCCGAAGATGCCCGACAGGACCTGCTCGAGCTGGACTGTGCCGACGGCTCGCAGTGGCTCCATCGCGCCCTCGGCGCGCTGCCCCTTCGCCATGCGCACCCAGAGCGCCCAATCCAAGTCCTCGGTCGCTCGCTTGAACCGGAGGGCCGCATCAGCAATCCGCAGGCCCGGAGCGCGGATCTGCTCGAACTCGGTGACAAGCCGCTCCCGCTCGTCGGGTTGTGCTTGATGCTCGCTCACCGGACCCCCTCGTGCCATTCGCGGTGGATCTCCATCACGTCTTTCTCGGCATCGAGGACAAGGGCGACCCCGCACTTCTCGCAGGTCACAAGCCCGATGCGCGTACCCTCCGCCTGGACCACCACCACGCGATCGTCCGTGAACGAAACGAGAACCGGGTATCGCCGCTCGCTCTCGGGAAACAGCCAAGGCATCTTCGAGTCTTTGCCGCTCATTGTCTGTCCTCCCGACCCAGCGTCGGGATATAGACAGCCTCGCCATCGAAATCGAAGGCGTGCGACCCCATAAATCCGGCGAAGTCGTCAGCTCTGAGAGGCGCGACAAGCTGGATTGCCTCGATCACGACCGGCTTCTTGCGAAACCGCCTCGGCGCTGCTTGGTCGCTTGTCGGCATCACCAATCAACCTCGGCTTCCTCGCTCACGCAATGGTCGAGAAACGATGGAAGCTCCTCAGCGATGACCCGATCCAGCACTTGACCGACTTCCTCGCGGATGGCTTCGTTGCTCGTCTCGTACCACGTCTGATCCTGGTCCTCAGCATCGATGAACGGGTCCAGCACAGACCTCGGAATCTGTAGGCGCAGGGTGACCGTCGCGGAAACCGTCTGACTACTCATCGTTCTCCCCTATCGTTGCTTGTCGGCATTACACATCCCCCTCGCGTCCAGAATCGGTCAGGGCAATCTCGCCCCACGCTTCCATGTCGCAGTCAAGGTCGGGGGTCAGGGCAACGAGGCCACGACGCTCAAGCGCCCGGGCGGTCGCCAAATTGATCGCGGGCACCCCACCGATTAGCTCTGTGGGCTGGCGGACCCAGACATCTCCGCTGCCTTCCTCGCGCAGCAGCTTCAAGGCCCGCCTCTGATCGCGCGTGAGCTTCCCCGTGGGCATTACACGTCCCCCCCCCAAACATCGGAACTGAGAGCAGCGGTCATGGTCTGTCCTTGATGAGGCGAGCCGCGCGAAGTAGACGAGCGAGCGTTCGACCTTCGGGTCCCACATGCGCATGGCACTCCGGGCAGGCTCCCGTGATGAGGTTCTTGATCGGCCAGCTGCGCCAATGCGGGTGATGCGCGCAGGAGATCGTGATCGTCCTATCGTTTTGCCCCTGGGGCTTGTTCATGCCGCCGCCTCCGGCATCTCGGCAGTCCCCAATGACTCATCGCCCCAATAGTCCCAACCGAACCTTGCACGACGCGCAAACAGCTCGACGTATGGGCCGGGGCTGACCTGCTCCACCACGTCAAGGAACCCCTCGGGCTTGGCCGAATGCGCCGGTGCGCCGTTGTGGTTGTACGGGCGCTTGAACGCGAACCACGTCGAGTCCCAGCGGCGCGTCGGCTTCAACGTGCCGCGTCGCGCGTAGATCACGTACTCGCTCGTGATCGTGTAGGCGCCGCCGAGTCCGATTCCCATCGGCGCCTTGCACCACGTCAGCAGCGTCGAGAACTTGAAGCCCCAGGCATCCACCACGTCGAAGGCGTCGCGCAGGAAGCCGTTTGTCGTCCACAGGTAGAGATGCGCGTCGGGCGCGGCGAGATCAGCGACCGGGAGCGCGGCGATCTCCCCGAGCGTCATCCGGTTGTACGGCACCCGCGACTCATAGCCGAGCCACTTGCCGCGCCAGTTCCCCGCCGTCGAGACTGTCCGGCCGCCGCTGTCGGGATGCTCCCACGGAGGGTCCGCGACGATCGTCCGATACTTGCCATCCGCTGTCGGCATTACACAACCACCCCCACAGACCGCACACGAGCTCGGCGTGACCTCATGCGACGAGCCTCAGCTGCGGAGCGTTCACGGATATGCGAGCCAATCGAGCGCCCACCGCCTCATCGCCTCTGTAGTTCCGCCCAACCCAAGCGCGTCCCGCAAGCGCGCAGGCGGTCCGAAACTCGTGGTCGGTCAGGATGCCGTGATCAAGCTCAAACGCGCGATTGTGCCAGCCACGGTGACACCGTTTGCAGAGCGGAACGCCGTTGCCGTCGATATCCGTGGCTGCCTGCGGGGCAATCACCTTCGGGACGATGTGATGCAGATGGACGGCTTTAGCGCCGCACGCGCGACAATCGGTCTCGCCCTTCGCGCTGACTCTCCACGGCCTCGGCAACGGCGGCAGGTCGTTTAGCGGGAAGGGGCCGGGGCCTGCCCATCCTCGGAGGATCTTCCGCGCTTCGGCCCGCGCGTCTTCGGCCTCGCGCTTGGTCCGATAGCTCCGAGGCGGACCGGGCAGTACGCGGGCGGTGCTGACGCTCGTCCCGCGCGTGATGTCGTAGACCTGGGCGCGCCAGTGTCCGGATGGCAGGCGGCAGACGCTCATGCAGACCCCACAGACACGGTTGCGTGAGCAACGTTCGTGTGCGGGCGGCTATCAGGCCGTGTGCGGTTTCGTGTGCAGTCCAGCCCGAACCCATCCTCGGGCGAACCCCAGCAATAACGGGCCAGAAGCCCAGAAAACCTCAGTCCTGGCGGGGAAACGTCACGCCTTGGCGGTCCTTGACGGTCCCCAATGGTCTTGCGAGATATCGATCGGGGAGACAGGACAAGTTTGGCTCTACGAAGCCGCATCGGGGCCTCCGTGTGCATTCCCGTGTGCGGTCCGCACGATTCTCAGAGGCTCAACACGCCCCGCTCGAGCGTAAGCCGCAACCACGCGGTCAAGGGCTTTATCGCGGTCCCGGTGCCCATACAGCCGGCGCACAAGCTCGCCACCATCATTGTGGCCGAGCGCGATCGCTACGTCCTCCGAAGACATTTCGAGGACGTTGACCATGTACCAGCCCGCGAAATGGCGGGTCGCCAAATACAGGCTGTCCGTGTAGCCGGCCGCAGCCTTCACGGCCTTCCAATGGTAAGCCCGGGCTGACGTCGTGAAATGGCCGCCGCGAAGGTTGACGAAACAGAACTCGGATTCGCGTGGTAGTCCCACCAAAGCCTCGCGGGCCTGTCCGGTCAGCGGGGCTTCACGGGACGGCATCGTCTTCGGCGTCGTGAACTTCCTCGCACGGGCGCTGTACTGCTCGACGACCAGGAGCCGGTCCCGGGCGAAATCAACCCGGTCCCAACGGAGCGCGTCAAGCTCCCCAAGATCGCCCACATGCGCGAGCGGCAGCGAGCCATGCTTCGTCACGAAGCCCCTGGTGCGCTCGGCGTTATGCAGGTTAGTCGACTCCTTCGGCCGCTTGTAGAGCGGGTCTGTGGTCCAGCGTTCCCAGAACATGCGGACCGTGATCCCTTCCGACCGTTCCTCCAACAACACCTCCCGCGCTCGAGCACGGGCCTGCTTCGCAGCGGTCTTCGACGGGAACGACGCCTCGCCGCCAAGGATCTTCTGCACCGACACCGACTTGCCCTGCGCAGGGTCATAGATTTGGGCGCGCCAACGACCGCTAGGGAGCTTGCTGACGCTCATGCCGCCCGTTCCCTAGCCTGCGCCCACGCAATCGCCACAGACGCCCTGAAACGCCTCGTACGCCTTCCCCAGGTCACGCTCGGCATCCCTTCACGAACCATCACGTCGATCGTACTCAGCGACACACGCATCCGCTCAGCGAGTTCTTGGCGGGTCACGAACCGCTCCACAGTCTCAGCCGGAAGACCAGTCGGCGGGCTCATGCCGGCGCCCTTTTGCGGTAAGAACGCCGCACCGAGCCGCCAAGGCGATCCCTCACGGTCCCCTCGCTCACAACCTCGCCCCACCAGATCGCCGCTACCTGCGCAATCGCCAAGCACGACAATCCGGCCTCCTGCAACTGCTGCATCCGGGCCAACGACCGCTCAGGCGACACGCCCCGGGTCGGCTTCGCGCCCCGCTTGGCGTTGAGCTTCCGCTGCTGCTTACGAGTGTTCGCCCTCCGCTTCTCCGCGTAGGCCGGGTCGACCCAGCACCGGACAGTCGCCCAATGTGGCGCGCGTCCGAACTCGCGGGCAAGTAGGCCACGGATTTCCTCGACGGTCCAGCCGGCCTGGTGGTGCTCACGGGCCTTCCCGATCATCCTTGCCGAGTAGGTCATATCTCGATTTCTTCCAGCCGCGCCACAACACCCGGACCCGACACGAGGTGATAAGCCACCACCCGCTCAGCAGCAGAAACCTCCGGGTCGAACGCTCGGTGAGGAGGCGTCACCTGCCACTCCACACCCATCGCCTCGTCGATCAGCCGGTCCACGGGCATCCGAAGCCGCTCAGCCTTCGCCGAGAACATGTCCCTAGCCTCCGCGCGAGTGAACCCGTTCGGGCTGTTGCAGCTCCCACGGATAGTCCGGAGCAACCGGTCCGTCACCTCGCCAGCCGGCGCTTCCGAACGCTTCGCCAGCGGCTTGTACTTCGACTTCGCCGCCTCCCTGATCCGGTAGACCAGCAGCCCCGGAGTGTCCCCGTTCTCGCGGTCGTACTGCGCCACGGCGGCGAGGCAGGCATCGAGGTTGAAGTCCTCGCCAAGGGCGTTCACCAGGGCCTCGACCTGATTGACGCCGCGCTGTTCCATCAGCGTTTCCAGTGTTGCTGGTGTTTGCTCGTTGCTCATACCGGACCGTACTGTTCTGTTTGGGAATGGGTTCGGGTACGGGGTCGGGGACGGGTAGGCATTTGCTTTCACCCGGCCATGCCGTTAGCTCGCGCTTCGCCACCACGTTTGCCTGACGCTTGCCGTTCTTTTGCTAGGCGTTTTGCTTGGGCGTTGCTTGGGTTGTACTTGAGCCAATCGTGGATCACCCAGCCGCGCCCGTTCTTCTCCCACAAGCCGACACCGACAAGAAGATCAGCGATGGCTTCGCCGCCCTCGTCATCGAACCTCCTAACGAACTCAAGCGGCACTCGGCCCTCCAATTTGTAGGCCGCGACGTAGGACATAGCGAGTAGGTGCAGGCCCATCGCTTCGAGGCCGGCGGCGAGGGCCTTCGGGTGACTGTGCAACTGATCGTCTACCTTCGCCCACGGCATTAGGCCGCCTCGTCGTAGTGAGGCGTAGCTGCGGGCGTAAACAGCCTGTCCAGCCCGTCGCTCAGCCGTTCGACCGCAGGCGGTACGCGAGGCGTGTACGGGCTCCGGTGGAGGGTGTAGCGGTAAGACCCCTCCCGCACCCTCTCGCTCTCAATGACGTGGCCTCGTTCCCGAAGCTCCAGCAACCTCGCCCCATACCTCGAGCCAACCCCCGCATCGAGGATCTGCGCGGTCGTCACACCACGTTCGCCGGCTTCCGCCAAGATCTTC
>Ga0307471_100000634_pt1 | contig 18150 bp, 13 predicted proteins | sample atmos_gasesAM3C__2_FD_204566 | JGI IMG/M metagenome (GOLD analysis project Ga0307471, IMG submission 204566) | Hardwood forest soil microbial communities from Morgan-Monroe State Forest, Indiana, United States - atmos_gasesAM3C_515 | ecosystem: Environmental > Terrestrial > Soil > Temperate...
AAGTGCCCGACCGTTGTCTGGTATGTTCCGAAGCCGCAAAAACCTTATCACTCGTCGATCCTTGACAGCCTTGAATGGGCTATAATAGTGGAAGCAAGCTCTGCGGATATATCATTCTGGGAAGGGAAACCCGTTCCAGTAATGGGCTCTAGTAGATTTCGCCACGCGGGGCTAAACAACCTCTTATCGCAACTAAGGCTTCAACTTCAATATTTCGTCGGATCGAAGAACAATTCAATGCGCACACCTAACACCTAACGCTAGGGAAATCGGGAATCTTGGAGCGTATCATCGTAACGGGCGGCCTGGGCTTCATCGGGAGCAACTTCATTCATCAACTCCTCGAGACGCGCGACGACGTGACTGTTACAAATGTAGATTACCAGGGCTTGGGCAGCAACGAAGCCAACCTCTCAGACATCCGCCTAAACGACCATTATCGATTCGTCAAGGCCGACATTGCGGGCTCAAGAACGCAGAGCCTTGTGAAGAACGCAGATTTCGTCGTCCATTTCGCGGCTGAAACCCATGTAGACCGGAGCATCGCCAACCCTGAGCCCTTTCTCAAGAGCAACCTAATCGGAACCTTCAACATCCTAGAAGCATGTAGAAAGAACGACGTCAGCAAACTCATCTACATTTCCACTGACGAAGTCTACGGTCCCGCATCCTCAGAATCCTTCAGTGAGCAGAACTCGCTGAGTCCCTCTAGTCCATATTCATCGACGAAGGCGGCGGGTGATCTCATGGCCCAGGCCTGGAACAACACCTACGACCTGCCTGTCGTCATTCTACGCTCCACGAACAATTTCGGCCCCTACCAACACCCGGAGAAGCTTATCCCAAAGATCATTATCAGAAGCATAATGGGACGACCCATCCCACTCTACGGGGGAGGCGGACAAGTGAGACGCTGGATCTATGTACGAGACTTCTGCGCTGCCATAGAAGCAGCACTAGAGAAGGGGGTACCGGGAGAAGCATACAACATCTCCGCGGGAAACGAATACAGCAACCGAGAAGTGGCCGAACGGCTGCTTAAGCAGCTGGGGAAACCCCCGGACACAATCATTACTGTGGAAGACAGACCCGGACACGATACTAGGTATAGTGTGACCTCCGAAAAAGCTTCGAAGGAACTCGGTTGGAGTCCCAAACATGAATTTGATACCTCAATAGGTTTGACCACTAAGTGGTATCTCTCCAACCCCGGATGGTGGAAGCCTATAGCAACACGGAAGGTCCTATCCTCAACACCCTGGAAGGAACGATGGTAAGTCAGTCCGGAAGAACGAACGCTATTGAGAATTGCTTCGAGCTATCACATGTCGAAGTCCTCGGCGACCTCTATTCACTTGTGAGGAGGATCGTTCCAATCGTATGGTTTGCCCGTTCTTGGGTTTATGATGGACGTATCGTTCCAAGCCCGCCTCTCCTTGTCCGAATTCTCACTATCATAGATCCTGTTGACGCAGTAAACAGCTATAGCAGGCTGGTCCCCTATCGCTTTTATTCCATGCCAGTAGAAGCCCGGGACTCGAACAACCTGTAGCCTCTCCGCGCTTGTTATGGCCTCGGTCAACTGTCCCCTGGTAGCGGAATCAGTTCTGTCGTCATATGCGCAGATCTTGACGGCGCCATGGAGGACCAAGAAGTACTCAATCTGTCCGTTGTTGTGACGATGCCAGGCCCTAATTATTCCCGGATAGGAATAGGACAGGTTTGCCTGAACAACCCCATCGTCTCCGATAAGGTCCCTCCAGTCCTCCCGATAAATCTCTGCGAAGAATCCCCGTTCATCTATGTTCTTCATAAGATCTTGGACTTTGAAACCGGGCAACATCGAACGAAGATCCTCCCGCACATCCTGCTGACTCTTATTCAAAGCTATACGTCCCTATTCTCACCCAAGTGTCCCGAGATTGTCTACGAATATCTAGTCGAGGCAGCATCTTCATCCTTCGCGGATCGAGTGGGAGATCACCCACTGCTGGCTGACATTGTTGTGAAGATTTTTTCTGTCAACGCAGACGTTGAAAAGCCAGGCTAGCGAGAAGGCCTACCATCAATCCTGAATTGAATGCGATGTCTTTGACGTTTTTCCATCCTCCAAGCGGGCTTCCATATTGGAAGAATTTTGACTTTCCTGCCCTGCGATTCCTGAGCGGAACAGCAGTCTCACGTAGCCTGAATCCTTTTGCCGACAGAAGGGGAATCATCAACGGGAGCCCATATTTGAAAAGTAGATCAGGATCTGCAGCGCCTCGCGCCAGCACTTTGATGCCGCAGTTTGAATCGCTTAATGTGACTCTGAAGACTAGTCTGAGAATCCGATTATATGTTCTCGAAATGGCCGCTCTTGCCTGCCCATATGATCCATAGTCTCTACTCCCGGTCACCACATCCGTTCCATTATTCCTGAGACCGACCATTCTAGCAAGATCTGACGCATCATACTGCATGTCCGCATCGTAAAAAGCGACAACGTCTCCCTTTGCGGCTTTGACACCTTCCCTCAGCGCTGTGGCCTTCCCATAATGGCGTTTCAAATCCAAGACTCGGAGGAACCCGCATTGACTCTGCATGTTTCTAGCTACCAACAACGTGCTGTCAGTGCTCCCGTCGTTCACGACAATTATCTCGGACTTGTATCCCGCGTTTCCCATCGCCTTGGACAGTTCATTTACGCATCGCGAGATATTCTGTTCTTCGTTCAGAGCTGGAACAATAATCGACACTAGTGACGGGCTGGTCGGTGGAGCTTCGAATTGATCTGACACCCTCTCCAATTCTTCTAATCATATCCCGCGAGGCGTTCGGGAAATAGAGCTCAAGTTTGTTCTGTAACCTGCGTACCCGCCTCCTCGTTGGGCGGGGAAAGTGCTAACGGGCTTAGGAGTCTGGGAAACCTTATCACTGCTGCCTAGGAAGGCGCGACACACGAGAGGACCCTGGATGCCAAGAGGTTATCCCGATGAATCCTTCTGGAAAGGGAAGGGTGTTCTTGTCACAGGATCCAGTGGCTTTGCAGGGCGAAATCTTTGCAATCTTCTCTCCCAAATGGGCTCAAGGGTTCGCTGCTTTGTTCGTTCCAATAACGATTTCTCGGTGACTGAGCCTGGTGCTAGCCTTGCCGTCGGCGATGTCCAAGACTACCAGAGTGTACTAGACGCGCTGAAAAGGGTCGACGTGGCCTTTCATCTTGCAGCAATCACACTGATACCAGAAACAAGAGCAAAGACATTCAATACGTTCGCCACCAATGCGCTCGGGACCCTCAACTTTCTTATGGCCGCCAAGGCACAAGACGTGCCGAAGCTAGTCTACGTAAGTACGTGCCATGTCTACGGGAAACAGGAAAGGCTACCGATAACGGAAGACGCGGCTCCGAAGCCGATTGACATCTACTCGGCCAGCAAGCTATCAGGAGAGAGTCTTGCCCTGTCGTTCGCAGAGATGCATGGAATGGACATATCCATCAGCCGAGCCTTCAACCACTACGGGCCATATCAGAGACCCGACTTCCTCGTTCCATCAATTATCCTTAGATTGTTGAAGGGAGAGAAACTTGCAATGGGCAACCCCTCGCCTACGAGAGACTTTAGCTATGTTGAAGATATCGTCCGAGGCTATGCGCTCCTAGCCGAGAAGGGCCGGTCTTCGGAGATCTATCACTTCAGCAGTGGACAAGAGAAATCAGTTCAGGAAATAGTCGGGACCATCATGAGGATCAGTGGAGTCAAGTCTGAAGTGCACTGGAATCCTGAGGCTCGACGTGTTGACATTCCAAGATCGGTCGGCGACTACTCCAAAGCGAAGGGGGAACTTGGTTGGACCCCACGGGTCGACTTCGAGGATGGGATGAAGAAGACCGTAGCGTGGTACCGATCCCAGCTAGACCAGTGGAATCCTGAGATGATCCATGTCCCAAACGCTTGACCAGATAAGGCCCTACCTCCGAAAGCACTTCCAGCTCAACAAACCAGAGTTTGTCCCCGGCAAGACCCGGATCCCTCTCACCATACCCACATACGACTCCGAAGAAGTGGAGGAGGCTGTTGACAGTCTTCTCTCAACTTGGGTCACAATGGGGGCCAAAGTTAGGAAGTTCGAGGAAGCCTTCGCCCAGTACAACGGCTCCAAACACGCCGTAATGGTCAACTCAGGCAGCAGCGCAAACCTTCTCGCCCTCTCAGTTCTAACCAACCCAATTCTCCCAGACCATATCGAAAAAGGCAGTGAGATCATTACTCCCGCAGTCACTTGGGCGACAACCGTCTACCCAATCAGCAACGTAGGCTGCACCCCCGTTCTCGTCGACGTCGATCTGCATTCCTTCAATATCATCCCAGAACAGATAGAGAAGGCAATTGGACCCAAGACCAAAGCCATCGTCCCCGTACACCTTCTCGGCCGTCCCAGCGAAATCGACCAGATCTCGAAAATCGCAGAAGACAATGATCTGTTCCTGATAGAGGATAGCTGTGAGTCGACCGGCGCCGAGTTCCAAGGCAAGAAGGTCGGCAGCTTCGGCGACATGGGCACCTTCAGCTTCTTCATCAGCCACCACATCTCAACAATAGAGGGAGGAATCATCGTCACCGACAACGACAGGCTCTACGAGTATCTCAAAGCCATGCGAGCCTTCGGCTGGGTCCGAGACCTCCGAGACAAGGACAAACTAGCAGCCGCCAACAATGGAATAGACCCTCGCTTCCTCTTCATCACCAACGGTTACAATCTCCGCCCTACCGAGATACAGGGCGCGTTCGGCATCCATCAGATTAGGAAGCTGGACAAGTTCATAGAACTTCGAAGAAACAATGCATCATACTGGAACAGGAAACTCTCACCCTACTCCGACGTGCTAATCCTACCAGAAGAACAGCCGGACTCCAAGCACGTCTACTTCGGATTCCACCTCACAGTCGCACCAGAAGCACCGTTCAATCGAGAGAAGCTCGTAAACCATCTAGAAAGCAAACTGGTAGAGACAAGACCCGTCATGGCCGGGAATATGGCAGAACAGCCAGTGATGAAACAGCTACCGCACCGGGTCAGCGGCTCTCTCGAGAATTCTCGGATGATTATGCGGAGCTCGTTCTTCTTCGGAAACCATACGGGAATAGGCCAGAGCGAAAGAGAATTCATCGCCGATTCCATCATTGACTTCCTAAACACAGCTTCGAAGAAATAGTCTCTAGACGGAGCCCACATCAGGGTCTCGGCTTTTTCCGAGCCTGCTATTCATGGTCAGGTTAACTTGATGAGAGGCCGCTTTCCTCGGTGATTCGTTCAGGCAGGATAGATGAATCGGATATGGTGGTTTGTGGTTTTCGGGATGGCCTGCTATGGTTTTGGAGCGCTCTCTGTTACGGCGGACGAGCTGTTCGGCATAGCTCAGTTCTATGGTCCTAAGGGTCTCTACTATTTCCCGATTATAGGTCCTAGAGGACTCTGGGACTCGTGGGTCTACGTGTTCTCGGGTCTGGCTCTCTGTCTCTTCCTGTCACTAGTCTCTATCATGAAGCTTCAACGTCAGTAGCAAGTTCCCGGTCCCGTTTCCGGATCGATGCTCTCGAATCGCACTAGTGCAGGGACACAGACGAAAAACGCCTAACGTGCCCTAGGCCGGCCCATGCCGAACAGGGCTCCTACTATAATCGCGAAGATCTCAACGAACGCGCTTACAACACGCGTGATAATCCTGTCAACCACTGACTCTCTCTTTTCCTCACTCGACACCCGGATCACTTCGTGGCATCTTGTGCACATTGCAACGAGGCTCTCAGTGCCCTCCGTTCTCACCGCTTCAGTGAAGAAGGACCACCCACAATTAGGACAGCGAGCACGGCGTGCCTTCGACATTCCCAGCTGATAGCCATGGAGATCTGGAAGAAAATCATACCGGTTAGTCTCTCGGCGTGGACCTGCAAGCCCACTCTGTGAACCAGCAGTGAACTATGCGTGGCTGTCTGGAATCAGTTCTCGTTCTGGACGCGACTCGGGGTGAAGGTCCAGCGTTTTGTCTTGCTAGGTGTATGCTTCTGCTCCGTAGTACGCTGCAGCTGTGCCGAGATCGATGATGTCTATCGTCCCTGAGCCGTCGAGATCAGCCCTCGGGTAATACCCTGCGCTTCCCATGCTCGAACCATAGTGCATGGCCATGGTCGCGAGATCCACGATGTCGACCGAACCGCGGCCCATAAAATCCATCTGCCTTGTAATCGTCATAGTCGAACCCCACAATCCCCCAGTATCGCCCAGCGTCACTTCTAACGAGAGAGGGTACGGACTAACCGCGACGTTCAACAGAAAACTAGTCCCTCCAGAGGAGGATTGCTGGTCTACACTGTAGGTCTTGGAGAAGATGACCGCCCCTGTGGTACTGTTCGTCGCCGTCACGGATACCGTCCCCACCACATCGCTAGGAGCAACGCTGATACTCCCATTGGCGGACACGATAACCCCTTGAAAACTAACGGTCGAGTTGACGGTAAGCGAAGGGTCCGTGCTCGCAACGAAAGGCTTCATCAAAGGATAACGATCTACGGAGACACCTCCCGAGATCGAGAAGGAAGTATCCCCGATACCGTCCGGACTGGGACAGATGTTCTGCTGTGGCCCACGACAGTTGTCGACTCCAGCATACGTGGACCAGTAGTTCCCCCCGCTCGGATAACCGTTGTCCCACTGGTTCTTTCCAGGATTATCGTCAGACGCCTGGACCGAAAAGTTGACGAAATTGTTGTGATAGACCAAGGTTCCAGTCGCTGATTGAAGAACTATCCCAGAACCGCAGGCGCTTGATGAGGCCGTGTTTGTTATGTTGTTTTCAAAGATCTGAGCATTGCTCGATCCGCCTATAATGATCGACTTTGCACAGGCATTATTGACAAGGCTGTTCTGAGAGATGATGAGATTACCAGAAGAGGACACTGTGATTCCGTTGCTAGATGCATATGGGGCGCCGATTTGGGCGTAACCGTTCATGAAGATCGTGTTGTGTACTATCGTCACGTTCGATGAACCCTTGACTCCTAGGACGCTACCGGGCGCGTAGGCTTTGACGCTGTTCCCAGAGACCGTGACATTAGTACTTGAATACACTCCGACACTATCGTAGGTGCTGCAATTGCTGAAATTGCTACAACCCCCCGCCGCGACATTGTTAGCGTTGACAACGACGTTTCTTGACGAGGCTACCGTAATGCCGGGGCCGTTGAATATCGACTCGACATCCACGACTGAAGAATCTATCCTACCATTCGTCACATTCTCGAGCACGATACCGTATCCAGGCTGGCCTTGAGTCGGTGAAGACACGCTCACGTTGAAAATTCTGAAGGTGGCAGTAGTGTTTGCAACCTTAATCCCGTAATAGGCAGGGTAGCACTTCCAGCAGAGGTTGATGCTCCATCCCTGGATCAGGTAAGGATCGGAAGCTGTCCCCGACCCGCCAGTCACCCCGTTTGCCGACGTGAATCCAGAATTGCCATTGATCAGAATGTATCCGTGCTGGACAAACGTCGCAGCACGGGCGTTAGGAGCGAACAGGAAGAGGGTTGAGGCTACCATCAAGAATCCCAGCAGCAGAGAAAAGACTCTTCTCCGACGAGTAACTGGTTGAGACACGGGACCTATCACGGGTTTTCGTCTTGTGATAATTGCGAATAAGAATGTTCTCTCAGATAGGGTATAGCCCGATAGCCAACGATAGATAATGACCTACTCCTATTACTTTGGGCACGTCAGCTTGATAACAGTCAACCTCACTCATCTCTGGCGGTCATTTCAAACCCTACTCTTCCTCCGTAGAACCTAGCTATTTCCATCGGATTCGCGGGAGCCTCGGCGACCGGCGTCATCCTAGTCCTCCTCCTGGAGAGAGGACCAGAGTCGACCCAGAGAATTCTGGCCCTAGGCTGGTCGATGGCTTAAGGCAATATTGTACCGTCTGCTTTGACCTGTTCCTTTTCGGTCCACGCCGTTCGGCAAATATCTTGCCACTCGTATATTCGTGTCTATACTTGGATAGACGTGATTGTACCAGTCTATGGGTGAAAACGTGTTCACTTGTGGACGCTAGTCTTATCTGTTATACGCATTTGACCATCGATTCTGAGAGAATTATTCTTGATGAGCCCGGAACATCTTAATAGCAACCCACGCACCAGCCCTCTCTCCTAGAGGAATTATCAAGTTGTTAAGATCCCGCCTGATCACCCTCCTCATCATCTTCACAGTCCTTGCGTCAGTAGTCCTACACACTTTTCCCGCGAACGCCCTACCCAGCTATGGGCCCGGCGTACATCCTGGAGACTATGTGGTATATGGCGAGTTCAGCCAGAACAGCACCAGCCCCTCACCTACACCCTTCTCCGGGAACATCAGCAGCCTCAAACTCCAAGTCGATACTGTGAATAGTTTAACCAACACAGTCAACGCATCATTCATCATCAACTACCAGAACGGGACACATGCCACCCAGCCGATCTCTGGAAACACCCTGACCGGCCAAGGAAACCTGTTCCCGTACATCACCGCGGGGAACCTGACCGCGGGAGACCTATTCTTCAAACCCATCCAACCCTTCTACAACGCCTACATCGTCAATGAAACAGTCAACAGAGTCTATGCCGGCGCCCTGCGGACCGTCAACCTCCTCAACTTTACAATCACCTATCCCCAGCAAACGATCAGAGTCACTTTCTACTGGGACGCCCTGACCGGCCTCGTCCTAGACGCGACAGAAAACGTCAACAGCACCAGTCCAGGCCTCAACACGCTCGCCATACATTTCAAAGCAACCCAGACCAACATCTGGTCATCCACGACCAATCCTGATTACGCGCTAGACGCATCAGCACAGTCGTCAGCAGTCATCCACAGTGGCGACTCGACCAGCTACAGGCTCGACCTGTCCAGCCTCAACGGGTTCACCGGAATAATCAATCTCGCCACTTCTCTGCCCAGTTCCAACATGACCCATCCGCCGAGCATCACAGTCAACCCGTCAACCCTCCAACTCTCAAACCTACAGCATTCCAGCGCCATCTTGACATTTTCATCGGACACTGCAACCAAGATAGGCAGCTACGTTATCACTGCAAACGCGACAAGCGGAACAACCACTCATCAAGCTCTGCTACTGGTAGTTATCGCACCACCTGATTTCATCATGAACGCTAGCCCGGCCAACCTGACCCTAGCCGAGAACACTACAAAGAACTCAACCATCACAGTAACTGGCAGAGGAGGATTCACTGGAACAGTAATCCTCCAAGCCCAGACACAGCCCTTCGGCACAATCGTAGCCGCACGTCTCAGCACCACCAGCATCTTCCTAAACGCGACAAGAACCAGCGGAACCTCCACCTTGACCGTTGACGCGACAAACTCGCTACCAGGCACAGCCTCAATCTACGTCTACGCCCAAGGTGGAAACATCTACGCGAACACCTACCTCCCGGTCAATGTGACCGGTCCCGATTTCCGAATGGTGGCAAACCCTACAGTCCTCGACCTCAAACAGGGCCAGACCGGAACATCGACCATTACCCTAACCAGCCTAGAAGGATTCTCGGGCACAGTCAACCTCTCAGCGACCGGCTTCGGAACAATAACCGCAGTGCTCAGCAACGGCAGCGTCACTCTGACACCAGGAGGGAACGCCAAAACAACCGCAACCTTGACGGCGGGTCTGACGACAGCTCCAGGCTTCTACTCGGTCCAAGTTACCGGCGCAGGCCCTAACGGACTAACCCGCTACGCATATGTCGAACTCAACGTCACAGGCCCAGACTTCACCATCACAGCAAGCAGCACCTTCCTAACCCTCCACCCCGGTCAGACCGGAAACTCGACCCTCACACTCTCCGCCCGTGACAAGCTCAACGGCACAATAACGCTCACAGCAACATCCTTCTCATCATTCTTACAACCATCCATCAACCCATCAATCGTAACACTCAGCTCGACCATCACCAGCGCCACAGCCCTGCTAACGGTCAGCATCCCTCTAAACGTGGGCCCCGGCTATAACACGATCCAAGTGGCCGCCACCGGCGGCAATCTAGTCCACTACATCTACATCACTATCAACATAATCGCTCCCGATTTCAGCGTCACAACAAACCCCGGATTCGTCTCGATGCCACAGGGCGGCCAAGCAACAACGACAGTCTCATTGTCAAGCATCGACAACTTCACAGGCACTGTCCTCCTCTCCACATCATCATCGCTCTACCTATCCGCATCGTTCAGCAACGCCCAAGTCAACCTAGCACCCGGCGGATCAGCGACTACGACTATGACGATCCAATCGTTCTCTTTCACGCCAGTAGGCAGCTACTATCTTCAGATAATGGCTAACAGCGGTGCGCACTTCCGCTCTACTCAAGTCTACGTCAACGTGATCGGCCCCGACTTCTCACTATCAGCCAATCCATCGTTCTTAGTCATGCGCCAAGGCGAAACCACCAACTCTACGATATCAATTACAAGCCTAGACAACCTAGCAGGCAACGCCACAATATTCAACGCCTTCTCCAACCCGATAATAGTGGCACCACAACATACCAACGTAACACTCACAGCAAACTCGACCTCCACAACTAGTTTCAGATTCACCGTACCCGCCAACATTATTCCAGGCTACTTCTATGTCCACCTGACCGCCAACCTGGGATCGGTGAGCCATGACCTCTACATCCAGGTTCAAATTATCGGCCCGGACTTCTCTCTATTCGCCAACCCATCCTCGTTGACGATTCAGAGAGGCACCAGCGCGACATCTACCATCAACTTAACCAGCCTGGACGGTTTCAACAAGACAGTCTCCCTTAGACTCTCATCGTACGGTCTCACCGTAATCCCGTCGAACACGACAGTAACACTAACCTCTGGCGGCACGGCCGCGGTCACTGTAACAATCCAGGCTCCCAGCTCAACCCCGCCCGGCTCATACTACGTGTCAATCAATGCCAACAGCACAATCCTGTTCCATTACACGCAGATCAATGTCCAAGTCGTCGGCCCAGACTTTAGCATTCAGTCGAACCCGTTCTTCCTAACCATCCAAGCCGGCAAATCCGCACAGTCCACAATCACAGTAACAAGCCTCGACGGCTTCACAGGCAACGTCACACTGACAACAAACTTCTTCGTGATTGGAACGAATTTCACGAGCCCGCTGAACGTAACCCTCACACCCCGCACGCTGACACTCAGTCCCGGCGCAACAGTGTCAGCAACCCTCAACATTACCACCTCTCCCGCAGTCACAGGCCAGAACTTCACCATCTACGTCATCGCAACCTCAGGCAATGTGACCCATTCCACGCCCGTCTCAGTATCCATCATCGGACCCACGATCGGTCTCTCCGCAAACCCCAGCCTCCTAGTTATACCGCAAGGCGGATCAGCAACGTCTACGGTCACCGCCACCAGCATCCAAGGCTTCTCGGGAGAAGTCTCATTCGCTGGAACATCCTACAATGGCATCACATCATCATTCACACCCCAGAACGTCAGCCTACCAGCAGGCGGATCAGCCAACTCGACGATCAGAATAGTCGTCTCACCTGCAACATCCCCCGGCTACTATACCATCGTCGCATCTGGATACGCTAGCGGAGTCTCAAGGTACACGTTTGTTACAGTCGAAGTGATCGCAGGGCCCTCATTCACTATCACGGTTAGTCCAATATTCCTGAACCTTGCCGCGGGAAATAGTGGACACGCGACCCTCTCGGTTACAGGATCCGGCGGATTCTCTGACACGATTCATCTTTCCTCGTTCTCGTCACCCGCGGGACTTGAAACCAGCATCACCCCTGGCATGGTCGTGCTCAACTCTACTACTACATCATCGACCGCACAAGTCACCATTACAGTTCCAGCCGGATTGAGATCTGGTTACTATAACGCGAACATTTTCGCGAACGCTACCAGTAGGTTCGAGAACATTACGGTCCTTGTACAAGTCGTGGGACCCGACTTCGGCATCTTCGCCAGCCCATCGCTAATCACAATGGGCACGAGCGGAATAGTAACGACAACGATCAACCTCTTCGGAATCAACGGGTTCAGCGGAACCATAGATCTCAGCGCGGTCTCCGTTGTACCGGGCGAGCCATCCTCGTTCAGCCCTACCAAACTCACTCTGACACCGTCCCATCCAAACGCCACCTCGACACTCACCATCTCGATCGAGCCCGGCAGCCTCTGCTGCACCAACCTGTATACAGTCATCGCATCTCTAGAGGCCGGCTCAAACGCCACAACACTCGTTCACTCCACGATCGTAACAGTGCAGGTACCGCCGCTCGCAAACTTCCGGGTGATCCCCATCACAGGACCCTTGACTATCAGCCGGGGATCCTCAGGCGGAGAATTCCTATCAATTTTCAGCATCTACGGGTTCTCCGGAAATGTAACAATCACTAGCCAGATCACACCTCAAGGACCAACAGTTTCTCCCAACCAAACAACGATCAGCCTAGTCCCCAACGGCTCAGGCTCGACCATTCTCCAAGTCTCAGTGGGAGTTGACACTCAACCCGGCAACTACACGCTCTTCCTGAACGCCACAAGCGCAGGCATCACACATACCAACAGCGTAGAAATCACGGTCCCACCAGGACCAGATTTCGGCATAGTCGCAAACCCGACCGCCATCAAGATCGGCCCCACACTCTCAGCCACTTCAACCATCACCCTATTCGGAATCAACGGATTCAGCGGAACGGTACAGCTCTCCTACGTTGTCTCGGCCGGACCGGGCGTAACAGCCTCATTCAATCCCATCAACGTCACCCTCTCCCCATCCAGTCCAAATGCGACCGCAACCATGACAATCACAGTCGCCCCCGGAACCTACCCAGGCCCCTACGCCATTGGAGTCGTCGCGTCACTAGTCACCAACTCCAACGCAACAAGTCTCGTCCACTTCACAACCGTATCGATCCTCGTCCCTGTTATACCCAACTTCCAGATGCTCGTCAGCACTGGGCTCTTGACCATCGCCCAAGGATCTTCTGGGCAGGTCCATCTTACTCTCAACAGCCTGAATGGTTTCTCAGGAAACGTAGCGATCACGGCCGAGATATTTCCGCAAGGCCCCACAATCTCGCCAGTGCAGACCAGTGTCACCTTATCCAATAATGGGACCGTCGGAGCCGACCTAATAGTCTCCGTACCAGTCAACGCTCGAACAGGCTACTACACCCTCGCGCTAAACGCGACCAGCGCAGGTATCACGCATCCGAACAGTCTACTAGTTCTGGTCACACCCCGCCCCGACTTCAGCATAACGGCTAGTCCTGCGTTCCAAAACACACAAGCGGGACACGCTGCGTCCGCCGTTGCCGTCCTTACCGCCCAAGACGGTTTCACAGGCCCGGTTCAACTGTTTACCATAGTCTCTCCTTCTGGAGTATCGGCTGTCCCGAACCCCTCGACGGTCCAATTGACCTCAAACAGCACAGCCACTATCTTAGTGAGCATATCGACGACAACTGCAACGAGCCCAGGAAACTACACCCTCGACATCATTGGGAACTCAACATCGGGCGCCCACACAGTGAGCATTACCATAACCGTTACTCCCCCGCCCGACTTCAAACTAACATCAAGCACTTCTGCCCTGATCATCCAGACAGGAGCATCGGCAACCGTGACCGTATCTGTCTCGCCTGCAGCCGGCTTCAATTCGCCCGTCACTCTATCGACAACAGCGCCGCTAGGCTTTACCGCAAGCTTCAGCATCAACCCGATAATCGGCGGAACAGGCACCTCTACTCTCACGATCACCATCGGTAGCAGCGTTTCCGCGGGAACCTATAGTATTACAGTGAACGGCAACAGCGGCTCCATCACCCACGCCACAACACTCAACGTTACAGTCACGGCGTCAGCAAGAACGACCTTCTCGGTAAACCAGGTTTCCTGGATTCGCAAGCTCAGCGTCACCAAGAACGGCGGCATACAGACGTTTACACTTACCATCAGGAATACTGGAAAGACTCCAGCCTACATGCAGCTACTTGCAACGGGCAACTCGACCAACCTCAAATCATCCTTCAACAAAGTCTCATCCGTGGCCCTCCTAGCACCTGGAAAGTCTATCACGATAAGCCTCAGCCAGCCATTCAACACCACCAGCATCGGACTGAAGTTCAACTTCACAATCCAGCTGCTCTTCGGAAACAGCATTGACACAACAGGAAATATTCTCAGCCCACAGACGACTCAGGTAGCCAAGGGCGCCTTTACTGTCGTCTCATAGATCAGCCAAGTAGTGCTCCTCGACTCGGACCGTGATTATGGTGAGGGTCCGGTCTGAAAACTGAACTGGCTTGAGAACGTGTTCAGACCATGATAGGAGTATGCCTGGGGACTATTCGTCAGGATCATCTGCGAGCTACACGACTGATAGACGCCTGAGTTGGGATTCGGTGGAACGTACTCGCTGATGCAAGCCCAGCCTGAAGCTACGGCCGTCGTAGACTCAGAGTAGACTACTTGTCGCATGGTTGTCCAGTTCGGATCAGGGTGATACCATTCGGTCATTAGACTGGTTGGGGTGGTTGATCCGGAGAAGCCGGTGGACCCGACGAACCTAGCCCCGCCCGCAGCAGTATAGCTCTGCGACATCGATGCTCGAGTGTTATGGTCGACTGCTGACATGATCACGTTGCCCCCTGAGAAGTACAGGCTCAAGCCCACGGTGTCATTGGCGTTCACATTATCCGGAATGTTCGACAGTGAAGGATTGTTGGTTGTTCCGTTTGGAGCAAAGACCTCCCAGATGAAGTGGAAGCCAGAGTCATAGCTGGTCCCTGAGGACAGGGGCCAGTTGTAGGCGAGACCAACCTGGTACCAGTAGCCAGCGTCGGAATGGCCGTTCAGTAGGTATGCTGGACCGAAACCGTACGAGTCAGACTGTGGAACCGCGGTAACGTTGTAGCTCAACGAGGAAAAGTCCTGTGAGAATGTGAATGATACTTGCGAATCGTAGCTCGCCTTGCCTGAAGTGGTCGTGTATGTTGAGCCTGGACAGAGAGGAGGGTAGAGGCACATTACGCCGGTCAGAACATTTCGAGTATCACTGTACACTCTCGACGCTAGTGGAGTCAGTTGTCCCGAGAGGAACAGGCCTCCGAGGACGAGCAGGATGATTAGCCCGATGGCGAGCCCGGCGTGTCCAGACTTGTGAGCCCCTGTCATGTAAGTGGGCGATGCGAGACTGTTGCCGCAGTATGGACAGAAACTGGTCTGAGCGTGAAGATCATTCTGGCAGTACGGACACTTCATTCATACCTAACTCAGAAGATTGTCGGCGATACGATAATCGTATTGTGCTCAGCCTTACTTGGCCCGGGTTCAGATGCTCGGTCTGACTCGGTTCTATTGTCCATAGCATTTTCCACTTGTGTTAGACTCTAGGATCAGGCTACGCCCTTTTCATGATCGATTGTAACTGCTGGACTACTTCCAAGAATATACTCTTTAGAGTATGAATAGTAGTCAAGCACAGAAAATACTCTACCTTTCAGAGTATGAATAGTATGAAGTCTGCCGACCTTTCAGAGTAGAAAAGGTAGAATTATATTCGAGACTCGCCCAGAACAAGCCGCGATCGCAAATCGGAGCACGCGTTTTGACCTAGCGCCATTCTGCGTGTTCACCTCCGCGCATTAACCTACATGACGAAAACAGCCGACTCGCCAGATCCATGTGAAAAGAAGGAATCTAAGCCCAGAATCCGTTCAACTGGCGAGACCCCTCGCCGAAAATCTCTGGAGCGTGTCTCCCCGCGACACAAAACTGGTTTTCGGAACAGTTCTCGACCTCCAGCCCAGAATAAGCCTTGAAGGGCGATTGGGAGGGGCGGGCCCAAAAGTCCCTACCATAGCCCGTTAGACAAGCGTGAAAGGGCCCCACCGACGATAGGAAACAAGCGTAGATCGACTGAAAACAAATTTTTTCACGCGGCGCGAACAGCGACTGTTGGCAGGGGTCTATTCTACGGGTATTGTCCGGGTCGGTTTCTTCTCGTCACTCTTCGAGAACCGGACCTCTAGCACCCCGTTCTTGTAAGTGGCCTTCGCGGTCCGTGGATCGACCAGGTGTCCGAGGTCCATCTCTTTCAGATATCGTCGTTTGGCCGAGTCGACACTGATCTTCAACGATCGATCCGTCGCGTCTAGTTTGATCTCCTCCTTCTCGACGCCCGGCAGTTCTGTCACAACAACAACCTCGCTGCCTTCGTCCATGACATCGACGAGTGGCTCCCGCTCCTCCTTCAGTAATGGTCCGGAAGCGGTCGGCTCCACGTTGCCGAACTCTCTGATAACCGGTTTTCCGTCCGAGCCGACAGACATGGAGAACCCGTAGACGAAGGGTGAGACACCTTCCCCGGCCTTCGGCATCTCCACCGCCTTACGCATCATATCATCCATCAACCGGTCCATACGGTCCATCTCGTCGAACACGTCGAACCACCAGCCCGACCGGCCGCGACGGCGAGGTGCGTCTCTCTTTGGAGCCAAATATTCTCAGCCGAGACAGTCTAGGAACAATCCGAGTATTTGAGCTAGAGCAGTCGACTAGATCATTTTCTTGACGAGGACGTTAATGTCGGCGCCCCGGTAGCCCAGCTCGCCGCCGTCCGTCGCCGCACGACGCAGACTCTTCTTGAACCCGCCGCGTGGTGGATGGAAACGGAAGCGTGGTTTCAGCCCGGCCTTGTATAATGCTTTGATCCCGACCTCGCCGGCCACGACAGCCTTCGCCAGCTCTTCAAAACTGGTCTTTCCAAGCAGTCTGACAAACTGGTCGTCGACACCGTCAGCCCCGTCCCGCTCTCCCCGCTTGACCAGAACGTCGCCGAGAATCTCCGGGCTTACCTCTCCCCAGGCCACGAGCGCCTTGACACTCCGCAGCATACCAAGATTCGACGGCGTATTATCCAGTAACCGTGCCGAGAAGGTGCGCTGAAGCATCAATGACTCCATGGTCTTCATAACATCCGGAGCATCCCCCGCGGTACCCCGCAACCGGACAGCAATCAACGGACCCTTAGCCTCTGACAACTTAGTTCACCCAGTCGCCTTGCGTGACCACGCTGTACGTCCGGGTCAGCGCGTCGAAAACCGCGAGTGCTGACGATGTCAGTGTCGAAGTGGAGCCGAATGTTCGGGTCCAGCAATCCCGGACCCCGGCCAGTCGCAAGACCTGTTTCGGAATCTCCCCCGCGACCAATCCCAAGCCACGCGGCCCAGGTAATACTTCCACCCGGACACTGCCGGTCTTGCCCGTAACATTGAACGGGACAGTATGCATCGTCCCACACCGACACTCCCAGGATCCACAGCCCCGCCGGATAGGAATAACATTCAGTTTCGCTTGAACAGTCCCCTTGTCGATAGCGGTCCGGACCTGGCGAGCCTTACCCTCCCCCAATCCAATATACCCGTCACCATTACCGACAGCCACGATAGCCCGGAACCGCGACCGTTCGCCCGCATCAGTCTGCTTCTGCACAAACCCGATCCCGAGAACCTCTTGCTGAATATTCGGCAGCAACGTATCCACAATCTCCGGCTCCTTGATCCTCAACCCTTGAGTGAAAATCTCCTCCATCGAGATAATCTCGCCTTGCTGAACCTGCCGGCCGAGCTTGGTCTTCGGAACCCAGCCGACCTCTTGGCCCGGACGCTGACTCAACTAGAAGCCTCCATCGGCAAGGCCATCAGGCTCTTTCTCACCTGTTCGAAATGACCCGACAAGTCCTCGGGCTTCAAGCCCCGGCCGAGATAGGCACTGAAACGTTTCCGGTACAACTCTTGCTGACCCGCCAATGATTTCGCGTATCCGGAAATGTGCGAGCCGTTGATCCGTTCCATTGGAGGAATAGGATCATCAGAGTGTGGCACGGCTAATCCCGAATCAGCTAATCCCTTCAACGCGGCGAATATTTTCGAACCTTTCGTCGGTCCGCGTAGACCAATATCCAGAATGGCCTCTTTGACTCCGTGTGCGACTGCTCGTCGGGCTGCAAGTAGACCGGTCAGGTAGGCTGCGGGCAGGTTTCCAGCGCCTCCCTTCCATCCCAGCTTCGCGAGCTCCTTCGATGATGCGGCC